>Ga0208497_1000214_pt1 | contig 31670 bp, 40 predicted proteins | sample CryBogCBE25Aug07_FD_184555 | JGI IMG/M metagenome (GOLD analysis project Ga0208497, IMG submission 184555) | Freshwater microbial communities from Crystal Bog, Wisconsin, USA - CBE25Aug07 (SPAdes) | ecosystem: Environmental > Aquatic > Freshwater > Lake | place: Crystal Bog, Wisconsin, USA...
TTCGTGCCAAAAATAATTAAGTGGTGTGCCAGTTAGGTAATAAAGTGCCGCTAAATTTTTAGCGTGTAGCCATAAGCCTTCTTGGGAAATAAAATCATAGCTGACATTGTATTCTGGCCCATCGTGGCCAAGGAACCATTCATCTTCGGCTTTATACCAAACATCAATTTCGCAATCATATCCTTTAGATAGGGCAAGCTCAATTTGATAAGGCTCGTTTTCTATACCAGAGTCTGGTCCTGTAAATAGTCCGCGATGTGCTATGTACTTCATTGGTGGTCGGCTCTCCAACGTCCTTTGTACTCGCCTTTATCCCAGGTTGGTTGCACAACTGTAGATACGCACTCATAAGGAATCTGGTTAATTTGAAAATATAGTTCCAGGCTTTCTTCTGGATGTATAAATGCTTCTGCGGCACTAAAGTTATCCAGGAAGTCCCAGTAGCCCACAAACTTAGCGTACATCTCGGGAGTGCCAAATAAAAAGTTATCGGCAAAGTTCTTAGCATTGTATATTTTTGTAGAATCTGTATATTGTGTTAAGTCTATATCGCCATCGGGTACCATGTCTGTACGCATACGGAACACCATGTCATACTCAGTACCTGTTTTGGCCACGTACTCTTTACACAGTCTATGACTTTCTACTATACCCCACCACATGGTAAGAAAGTTGGGTGCCCATGATGCTATATTAAGTGGTGGCTTAGGTGGAGGTGCATTAGCCGGCACATCATCTAATATTTCCACTACAGGAAAATTGCAACGACTATCTAAGCCGTTATTTTTTAAATAGTTAACAAACTCATCTGCTGTATTGCCGTACTCATCGCTACGCCAGGTACGAATAAAAAAGTCTGCACTATCAAATCCTTTAAGCGCATCAACTAATTTAAATAATCCGCGATTCTTAAAACGTGGACCGCCACTTAGGCAAAATGCTATTTTCATTCTATCAAACCCCATTTTGCTATTGCTTGATCATATTCGGGACCGTATGTCTTATCAATTGCTTGACGCATTGCTGTTGCACCCGCAACTGTTCCGCCCGGATGTCCGTGTACTGCTCCGCCGACGTTAGCTAGATAATCATTGCCTGCTAATGCTGTAATCTTTTCTACTAGGCCAGGGTGGAAGCCGCAACTTAGTGCAGGTAATGTGTTGCCGGCACGTAGCACTTCAAGAGCTTGTTCTAATTCAACAGGATCATCATTTGAGTATCCGCCCATCATACCTGTTTGTATTGTATCGACTCCCATTAAGGTAGCTAGTTGACATACAACAGGCCAGCTAATACTAAAACGATGCTTAACATCAGTCATTAACTTATCACCCGACTTCTGAAAGTGTAGGAACAGTGGTAAGTCTAATTTACGAATAGCATTATAAGTACCCAAACCAGAGAATACATTTACGTGTACACCGGTCCCGCCTAATTCGTGTACACGACGAACACGGTCTACTAGGACATGTGGATCACAGTTAATAGTATGGCAAAATACAATCTTACGTGACTGTTTGGCCAAGTAGTTAGCAACTAGCTCTACTCTGCGCTCTAGTGGAGCACAAGCAGGATTACTCATGATTTCATCCTCCTTGATAAAATCTACGCCACCATCAACCATTTGCTTGACCATTTCCAGCATTACTTCGGGCGTAATACCAATCTTAGGTTTTACAATACTGCCAAATAAGGGCTTACCGTATTGTCCAGTATGCTCACGTATACCGGTTAAACCAAACTTAGGACCCAAGAAGTGACGTGTTACAGTTTCTGGTAGTTCTAATTTAACAAGTCTGCAACCTGTTACACAATCAATATCAACGTGTCCGCCCATGAGTTGACAAATCAAATGATTAATACCATCTGTGGCCCAGTCTGTGTTTGCTACAGGGAAAGCAATTTCTACTATGCCTTCTTTAGACTGTGCTAGTGCTAGTTTATCAGCAAGTATGATACAACTGTGATTTTCAAACAGTTCATCTGTTTCCCACTCGTTACGTACATTAGGATTGCCTACACTTTGACCAATGGCTAAATTCCAGGCAGCATCATCGAGACTTGTATTGCTAGTCATCTTGTAAGTAGCAATAAGATACTTGCTTAAATCAATTTCACTTCTATGTTGGTAAAACTTCATACTTGTCTCCAATGATGCTCGGTCGTTTAACGACACAAACTCTACAATCTTCAAGGAACTCTGGGTCAGCTACGTCACCAGGTTCAAACCAAAAAATGTCGCCCACTTCAATAACTTTGCCGGCAATACGCATACTGCCTTCTAATAATACATTATACTCTGTAGCAACCTTGTGGAAGTGTGCAGGCCATGCTTCGCCTTTCTTGTGTGTTAGTACACCTACTTCAAACAGTGGTGTGCGTAGTACACTAGGTTCAAAGTCGCCAATGAACCAGCCACGTGTAAAATCAGAAAGTTTTGCTGTTTTCATATCTTAAAAATTCATCTAAATCGTCAGGCACACCAACAGGATGATGGAACTGATTAGGTATATGATAAATGCCCACAGTATGTTCCTGTGCAATCATATGATTATAACTGGGTCCTATGTAAAACTCCCCATTGGGTGCTCGATCGTTGGCCTTAATCATTGCCAGTGCTGCCTCAACAAAGTAGCGACCCCGTTTCCAGTAATGAATGCCGTTTAATGATATATTACTTATCACTTGCTTTTCTCGGATCTCTTGTACAAGACCCTCTTTGTTTACACGAGCATAACTGTTCTTATCTGTGTCTGCGTGATATGTAACTACGGCGCCATCGTAGTATCTAACATAGTCTAAAAATCTATCGCTAGTCCATTCCATAATTTGATCACAGTTGGCAATAATTAATTCTTCGTCTGTATTGATATCATCTTTAAATAGTAGCGCAGTACTAGCAGGACCTTCAGTTACATAATCAATATTAATAATGTCACTACCAGGTTTAATTGTTTGAATCATATTGCTAACACGATCTTGGTGCTCGTCCATACGAATAATAAATTTCCACTGTCCATCTAAATCTAAACTTTCCACGGCACGCTGGATCATTGGTTTACCGTGGATGTCAATCAATGGTTTGGGTATTAAAATCTTTTTTTCTGTAAAACGACTGCCGCGGCCGGCCATTGGGATTATTATATTCATTTGTATAGGAAAGGTGGTAATAAATTATAAGCGTTTGCTTCAGGATTGTCAAGTATAAACTCAGGATAATTGCTTACTGTACTAGGGAAATAATCATTTAACTCTACAATCTTATATTGGTTAGCTTGATTGCGGTCCCATTCTTTACGTTCAGCAATAGATTGATCAACATCAATTGCTGCTAAAAACTCTGGACTATTAACTTCTTGATGACTAAAGCTCTGTGCTTTATCACGTAAGTATTCGTTATTGCCAAGATATCCAAAATGCCAACCCCCGTGTTCTACTATATCAAAGCCCATAGTATTAAATCTTTGATTACGTAAGACATCGGGACTGTGTGCGTCAAATATGCCTTTTTGTGCAGCCATAGCCCAACAATCGTATTCGCCCGGGCTAGTTCTCATATAGTTAAACTTAAAATTAAACAATGGCATACGGAAAGCAAACACAGGAGAATTGGAGTTGCGTATAGTTTCAACTGCCGATGCTCTTAATACTTCATCACAGTCAGATACAATAACAATGTCTTTATGATTGGCATTTACTAGTCCGCGCATAATGGCATTGCGTTGATGTTGCTCATTTAGCCAAGGATTACTGCCCCCGGGCATATCGTCAACTTTTATATGTATAATCTTATCCAACCATTTAGAGTAGCGGGATTTATTTTCTTCAAATAAAAATGGTTTGGATCGATTAGTAAAGGTTTGGGCGGCTTCAACTAAGACAAAATGGTCCACGGTTGTGTATAATTCTTCTAAGCGTATTTCTAATAAATCGAGTTCGTTATAGAATGTAAAGCAATCGTAGATTTTATTCATATAGCATATTTAACTATATAAATACTCAGCAGTCAAATTTTCAAAGATCAATGAAACGAATTCTAATAGCAGGCGGTGCCGGTTTCTTAGGTAGCCATTTAACCCAAAAACTTTTAAGGCAAGGACATCAAGTCTATTGTTTGGACAACTTTTCTACAGGTAGCTTAAACAATGTTAGTATCGATGAGCAACTCAAACTTGTTACGCATAATATACAAGAACCACTAGACATAGAAGTAGACGAGATTTACAATTTAGCTAGTCCTGCTAGCCCAAAACGCTATCAACTTGAGCCCACAGATACTATTCGCAGTAATATCTTAGGTGCTATAAACTTATTAGAATTAGCAAAACGGTATAATGCCCGAATCCTACAAACTAGCACGGCAGAAGTATATGGCGCAGTGAGCTTTGAGCCAAACAAAAACGTGTTTAATCCACGTCATTGCTACCTGGGCGGTAAACAAGCTGTAGAAACACTATTCTTTTCTTACAATGCACAACACCAGGTACGTATTAAAGTAGCACGGTTGTTTAACACTTACGGTCCAAACTTACAAGTAAATGATGGTCGTGCTATTGTAAATTTTATTGTACAAGCCTTACGTGGTCAAGACATTACCATAAACGGAACCGGCGAACAGTATAGAAACTTTTGCTATGTTGCCGATACTGTCGATGCCTTAATTGGTCTTATGGCTACAGAGGATGGGTTTGTTGGCCCAGTTGACGTCGGTAATCCCGAAAGTTTAACTATTAAAGAACTTGCTGACCGTATTGTTGGGTTGACTAACTCTACAAGTAGTGTTAAACTAACAGGAACTCAAGTTATTGAACCTACACAACCTGTGCCAAATTTATCCTTAATCAAGCAAGCCACAGGATGGGAACCCCAAACAGGATTAACTCAGGGTCTACAAAAGACCGTTGATTATTTTAAAACAATTATATAAAGGAAATATTATGTACGCTGTTGTAAGTATGAGTACTCATAGCATTGCCGATCTAGCAGATCAAACAGATGGTTTAAAGAAAGAATACTGTGATGCAAACGGTTATGAATTCTTTGCTATCAAAGATGAAGACTTTAAAGTATTCACAAAACCATATAGTAGTTTTATGGATTGGAATAAAGCGTTCTATGTAGATAAATTATTACAGGATCGCCCAGACATTGAATGGGTATTGATCAGTGAAGCCGATGCTACTATTACTAATATGACTGTTCGGATGGAAGATAAAGTAGATAATGACTATCACGTTGTTATTCCAGTTGACCGTTTAACGCTTAATGGTGGTAACTGGTTACTACGTAATAGTCCAGAGGGACGTGCTTATATTAGGCACATGGTTGATGTAGTTGAAGACTACAGAGAAGACCAAAGTCCGGATGGCAAGCCTGTGGACAAATGGGGTTTACAACAAGTTATGATTGATACTATTGATCAGTTTAAAGACATTGTTAAGATTGCTCCGCAACGCGAAATGAATTCATACGAGCCAGAGATTTATGACTATGCTGATGTAAGCAAGGATTGCTTTGGCAATGATGCTGTATGGCAAAAGGGTGATTGGATTATACATTGGCCTGGAATCCGCCACAATGTACGTTTAGAGCGTATTAAACGCTTGCACGACGAGAACTTAATCGTTCGCTAATCTTGTTCTTATAACAGGCTAGGGCACTACCTATAACTTGGTGCATATCGTAATACATATATTCACCTAGCCTGCCACCAAAAATAACATTTGTTTCTTGTTCCGCTAGTTCTTGATACTGGCGGAATTTCTTTTTGTCCTCGTCGGTATTAACAGGATAATAAACAGTATCATTGGGTTCTGCTGTACGACTATATTCATAGTGTACTACAGTACGGTCTTTAGGATAGTCTTTGCGCTCAGGGTGGAAGTGGCGGTGTTCAATAATGCGAGTATAAGGAACGTCTGCGTCGGCATAGTTCATAGCATTAACACCTTGGAAGTCGCCTGTCGCTTTAACTTGGAAATCGAAGTCTAATGTACGCCAAGCAAGTCTACCAAATTGGTGATTATAAAACGCATCAATTGGGCCTGTGTATACTACAAGTTGGTCAGTTATTTGATCTTTAACATCTTCCCAGCGTGTGTTTAAAAATACTCGAATGTTTTCATGATCAAGCATACGTTCAAAGATAGGGGTATATCCATCTACAGGAATGCCTGACCATGTATCAAAGTAATAACTATCATCGTAGTTATAGCGCACAGGCAATCTACGTATAATACTTGCCGGCAACTTCTGTACATCGGTTTGCCATTGCTTTTCTGTATAACCTTTAATAAATGCGTTATATAGTGATTCGCCGATTAAAGCCAATGCTTGTTCTTCAAAGTTTTCGGGATCTTCGTTTGCAATTCTTAGTCCTGCAATAAATTGTTCTGCCTGTTCAGGAGTAAAGTCTTTGTCAAAGTAACTATTGATGGTATCCAAGTTAATTGGCATACTGTAGCTACGGCCATTACTCATACTACGCACTTTGTGGTGGTAGTTATTGAACTTAGTGAATTGATTTATGTAATTCCAAACACCTTCGTTGCTAGTGTGAAATATATGAGCACCATATTTGTGTATATTAATACCTGTTTGATCACAGTCTTTAGTATAGCAGTTACCGCCGATGTGATTGCGACTTTCTATAACTGCTACACGATAGCCAGCACGACTGGCCTGTTCGGCCGTGATAGACCCAAACAAACCTGCGCCAACTACTACTACATCAAATTGTTCAAACATTTATTCTACTGTTTCGTCGCGGCTTACTCGCTCGCCTAAGTATTGTTTAACAACACGAACTAATTTACGTTCTGTATCGTAAACGTATTCTTTGGCTTCTTCTTCGGTATTAACTACCAAAATAAAACCATTTGCCGCACGGCGGATTTCTAGTGACTCAAACATAACTACTCCATTTAGGGGTTAACTAGTAGCTAGTATACACTAAATCGAGATTAAAGTCAATCTAATTTGGTTACTTCGACTCCAGACTTCTGCAAGAAATCCACTCCACTATTGCTACGGTAGCTATTTCGATAGACAACACTACTAATGCCAGACTGGTATACCAATTTGGCGCAATCCAAGCAAGGACTATGGGTAATAAACATAGTGGCACCGAGACCTGAATCACTGCTCTTCGCCAACTTTGCAATGGCGTTAGTTTCTGCGTGGAGGACTTCTGGTTTGGTTTTGAGTTCATGATGGCCGTCTTCTCTTAATTCTACTATTTCTTCACAATCGTTATCCCAACCTGCGGGCATACCATTGTATCCAATGCTGATAATACGATCATCTTTAACAATAATAGCACCAACGTGTAGTCTACGTGCGTGGCTAAGTTCCGCAAATGTCTCTGCGGTTTTCATATATGCTTGAGCTAATTTTGGTTTCATTTGAATGGTGGTCCTGCTACCCAACCTACTAGACTATATCGTGTACCCGATGTTACTGGAGTTACTTCATGTGGTATAAAGCTAGGAAAGTAAATAATCTTTCCACGTGCCTTAGGTGCTTGTTCTGGATCAACACGTAAATGATGAAACTGTAACACGCCACCTTCATGATCTGTAGGATCAGATAATTGTAAACTAAAACTTAATTTTCTTGTTGGTGCTTCTACGCCTATATCTAGATGCGGGCTATATACGCCATTAACATCACCGTGATATTCCGTAAACTGTAATGGTTGTATATGTGTTAAATCAAAATGAAAATAACTTTCATTTATATTTTTTACACTAGCAGATAAACGCTGATATATCCATGAGAAGTCTGCATTATCAGTTGGAACCCATGCTATATTACTTTGCCTAAACTCTGTGCCTATATTTGCAGATACAATTGAAAGTGTTTTACATTGTTCAACAATACGGTCAAGCTCTTCACTGGTAAAAACATTTTCAGTCCAGGTCCAATATGTATTAGAAGTAATTGGTTCGAGCAACCAACTCATTATCTACCACGTCCCGCTGATTTTTTTGCTGGTTTATTTGTGCTGACTTGTGGGCCAGCTTTGGCCTTTTGCACCTGTGCTGTTTTACTACCAGGCACTTTTGGATTAGCGGCTACTGCACGAGCGGCATTAGCTGCATTGATAAAAGGGTTCTTTGATTTTTTAGCGTCTTCAGACATTTGTTTTCTTTCGAGTTTCTTTTGATCTAACCTATCTAACAATGCCAACAGTTCTTCCTTGGTAAGCATTTCTTCCCAGGTGACACGTTTTGTAGGTTCTTGGATTGGTTTCTTTTTTGACATTAAATTTGGTGCCTTGTGAGAGAATCGAACTCCCGTAACAGGATTACAAATCCAGCGTAATACCTCTATACGAACAAGGCAATATTACATTACTATTTAATACTAATAAGTTTGGGCACACTAAAATCTGCTTTTCGACAGTGGACCACAATGCCTACGGGTCGCTATCCCGCACTAAAAGGCTCGCCTTCCCAGGCTTTTTCATGGGATCTAGCAACGCTTTCACAGTTTTAAAATTTCTTGTACCCTCGGAAGTATCCGATATAGCATTTCCATGCCACGGGGCCTGCACTACGACTGTTACTCACACTACCACATGTATCAGATGGTCGCCACACCATGTGCCCAAACTTATTACTTTGGCGGAGAGCGTGAGATTCGAACTCACGATAGAGTTGCCCCTATGCCTGCTTAGTAGGCAGGTGCCATCGTCCACTCGGCCAGCTCTCCGTAATACTTGTATTATTATACTACTTCTTCTACCGGGGTGTCAATGACCGGTGCTACATAACCTAAATCATTGATTCTACGTTGAATTTTGGCTTTAATTTTAGCCTTGCTAGTGTTTGCTAATAGCTTGGTTAATTGTACACCACTTAGTGAAACAATTTTTACATCGCCGGCTTTAGTGTATCCTGGCTTTTTACGTTGTAGATTTTTTGACATAATTTCCTCTTTGAATTATTTGGTGGAGGTGACAGGACTTGAACCCGCTACCTTGACCTTGCAAAGGTCCTGCTCTACCAGATGAGCTACACCCCCAAATTTTACTTATACTGTATTTCCAGCAATGCATCTACTACGCTGATAAACTTACCAGATGAGCGATGCTGGTTCTTAAGTTGTCTTGTACGTTCTGATGCTGCAATAATCATGTCAAATCTGCTAAGACCAGATTTTGCCACACACTTTTCAACATCTAATTCTGTTGCACGAGTTTCTTTAATCATCATAACCCCTATATCAAATAAAATTAATTATAACATACATTTAGATATATGTCAATTATTCCAGACCAATTGGTTAAATTGGTTTCTTGTTCTACGATCGTACCATTCATACATAGTTTTGTTTGCTATTTTGATATTATTTTGAAATTTATGCTCATTGTTTTTCCACTGTTCTTTAACATATAACGAGTCCACTAATAGTTTTTTGTTATCTTCGATAGCAGAAATAATACGATCAATAGGATTAGATATAGTATCGTAATTGTGATCGACTACATTGTCAAACATGTCGAACCCAAGTTCACGAAGGTGTTGTACTGCACCAACTCCGCTTAAGATAATAGGAAAGTTGCACCCATAGATACTGTTAAGAGTTTTTTCAGTCAACATGTAACCCGAAGCACTAAAACTAGATTCGGTTACAATTTCAACAAAACTATTTTGATATTTTGATCTCAAACTTTGATTGAAGTTTGTAACATTGTCATTTGCTTGATTATATATTTTATAATTATCAACTAACAAAGATTTATTGTTATAAAATTTTTTATATCCTGTTATCATTATATCACGGGAACTGGTATGCCGTTCTTCAAATTTCCACGGGATTCCATCAAGTAAATTATCAAAATGTGTTACGTCAGGTTGTTCTTGCCCTAGATATGTGATATATCCACGTTGGTCATATTCCTGCCCAAATAGATAACTGAGTGTTACCATTCTATGAGATCTGCTATGCCGATTTAAACTAATAAATGTCTTTGTTGAATTAAAATTTTTGTCAGTTGCTGGCACAATATCTTGATAGGATTCGGCTTGATTTACAATGTCGCCTCCCCAAGGTACGTATTGGATATTAGTAGATTGTATACTTTCAAGATTGATATTTTCTAAACTAGTAAAAATAATAAAATTTTTATCCGGGTACTTACTGGCAACACTATCTAATACTGCAATGCCAGCTTGTGTAGTATCTTTCCAAAAATTGTGGTCTTGCCATAAGTCCAGCAAATCTTTAATGCCAATTATAATATTAGGCTTTGAAAACTTGGTGTTAGTTAAAAACTCCGTAAGAATTTCCGGAGGATTAGACCAAATATAATATGCTTCATACTTGCAGTCAAGCGAATCAATCAATTCTCTAAATATTCTAAATGTAAAATTATCGTTGGGCGCTCGAGAAATAACTTTAATCATTCTAGTTGAACTTTCTTTAACATTTTTTCAGTTTGTATAGTTTCGTAAGATAAAAAATGTTTAATGTATTCTGGTTTTTCTGTTTGTATGCCGAGGTCATTGATCTTCTTTTTAAATTCTGGAGTAGCAGTCTTGGATCTAACGTAATCGATTATTGCCGGGTTGGCATCAGAATTACTTACAAGTATAAACCATCTATATATACCGTAATCATTGACACCTAACTCTGTTAAAGTTGGTACAGATGGGTATTTTTGAATACGATGTTTACCTACAATTGCCAGGGGTTTAAGTTGTCCATTGGCAATAAATTCTCCAGCTATTATGTCAGAATCTACTATCCATTTTACGTTGCCGGCTAGTAACTCCATTAATGCTGCTGCCCCACCTTTAAATGGTATATGAATAAAGTTTGGATTATTGTTAGCTACGATTGCAGCAGATATATGACTGCTAGTACCTACACCAGCAGATCCGTAAGGCATAGGGTTAACCTTAGATTTATTCACTAAATCAAGATAACTTTTTATGCCTGTATTATTTTTAACCAATACCATTGACGGCTCGGCACCAATGTAATCTACAAATGTAAAATTTTGTAATACATCATACGGGGGATTAACAGTTAATAACGGGGCGGTAATTAAGTTATTTGAAGGCACAAACAATACCGTATCGTTTTTTACACTAGCCACATATTTTGCTGCTAGAGAGCCGCCGGCTCCTGTTTTGTATTCTAAAATAAAATTATAGTCTTTGTTTGATAATTCAGCCTGTAATACTCTACATACTCGATCTGTAGATCCACCGGGGCTATATGGCACAATAATCTTTATATTCTTGCTATAACATGATATAGAAAACAGTACACTACAGAGTAAAAATAATATTTTCATAATCTATAATAGTCAGATGCAAGCGACGAAAATCCGCCGTGGTAAATATCAACCCCGCTAAAATGTGATTGATCAATGGTTTGATCTAAATATTTAATTGCATTTAAATAATTATGTTTCAGCTCATCTGTAGCTGTTTTCCAAAACCAATTATCTGCCGGGCGTCTAACATTGCCGACACTAATTTTGTCAGCTTGAAATGGAAGTTTTACATAGACTGGATAGATGATTGGGTGCAGTACATCTCTCATTTTACCAATATGTTGGTGTTGAGAAATAGCTATTTTTACAGCTGGGTTATTTTCAGCTATTCGTTTAATTTCTTGAGCCTGTTTAACTACAATTTCTGGCATTGCTGGAGTCCAGTAAAAAAATTCACAATGATAAAAATTAGTATTTCCGTACAAGTCATTTATATCTACAGGAGGTTGATGAGTGGCATTAGAATCTAAAAAATATGCATAATAATCATCGCCATTGAAATGCACCAATGGTTTATCAACTCCAAGTATCTGTGCAACATGAACGCCTTTACTGCATAATTCTAAGACAGTTGGATCGGTATGCTGTGCATATTGACGGGCTGCACCAGTAATAGAAATATTTGTACCCAATGGCATTAATTCAAACCAATTATCTTTTTTATAAACTGTGTTAGCCGGCTCCAATATGTCTTGATATCTAATTACCGTATTTGTATGCATTGATTTTTTAAGTTCATTTATAATTATAGATGCCGAGTATGGAATTTCGCTATAATTATTGTTACCGGATGTATCTGTATTGTTTGCTACATGATCATAATTCTTTGGATACTGCATAACTATTTCATCTAGAAATATATTATTTTTTACAAAGGCATGTAGTATATTTGCGCTGTCGGCACCGCCACTAAAATGTAAGACCAAATAATCATATTGATCTCTTAGTTGTTGTGCTCGCTTACGATATAACTCCTCTAGGCTTTCTTCTATAGGAATCGACCAATTAATTTTCCCATAAACATCTTGATTGAAGTTCCAGGTAACTGGTAATTTGGCCGAGCTAGCTTCAATTAATGCTAGCGTCTTATTAAAAAACTTTTTATTTCCAACGGTATAGAAGCCGTGTCGATTAATATGTTGTTGATCAGTAAATTTATTATACATAGAGTTGTGTTTAGGTGTTTATGTGTGCCGGGAATAATTCTAAGATTTGATCTAGGTCTTTATCTAAGGTTAATCTAGTATAGTCATCTAGCATACAAAAATATTTAGATTTCTGTCCCGGAACTTCTCTTGATAATGATTCCATTTTAACTTTAAATTTAAAATAATATTCGTTGTGGTCAAAATCGTATATATATTTTTTTGCTGCTAATTTTCTTTCACCAATATTGGCACCGTATTTGACACCGACCCGGTTTACCAATGACCATTTTTGATATTCTACGGTATCGAACCAATGTATAAAATTATCAAAATACAGTTGTGCCGATGTTATAGACATAGATGTTTGAAACTGCAATGGTCTTAGTTTAATAGATGCCCAGCTGTAGTTAAAAAATGTCCACCAGAAAAAATCATAATATGTTTCTACTGGTACATCAGTAGAAACAATATTTTCTGAGGTTGTCTGATAAAACCATTCAGCAAACGGCCTATCAACTTTTTTGGCCATAAAATCTAACATCTCGTCGGGATCGGTTCGCCAGTTTTTTAATACAGATGTCTCAGTAAATTTACGAGAAGCGATCCCACCAAATAATTGATCTGCCGGTTCTCCGTCAATTATATAATATTTTTGTAACAATCTATCGGTGAGTTTTAGGTTACTACTATCAAGTAAAGTAAAATTAGGCTCTATATACTTGTAGAAAAATTTTGGATGCTCGTATATACTGATACGATTACACGCTATATCAATATTTGATAGTGCGTCTTTGGATAAATTTTTTAAAATACTTGCTATTATAACCATAGAGTCAATGCCGCCGCTCCATAATAATAGCCATCTTTTATCGTTTCGTTGTCGAATTAGCTGAGTTAATCTTAAATCGGTGATTTCATCAAACGTTAAATTAAATAATGGATCGTAGTCTGGCATTGTTAAATTTAAACTATCGATTGGGATGTTTATAAGCGGTAGTAAATCAACGCCTGCACGATTATATGCGGCGTCATGTCCTTTATATAATTCAACTCGCATCTTTGAAAAATTATCCCAATTATGTTGCGGATAATCCAACAGCAGATTAGATAAACGACTATCAGATAATTGTTTTTGATTTACGTAAATTATTTTATTCATGCGTTTATTAATTGTCGTATAGCTAAATCTGTTTGTTCAAAATTGTCACCAAGATACAGTAATTTTAAAATTCCTGCTGTATCTATGTTATATGCCAATGATGGGCCAAGTGTGTCAATTGATAAAAAGTCATTGAGATACTCGTCAATTTCGCTGTAATCATTTTTCATTGCAATTCGATTCTTTAAAAATTTTAACCAATAATTACACAATAAACACCATTGCTTTTCGTTATTGATATTCCAAGTAGTATCTTTACGTTGAGTTGGGCACAAAGTCTCGCCAAGAATTATTTTTAAATTTTCAAGGTAGTGTGCCGCTTTAACTTTAGATTTATTTGTCAATGACCAATTTTCGCAACATCCGTTATCAATTATTCCTGTAGTATAATTAGTTGTTAAATTTATTTGACAAATATGTGTGCTATATCTTGATGATAGAATGTACTTTAACTTATTAGCAATGTCTAATTCGTCAGTTAAAAATAAAAAACAATCAAGTACTGGTTCGTATAATCCATAAATTGGGATAGATAGATCGGAAAAAGTTCCGTGTTGATAATATTTAAAGTTGTTCACGGTAATATTTATTACTTAATTTTAACTATAAAAATAAAGTACTAACCTCGTACGGTAATACAGAAGTATCCATGCGTTCGGGGTGCCACACGATCCCATAAATTGGTTTTGATGTATGTTTAAATGCTTCTATATGGTTATCAGTATCAACTGCTAATGCTACCATATTGGGTCCTAGAGATTTGATACTTTGACTATGATAACTGTTAACTATAAAATTTAAATCTTCCATGTATATTGAGTGTGTAGTGCCAATATGCCCTTTGCACCTACCATTAACTCCACCGGATAGATCATTGATAGCAAATGCACCGTGACATATACCCACAATTGGAATATTGCGTTCTACAGCTAACTTATATAAAGAATTTTCAGTCATATGTCTAGCATAGGAATCGGGGCCGCCAGTAAGTAATAAACAATCAATATCGTCTAATGCAGAATCAACTTTGATTGTATTACCTATAGCAATTAATGTATGACTACTAAGAAATTTATACCATGACCGTTCAATGCCATCAAATACTAAAGAATCGCCTATTGAATTTTTTAAAATAATTTCTCGTTGTGATACAGCAATTTTCATGATGGTTCATTCAATGACTTCCAAATTTCTGGATTATTTTTACACCATTCAACAATTTCATAATGTGTAATTAAACTATAACACGGAACTTGATCATACATTCTCACATGTATGCCGGGCGGTAATGGATCTAATATTCTATCAGCCATAATCATAATTGCTGTTGGATTACTACCGTTGTTTTTACAAATTGTTATTAATTCTCTTATGGTGTCCCCAGTGTTGGTCATTTCGTCGTGTATTAGAACATTACCGGTTAATTTTCCTGCAAAGTCGGCGTTTTTTAGCGGATGTATCGATTGTGATAATTTTGGATGTATCGTTTGCTGTTTGTAGGATCTGCGAGATACTGCTACATTAATGTTACGGTTATATTTTTTTTGTAACCATATAGCTGTACTAGTACCACCAAATATTCCACTGTATAAAGAACATAGCATAGAGTCAAACTGTACATCTAAATCTTTTTCTATTTCTATAAACTTGTCAGCCATTCGTTCACCAATGTTAAGCATAGTGGCGCCAGTACATGCTTGGTCTATTCTAAAATCAAACGGTATTGGGATTCTAAATTTAGTAGTAAAATCAGTAAGTCTAATTAGATTATTACGTATTAAAAACATCATTACTTCTGAAACTTCGCCAGGAGTAATTTGTTTAAATAATGTGTCTAATGATTGTTCAGATTTCATAGTAAAAAAGGTTAAGTAAACTAATACTTAACCTTTATTTGATATAGCAGTTAAATTATTATAGTTCTACGCAAAGTTCGCGATCTGGTTGACCGTATGCTTCACGCATTTCTGCACGAAGTTCTGGACTAACCTGTTTAATACTGAGGCACGTATTTTCATACAAGTCCCAAACAAACTTTTGTGTAAACTCTAATGCACGAGCTTGTTCGGCTTCAGTTGTGCATAACTTTTCTAAACGCATACGACCAATTTCGCTATGGAATGATTCGTCACGAGCAATTTTACTGTAACGCTTGCTCACAAACTCATCATCAATTGAGTCGGCCATTGCTTGCCACACAATAGCAGCACGTCCTTCGGCTAAAAACTGATACAATGCTAATACTAATTCATCATCTTGTGCGTTATACTTGTCAAGGATATAAACACCTTGACTTGGACGTTTAGCACCGTGTGTAGCTCCAATCTCAACTAGGTCAGCTTCTACGCCACTAATGTGGTCAATAACTTCTTTAACCATACGGAAGTGATTTGCTTCATCGTATGCTTGCTTAGCCAACATCTGTGCTTCTTCCATTGGTGTATCGATTGGAAGATTTGCTACAGCCTGTGATAGCTCAACCATATTCCAACGCTCGTTAAATAAACGAATTTTAAAATACTCAAGTAATTCTTCTTTGCTATGATCTTCTGCAAAGTATTCACGTGTGGTTGTATCTGCTACACGATATAGTGTATCAAAAATGCTTCTTAGTTCTTGTACAAATTCTACTGAGTTCTTCATGTTATTTCCTTAGTGTAAAGTGCCGTAGGCATCTTCCATAATTTGTTTACTTTCAGCATTCATGCCAGACTTGGCACAAGTGATTAAGAATAAATCTTTACGCATATTGTCAATAATAGACAAAATACGATCTTGAGCTTCTGGTGTATCGCATAATTGTAATAGTTTGCGCTGTCCAATTTTGCTGTGGAATTTTTCGTCTTTAGCAATTTTAGCGTATGTACGAGCAACGAAGCTGTCTTTGATACACTCGCTCATCATAGCCCAATTACGTGCTGCACGTCCTTCAGCAATCATTTGATAAAGAGCTAACATCAATTCGTCTTTATCACCGCCATATTTTTTAATTAATGCAGCACCTTTGCTGTCTAATTTTTTACTATGATCTTCTACTGCGGCTGCAACATCAACCGGCTTACCACTAATATGTTCAATAACTTCTTTAACCATACGGAAGTGTTTAGCTTCGTCTTGAGCTTGCTTGCTTAATAAATTTAGTTCTGTAACATCTGCATCAGCAGGTGCATTGGCAATTTGAGCGGATATTTCAACCATGTTCATACGCTCATTGATCATACGACCAGTAAAATGCTCAACTAGTTCTTCATTGCTAGGCTTGCTATCAAAATAACTTTTAACTTGTAATTCTGAAGCGCGGAATAGTGCTTCATTGTTTTTGCTTATTTCTTGTACAAATGTTCTGGAATCCATTGTAATTTCCTTTAAAATACTGATACTATTATTTATACGTTTATGGTTTTATATTCCGTCATTAACTGGAAAAATTCTCTAGTTTTATCAGTTATGACCCCAGTGGTCATAAACATAAATCTTGGATTTCTTCCGGCGTTAGCTGTACAATGTGGGACATTTTTCCAGTCAAAAGTATGTATGTCTCCTGCTTTCCAGCCTTTGTAGATATAATTACCGTATTGATAAAAATGCCCCGGTTCCCAATCACTAAGCATAATACCAATGCGTATAATTTTGCTAGTATCTTCGGGGTAAATTCTACTAAGTTTATCAATGTGTAAATTAAACACTTCGCCAACTACCTGCATATGAACTTTGTCATGTCCGTTGGACAATCCGATCATATCAGACATTTTTTGTAGTTTAGGAGTTAGTTCAGTGCCCATATGTACCAAACTCATGTTTGGGTCGCCGCCAAATTTACTAATATCGTATTCTTCTGCTTCAATCCAATTATTTGGCGGACTACTTGTGCCACCATTGCCACGATTAGTATTGCCACCAAATGTACGAGTGCGCCAACTAGCCGATTGTGTATTAGTACGAATAAAATCGCAGTCGTTACTAAAGTTGCTGTCAAACCGACCAAGATATTGCACCGAGTCGTATCTTGCATCCACCATATCAGGATTAAAGTGATACGAAGATTGTTTTTTCATTTCTTCGTAGGAACTTTTTATTAGCGGCTGGAATACTGTCATTTAATTTTTAACCATTTCTTTTTTAAGCTTCAACGACATGGGCAAATATTCAGATCTAAGTAAATCAAGCTCTCGTTTAGCAGACGTTGGATCTAAATCTGTTGCAGCAATCATATAGTTTTCTTCAAAATACTGCTTTGCATTATCACTGTGAATAGCTCGGCTAAACGTTGTTACATACCAATCTACTACATCCTTGGGAGTATTCTTGGGCAGGGTAATATTCCACATAGCGTTTACAATCACCCCGGGTAAAATATCATTGATTACTTCTGCATGTTCGAATCCTTTTGGACGTTTGGTACCAGTTAAGGCTATTAGTTTTACCTTGCCCGATTTAATCATAGGTGCAGCAACGCTTAACGGCATCATACCAAATTCTGTGTGTCCACCAGCAACATCTAATAGTGCTTGCGCTGGACCTTTGTACATGATCTGTTTAACTTGTTGTTGATTGCCGTGACTTTTGGTCATTACCAGTCCAAAAATTAAGTACTGTACTGTACTTCCGATAGCAATGTTTACTGGTTGTCCAGGTTTTTGAATATAATTAACAAATTCCCGGGCGGTGTTAATTTTACTGTTGCTACGAGCAACAATGACCTGTGGGCTAGTAGCTAAACTTAATACAGGATATAAATCATCTAACGTGTATTGAGCAATCTCTGGAGTAAATGCCTCGTTAGTAACCCAGGTGCTAAGGTTACCTGTTACATTTAAACTATATCCATCTGGCGGGAGTTTATAAGAATGATTAACGCTAATAACTCCATCGGCGCCAGGCATGTTTTGAACAATAAATGTTACACCTGGATTAGTGCGTTCAATTTCTGCAGCAATTCCGCGGAAACTTTGTTCGTTGCCGGATCCTGGACCGTAGCCAACATAAGCAGTAATTGGTTTAGTGGGTTCCCATGCTAATGCTATAGCTGGGATAAGTAGTAATACTACTAGTAGTTTTTTCATATAATTTCCTTATTTTGTGTTATTAAGAGCTTCTAAAAATTGTTTAGCATATACAATGTGTTGTTGCGGTCCAGGATGAAATCCATCGGATCCGACATCAACAAATAGATTATTTACAGGACGATGTCCTGTTAAAAAATCAGTTACACTAACTTTTACTTTAATTTGGGTGGGATTGTATGCAATAAAAAAATTTCTTGTATCTTTTAAATTATTTATTAAAATTTCTCTATGGCTATCTAACCCTGGCAACGTGTATCCAATGGCATATTGACAACCAATTTTATCAAGATAATTTTGTACTTGCTTTACATAGTTAACCGCTTTATAGGCTAAATTTAAATCAACTAATTGTTTTTTATCAACGGCGTTAAAATCTGGATTATTTTGATAGTATACATTTAAAATATGTTGCAATGAGCCGGTATCATCATACCACACAAACCTATTAGGAGTCGTGAGTCCCCATAACACAATATCATTAGATTGAATATTAGCACGGAGTATTTGATCAGCAGCCCACTCAATGCTTGAGCCCTCGGCGGTTAAAAATGTTGCATTAATGTCCAGATCATTACTTACAATATTACCCCAACGGTGATTAGCACGGACTCCTACTCCTTGAGCAATGCTACAACCAACTACCCACAGCCTAGACATTTGGATAATACTGTACTAGTTCTGGAAAAGTTTCACGCCAATTCAAATGTCGAAGACTGTCGTGCTGTCCGATGTAATCAAACATTTTCTTTTCTTTTATAGGTCTGGGCCGAACGTTGCGAAAAGATTTTTCTAGTATTTGCGAAATATCGTGGTTTAGTCCATATTTTTCAATACAGGCCTGCCTAAGCTCTTCATTAACTACATCTAGAGGTAACGGATCGTAACAACTATTTACTCTCACCGGAAAGTTGGGCCAACGTAGTCTTTCTCTTGGAATTGTTTGATAAACCCAGTCTTCAATTTCTTGAAAATATAAAATATTCAGTGGGCTCACAGTTGCGTTAATATTTAAGATAACATCGGTTTCGTTTAAAAAACGACTAACAGTTTGTTCCACCCGATCCCACGTCAACGGCCAACGTAAATAGTTAAACCTATCATATATACCATCTAAACTCATTGAAATTTGCACGGTCTTAAACTTACTCCACAAACTTATTGTCTCTTCATCAGGAAATAAACTGCCATTAGTTGAATACTGAAGTGTAAGTTCATTTACTGCTGGGTGAACTTGTATTACATGTTTTATAAATTTTAATTGGGTATCACTGTAAAACGGTTCGCCTCCCAGAATAAATAAATTTCTTAGTTGATCTAGCGGTACTGTATCAATAAATTCTTTTAAAAATCTTTCTGCAGGATCATCAAATTTTGGTCCATAATCAAGTAAATTATGTTTGGTATTATACTTTCTCCAGGCGGTGCTGCACCCACCACTACAACTAAGGCAAGCAGCATTACAATTTATATCAAAACTAATTTCTAAATCAACACAAGCCCCATTCTCAACATCTTCCGGGATTCGACGAAAACTGTTTAAGCGAGGTTTTAATGTATCAACGCCGGCCTTTTCCATATTACGACAAATATTACATTCAGGTAACCAGTTACTGGCATTAGAAGTATATTCTATTGCTTTTTTAAAAGCGTCTTGATCCAATAAGTTGGTTCGTTTGGAATAATAACAACATGGAGCCCATGTTAGTTCATTCCAATCTACATTAATTTTGTATCCATTGCTTAGTTGTCGGCAGAATTTATTAGACATAGGTTAATATTTAGTTTATAAAAAAACCCTGCAACTTTTACATTGCAGGGCCGTTGCCGTTGCGGAAGCCAACGATACCGCCCTCTTCGGTAATCCTCTTTAATACATCTTCAAACAGGATTGGTGCAAAGTCTGGAGTTTGCTCGACACAAACACAGTGAAATCTTGGATCAATTTCATTGCTGTATAATGTCTCCCCGGTGCGAGCATCAATACCTCTTGCTTTCATGACTCTGTTAGCATGGAGGTGACCGTGAATATTTGTACCAAACCTACCAAGACTTGCTTCGTGCAGAGGAATATGACTAAGAATCATTCCGTTCATGACATGGTATGCACGAAGTTCACGGAAATGTTCACGATAGTCAGTATCCTTAAAGATGTCGTGGTTACCACGGATAAGCACTTTATCTCCGTTAAGTCTTGACATAATGCTAAGACTTTTACGGTTGATAACTACGTCACCCAAGTGGTAAACTTTATCATTGGGGCGAACACGTTCGTTCCAGGCCTTGACCATGGCTTCATCCATCTCTGCGGCATCGTCCCAAGGGCGAAGTGGTGTGCAACCATCTGCACGAGTAAAGCGACATACACCGGCATGTCCAAAGTGCGTGTCGCTAACTAAAAATACTGCTGGCATATTGTGCTCCTTTCTTTTAAATATGGGTGTTTGTGTTGGCGCTTGAATCCACGGTAGCCCTACTCTTCGTGGCACCTCTCACCGTTCTGCAGAATGAGTGAGTCCAGTGTTGTTCCATTGTAGCTACTACACAAACATTGATTGGCGCTCTCAACGAGATTCGAACTCGTGTACCCGCCGTGAAAGGGCGGTGTCCTAGGCCTCTAGACGATGAGAGCTTGTTTATTTGTAAATTAATGGTTCTCTAATAGAGAACCATTCGGCTACTTCCTTATAACTTTGATGAAAAGTTAATTGAAATATATACCTTGGGCCTGTATTATGTTCTACCCAATGATATTCAGTAGTATCTATTAACCAGGCTGTATTTTTTATAGAAGGGTAGTTACTAATATTACCATCGGTATCTTCTGAGTAAGTAATATCAGTGTAATTGTCGATTATATAATTTATCTTACAATGCTTTGTAGTTTCAATTGAGTCCTGACCATCACGATGTTTTGCTAGCCCACCTACACTACCTTGTATTGCTGTACTAGCTAATTTAAGTTCGGCTAAATCTGTTTGTAATTGACTAATCCAAGGTAACACATTTGCTAATAAAAGACCCGACAAGACACCAGCGTACTTTTTATGTTCAGTGATAGTATCAAAAAAGAAAAAAGATCCGGACTGGCCAAAATCGTATCTAAATTCATTATATCCGGGTATCCATTTTGCTTTTTCAGTAGGATACGATTTTAATAAATTTTTTATATGTTCAAATTTTTGAATTACAGGAGCCCAATCTTGCTCAATTGTTAAATTTATCTTAGATATAGTCATACTCATATTTATTGGTATTATTGGCTTTACTAGAATTTGGCGGTCCCAAGGAGAGTCGAACTCCTCCATCTGCCGTGACAGGGCAACGTACTAACCGATATACTATGGGACCATTTTTTTCTCTGCTATGCGTCCATCCCCTGCCGCCTTCGCTCAATCTTTTTCTACCTTCTTTACTAATGTTCTTTACTCCCCGGGTATCTGTTTGTGTATGACCGTTAGGGCAAAGGTATCTTAAATTTTCAACTACATTCATAGCATTATTCTTACTATACTGCTATTATACATTATTGGCAATTTAATGTCAATATTGGAGTGGGTGATAGGATTCGAACCTACATAATACGGATTTGCAATCCGCTACCTAGCCTTTCAGTTGCACACCCACGTTGTTTGGAGGAAGAAGTGGGATTCGAACCCACGGACCTTTTACAGCCGACAGTTTTCAAGACTGTTTCCTTAAGCCAGACTCAGACATTCTTCCTTGATTTGGTGCCCAGAGTAGGACTCGAACCTACATCATTCTCCCTCTTAAGAAGACACGTCTACCAATTGCGTCATCTGGGCTTGGGGTAACATATGGGTAACGATCCCATACTACGACTTTCACAGAGTCGGGTGCGAACCTCTACACTAATGTCACCATTGTTGCTGGTCCGCCCTGCATACTTTATCTAATTTACAGTACCTTACTATTACTGAAAATCGTAGAAAAAGCAATAAACTATTGGTCTGACTGGAGAGAATCGAACTCCCATCAAAAGGGTAGAAACCTTCTGTACTATCCATTGTACTACAGTCAGATAGTATTATCCGTTATACTAAGGGCGGATTGTTTGGTAGAGATACTAAGATTTGAACTTAGACTAACGCCGTCAAAGGGCGTGGTGCTGCCGTTACACTATATCTCAATGGTTATGGTGGTGCTTCTAGGAATTGAACCTAGTTCTTATCCTCTTCAGGGATACGCTGAAATGACCACACTAGCTCAAGCACCATATTAAAACACACTCCCCACGGATGTCGCACTCCCATTTGGTTGCGAATGTGTTTTAATATGGTAGGGGTACTCGGTAATGCTCCGAGATCTACGAGTTAAAAGCCCGTTGCTTCACTATCAAAGCTTCACCCCCATGGTGAGTCTGTTTCTCCAACTTACGTAGAGCTTTATTGCTCTTGCGGTGCGAGCCCGCTTTCCTTTTCTTTACCACTATAGCAAAGGGATTTCTTGGTTTCATTTTACTTCTCCTTTAACTTTTACAAAGTCTACCGACTCTGAGTAATAACCGTTTGATGAACCATACCACCGGATATCTACGTAACCTTTGCGTGTAGCAAACTTGTAGAATGTCCATGTGTGCGATTCATCGCTTTCTTCTTCCTTACCTGCATTTTTTAGTATATCAAACAAATTTTCATTTGCTTCAGCTACTAGAATTTCTTCGCCTACTAAATCTTCTAAGTCGCCAACAATACTTTCAATGTATACTGACTCACAACAATCCTGACTGTGGAACATACGATACACATCGCCGTCCACTGTTGTAAACATGATTTCCTCTGTGCCATCTGCTAAAACAGAAGATAATGTTTTACCTTTTAATACATCTACTTCACAATACTTGTCATAGTATGACATTACCTTCTCCTTTCGTTAATTAAAATGGTGGGTCATGAGAGACTTGAACTCCCAACCGCTAGTTTCGAAGACTAGAACTCTAATCCATTGAGCTAATGACCCAGTGTGTGGCAGTGAGTGTGAGATTCGAACTCACGGAGCTTTTACACTCGACAATTTAGCAAACTGTTGGGTTAAGCCTCTCCCCCAACTCACTATAGTACTGGTAGCCCGTCCCGGTTTCGATCCAGGTACCCCGACCTTATCAAGATCGTGCTCTCCCAATTGAGCTAACGGGCTATATATGGTGGAGATGGAGAGAATCGAACTCTCAATTTCTGGTTGCAAACCAGATGTGTTCCCATTAGCACTACACCCCCATATTACTTGGTCTCTCCTGAAGGACTCGAACCTTCGAAATCCTGGTCCCAAACCAGGTGGTATAGCCGCTAACCGAAGAAGAGATTGATTGGTACCTCGTGATGGGATCGAACCACCGAGACCCACTTGTAAGGAGGGCAGTATACCATTTACTTAACGAGGCAAAAATTGGTTGCGGGCGAGGGTAACGCTCCCTCTTCCATCCTGGCTTATGAGACCGGAGTGTAGCTATTACAACCCGCAATAGACTTGGTAGATATGACTGGACTCGAACCAGTGATAGGTTGCGTATGAAGCAACTGCATTAGCCACTATGCTACATATCTATTGTTTGGAGTGGGTGACAGGGGTCGAACCCACAACGACAGGAATCACAATCCTGGATTCTACCATTGAACTACAGTTACCGTTGATTTTAAGTTAAGAGATCGATTGCTTGACGTACCATTTCGAGTGGTACATGCAATCGATGAGATATTTCAATAGCGTCTAAATTACGACTTAGAAGCTCTTTAATTTGAAGTAGCATTGGCGACACGAAAGTCTCCTTTTGTTTGCATACTATATTAACGCCTTAGAACAACATAAAGTTGACAAGTTTTGGTGGAGTTACCAGGACTTGAACCTAGGATGGCGGGATCAAGATCCATGGTGTTTCCATTACACTATAGCTCACTAGTTTTAGTGGGTGTGTTTAATACAATAAATATTTCTATGCCAATTAGTAAAAGTCCACATTATAAGTATGCAAATCAAACGTTGGATTGGTTACCAATGGATACTGAAAAACGCTACCAAGACAATCTGAAACATCGTTTTAAAGATTTAACCAAATATAATTGGATTGATTCGCATTTTACTTATAAATTTAACAGTCACGGATTCCGTTGCAATGAATTTGTTGACCTGCCGTCTGTTGTTTTTCTTGGATGTAGTTTAACTCAAGGAATAGGATTACCTATAGAAAAAACCTGGGCTACTATAGTTGCTAATAAATTAAATCTCAAATGTTATAATTTAGGCATTGGCGGATCATCAAACGATACCGCATTTAGATTAGCATATTCGTGGTTTAAAATAATTAAACCAACAACGGTTATCTTATGTACTCCGCCAACTGAACGACTAGAACTGTTGTCAGAAAACAATAGTATTCAACTGTTACCTAATGCTATTAAATCACACCCGGGTTTAGATTTTTATAAACATTGGGTTGATGATGAAAACAACGGTATTTTAAATAAAACAAAGAATACATTAGCTATAGAAAATTTATGTAATCATCTTTCTATTAATTTACTAACGGTTGACAGCAATACACTACTTACAACAATGAATATAGATTTAGCAAGAGATTTGGCCCATCCTGGCATTAACTCTAATCAACACTTTGCCGATTATGTACTCAAACAATTATGACTAATCAATTTTGTCACTTCCTAAATAATGGTTATACCTTAAACATAGTTAACGAACAACTAACTACACGTCCGTGTTGTATCTATCCCAAGCATATTCCGTTGTCTAATGTCGCTCTAATTAAACAAGAATTAGAATATACTAGTTCTGCTACTACCTGGATTCCAGAATGCCGAGAATGTCAACGTATTGAACGAATAGGTTCAACATCAATGCGGACATTAAGTAAAGAACGTGTTGTGGGCAACTTTCGGCCCGGGGATTGTGTATCGTTAGAAGTAAATTTTGATAAAAAATGCAATGCGGCATGTTTAAGCTGTAGCTCACAATTCAGTTCTACATGGGAAAAATACAATCGCAAGTTTAGTTTAGAAAATTGCATTACCGTTGCTAAACCTGAAGAATTATTACAGCAATTTATTGATACGGTGCCGCTCGATAAATTACAATTTCTATATATACAAGGCGGTGAACCTTTTTATAGCAATACTAATTTAAATATCTTAAAACATATACTCAAAGTACATCCGGGTCCCGGTAGTATTACATTACACTATCAAACAAATGGTAGTATGATGCCCACACAAGAAGTCATTGACTACTGGAAAAATTTTAAAACAGTTGTTATTAACTATTCAATTGACGATATTAGTACACGATTTAATTATCTACGTTGGCCATTGATGTGGGATATTGTTGAACAAAATGTTAACACAATGATTAAAACTACAAACGTCGACTTTAAAGTAAACAGTACTATAAACCCATTAAACGTGTTAGACTATTGTAACCTTGAAGCATGGATACTTGCTACGTTTCCTACTAATAGATTAATAAGTTATCGAGCTGGTGCTTGTTTAGGTGCGTTAGACTTGCGATATGCCCCCGCAACTCTTAGAGAAAAAGTATTAGAAAAATACGGATCATCTCATAAGTTGTCAACGCTATTTAATACACCGGAAGTATTTGGTGATTATAAAAAAATGTTTAACTACATTGAACAGCACGACGGGTTTCGACGCTTAAATTGGCAAGAAATTTTTCCAGAATCTGTGCTATTCTTTCCATAGTTGGTCGCGGGTCTTGGAATCGCACCAAGGACTACAGCTTATGAGACTGTCGAGATACTCCTTCTCCAACCCGCGATAGAATTATCTTAAAAATTTACGTACGATCCATTTTAACCATACATATTTAATTGGGCGTGGTAAAAAATCATCAGTCCAACTAAACGGATCGGGTAGATCGTTTGGTGTATTACCATAGGCTTTATTTAAAGTGTCTTTGGTTGTCATACCGTTTTCCTTATAAGTGTATATTATATGCGATGACTATAATAATGTCAATAAATACTTTGCTATTTCTAGCTAACTTCAATGAATAATAAAATAGAACACAGATCTGCTGGCGGGGTAAACTTTGAGCCTAATAAAAAATTAGGTTACTATATTGTTAATAATGAACTATATTATAACAAAATTCAAGCCATGCTTGCTGGTTCAAAAATACCAGATAATACAGGTAAGTTTAATAACGACCCAGTACGTTGGTTATTTAACGAGGATGTATTTCTAAAATATCCCTGGCATATTGAACCTGCAGAAGATATTCGAGAATTATATCGCCAACGTGCTCAACAGCTACGTGATAGATATGACTATATACGTTTAGAGTTAAGTGGCGGTGCTGATAGTGCTACTGTAGCCTATAGTTTTTTGTTAAACAATATACCATTGGACGAAGTAGTATTTCGTTATCCAGAATCTGGGTCCAAGGATGCATCGGGCGACCCATGGGATACTGAAAGTCGTAATCATTTAAGCGAATGGGAATTTGCTGCTAAGCCACTATTAAATTGGATTAAGACTAATTATCCCGCGGTTAAAATAACTGTACACGATTTTGTTGACGAGATTATTAAAGAAAAAAACAACGACGAAAACTGGATTTATAAAACACGACATTATATACACCCAGGACATGTGCATAAACATAAAATAGATAATACATTAGCCGATACCGGTAAAAGTATTGCTGTAGTATACGGGATTGACAAGCCTAAAATATGTATTAAAGATGGCAAGTTCTTTATGTATTTTGTTGATAGTCAGGCAAGTAATAATCATCCCGAAATAGGCGATTACACTAACATTACTAACGAATTTTTTTATTGGGCGCCCGATGCCTGTGCTTTATTAGCAAAACAAGCACACATGATTAAAAATTGGTTTAGCTTATCTATGCATCAAAATTTAAGCTATGTTTTGCAATGGCCAAACCATGATTACAGTACACGTACATTCCGTGAACAGATGCTTAAACCTATCATCTATCCCGACTACGACCTTAATACTTTTCAAACAGCTAAATCTACTACTGCTATACGTGCAGAAATGGATAATTGGTTTTTTAAAAACTTCACCGGCACTGATTTATATCGAGTTTGGGAAGCCGGGATTGATTATCTATCTACAAGCCTTGCCAGTCGATATTTTAGATACTACCAAGGAACTATTGCAGATATTAAACAATATCAAACCCCATTCTATTACATAGGTGATAGTACTATTCCTGTTTCCAGGGTTCCTTTTCCGGGATCGAAACAAGAATTTTTAAATGATCAACAAACTTATATACATTGTATACACGGTAAGTTGTTAATTTATTAATCTTGGAGCGGGATAAGAGAATCGAACTCTTGACCGAAGATTGGAAATCTGCTGTTTTACCATTAAACTAATCCCGCACGGTGCAGGGCTTCCACCTACTCCCACCTCGCTTTAAAGTCTGCGTGTCCAAGACTTAGTCTTGCGCCGTAGCCCAAGACTGAAACTGGTGCGACTGGCCAGAATCGAACTGGCACACCATTATAGTAACAGATTTTAAGTCTGTCGTGTCTACCGATTTCACCACAGTCGCATTACTACTTTACTTGGCGGGTCGCAAAGGAATCGAACCTCTACCCGCGGTTTTGGAGACCGCTGTTCTGCCACTAAACTAGCAACCCAATTATTGGAGCGGGAAAGGAGGTTCGAACTCCCGACCTATACCTTGGCAAGGTATCGCTCTACCAGCTGAGCTATTCCCGCTTTGAAACTTTAACTACTGTAAAACTTGGCTCCGGTCCGTGGAATCGAACCACGCTTCAAGGATTAACAGTCCTCCGCCTACACCGTGTTTGCTTGACCGGAATAATACTTTGGTGGGCCGCCTAGGTAACGATCCTAGCCAATCACAGTGATACGGGATTTACAGTCCCGGCCTCGTCCTTAGAGGTATACCGACCCACATAGTAAAGCACTCTGGTGCTGTTTCAGTTCTTATCAAGAGAACCTGCGTATCATTTGGCTTTTATTCCTCCAAAATGCTTTACTATAACCGGATTTTTCACACTACAAGAAGTGCTCCATCCTCGGTTCCGCCCGTTTGTGCTTGTTTATAGTATAGCACAGGACCTCGTTTCCTGTCAATACTTACTTGTGATCAAAAATAGTCTGCCCAAAAAATGTACCAGTCATTTTCATGACTTCAATCCACTTATCAGCGTGAGGAGTATTTCGACCCCCTTGCAGAAGCCTTGGCTTCTGCCATGTCTGCTAACGCCTTAACTTGAGCTTCTGCTCTTGCTATTTTTGATTCCATTAGTGCAACTTTTTCTTCACGTGAGAGGACAAAGTGCGATAACTCTTTTATACTTTTATGTTCCATTTCTTTCTCCTTAAAAACAAAAAACCCTGGAGTGTTTAGTTCCAGGGTCTTAATTAAAATATGGTTAATTACTATACTCTAATTAAGACCCTCTACGTATTCTAAATCTACATTAATCATAGGGCATACTGCTAACCAATAGGCTAACCCGCCCAGTGTTGGCTGTGTTAATGATAGATGTTTAATAGTTAAGTTTATCATAATATATGTATTATAGTTTATTTATCTTTGTTTGTCAACCTCTATACAACATATAGAGATTTTGGTGCCCCAAGCGAGACTTGAACTCGCACACCTTGCGGTACCGGCTTCTAAGACCGGCGTGTCTGCCAATTCCACCATCGGGGCGGTGTTTCTATTTATACTTGGTGGGCCTTCCGTGAGTCGAACACGGCACCCAACGATTATGAGTCGTTTGCTCTAACCAAACATGAGCTAAAGGCCCTATGTTAGTATTATATATTATTTTTAATTAAAGGTCAACGTCGTTGACGCGGTGCGATGCCCGGTCTGCGTTGTCTAGGACTTGCTGGCTCTTTAGCCGGTGGTTCGTAAGCAGGTTGATTTAATCCACCACGCAATACATTACCATTTTTATCAACTAGTACCACATCCTTTGTACCACGTGTGCCCAATGCACGTACTAATGTTAGTGCTTGCGGACGTAGCCCGCGATAACCAATTGCTTTACCTGGGCGGGTTTTAGAATTACCAATACGCCAGACCATTAAATGGCTTTCTGGAATGTCTGCTTTGGTTTTAATAACAGTATAGCACTCAATGGTAACATTGTTGCCTACTTGTTTAAAATGGTGAGGTTTGAAATCTTGGATTACAATGCCGCCTTCGGGATTAATATCTGTACCAAATATAGCCTTCATTGATTCTTCTTCCGTTGGCTCTACTACAATTTCTTTGTTTAACTGATAATAATCTCGGCCAAGGTCGTCTTGAAGTTTGTCTAAGCGAATGGCGCCTTGTTTTACTAAGTTGTCAATAATAACTCTGGCTTTGGCACCAAATGATCCTTCGGCACTTTCCCAACTAGCTGCACTAAGTTCTTTAATACTAATTGGTAAGTTTTGCGTAGGGCTTGATAATACTACATCGGCTTTTTTGATTCCGCCAGTATTTTGACGTCCAGGATTTCTACCAGATGCATCGACTTTGGTAGCGCCTTGTATAGAAATGCTTTTACCGCGACCATCGATAAATGTAGCATTAATTGATCCGTATTTTTGAATCATACTTTGCATCATGCTAGCTAATTCTAATTCGTTACCCACACCAGCACTTTTATCTGCTTGTTTTCCTTCGTCTTTGACAGAAATGTTTACTGGTGTGTCATCAAATACAATTACACCAGCACTACTAATTTCCGGAATAATAATTATACGTGGTTTTGATTTAGGAAATTTCTTTTGAAAAACTTGTAAAATATTGTTTAACACCAATTGACGATATTTTGTTTTTGCTTGCCCGGCTGGTATTTGTACTATAGCGTGTACACGATTTCCGTTAACTTTAATATTTTCGTAACCGGCTTGAGCCAATAGCTGTTGTACTAGCTGTTTGTTCATCTTGTCGGAAGCCGGATCCTTTACAGGAGCAGGTTTTGCTTTAGCAGTAGGTTTTGCTTCGGGCTTAACAGGTTTTTTGGCTGTTGCAACAGGAGCTTCTTTAAGTAAGTTAATTAGTTCACGCATTCTCATAGTTAAGTATTTATCTGCGTTCTATATCTTCTTCGGTACACTCGGGCCCGTATTGTATTTCTATCATTTTTAAGGGTTCTTCAAAAGGGTTAGTTAGCTGGTGCCATTCTGTACGTGCTACAAAGTAACTACCGTGTACACCTAATGTAGTTGTTCCGGTATCGTTTACAATACAGGCCATTCCGGCTGTTACTTTCCAGTATTCGCTACGCATTCGATGTCGTTGCATACTTAACTGTTTACCCGAGTTGACTACTAGTTCCTTAACTTTCGTTCCAGGAATGTCGTATAACACGCGGTAATAGCCCCAGGGACGGTAGGTTTTAGGTGCTTTCCAGTCCTCAAGGATCCAACTACTACTATTGGCTTTGTTACTTCCGCCAACACCAAAAGCAAATGTTACACCTGCCACTGACATTTCAGGAATATTATTCTGTGTACGATCTCCACCGTTAGCAAAGATAATAGTATCATCAGGATATAGTTGTTTTACATTTTTAATTGCTTCAATAGATGACCCATCGTCGTCGTTGAACAATATAACACCATCAACCATACGAAGATTTTCCATAATAGTTGTGCGTTCAGTGATGGGCATAAAGCTACGGCCTTTTTTACGCTCTAACCAAGCATCACTATTAACACCAACAATTAAACGATCACCTAGTGCTCGGGCTGCTTTTAAATAAGCAATATGTCCCGAATGAACTGGATCAAATCCGCCGGTGGCTAGTACTATTTTCATTAGTTGTTTACTTGATAAAAATCTTTATCTAACCAACGTACTATAACGTCTTCAAGCCGGGCATACCCGTATTTGTTAATGCTGTTAATTATACTGTCGTTAATTAGTTCACGATCCGCTAAGTTGTGCCAGCTGGCATGTTCGCCAAGAGGTTCATAATCGCTGGCGTATACCGCGGCATACAACCA
>Ga0208497_1000215_pt1 | contig 31659 bp, 56 predicted proteins | sample CryBogCBE25Aug07_FD_184555 | JGI IMG/M metagenome (GOLD analysis project Ga0208497, IMG submission 184555) | Freshwater microbial communities from Crystal Bog, Wisconsin, USA - CBE25Aug07 (SPAdes) | ecosystem: Environmental > Aquatic > Freshwater > Lake | place: Crystal Bog, Wisconsin, USA...
GGTTTACTGCGATCTTTTTATGTTTTGGAGAAAGCTAGAGCGTGGCGAGATGGTGTTGCATGGGCAGAAGAAATTTTGAAGGAGAAAAACAATGCCGTTTAAACCACATCCAACAGATCCAGACAAGGTGATTTATAAGTCTCGCAAGTATGACTTGCCAAAACGTGAATGGGTAGGGCTGACGGAAGATGAGATTCATGAGTGTTTTGAGGAATGCTGCAATCTTAAAGTCGTTGACCCAAAAGGCGGAATTAGAGGAAGCGTAAACATTTTTGATGTGGGTAGGGCAATTGAAGCCAAGCTGAAGGAGAAGAATTTTATATGATGAAACCGAAGGAAATTCATTATGAAAATTGAAACAATGATTTTTGAGCATTTGAAATACACACCACAAGACGGAAAAGTGTGGTGGATTAAACACCCAAGGCGATCAACTGCCAACGGTACAGAAGCTGGAAACATAAATCAAAAAGGATATAGAAAGCTTAAATTTTGTGGGAAACAATATTTAGTTCATCGTGTGGCTTGGCTTTTACATCATGGAGCTTGGCCTTTAGGTGATATTGACCACATTGATGGCAATCCAGCAAACAACAAATTGGAAAATTTACGAGATGTACCACATAGCGTAAACATTCAAAATCGTAAATCGGCTACCACAAAAAATAAAACAGGTTTTTTAGGAGTTGTAAAACGTGGAAACAAATATGCCGCCCACATTCATAAAAATGGAAAGCAAAATTATTTAGGTTTGTTTGAAACAGCAGAGCTTGCACATCAAGCGTACAAGGAAAACACATGAACTCATATTGGTTTCAAACCATTACCAATTTAGTCTTGATTGCCGTCATCATTTATTTTGTAATGAATGACCATCCGTGGTTTGCATTCTTTTTATTGTTTGGAATTAGAGTTATAGGAGACAAAGATGAAGACACCTGAAGACGAAGAGTTCGAGAGAATTGAGCGTGATCAAAAGAGAATCATGGAAACACAAGAGGCGTTGCGTGAAGAGCTGAGGATCGCAAGTAAAGCATTCGATGAAGCATATGAAAACTACAAGCGCAATGAAGCGATTGAGGAGGTGGCCAAGGAGATTGAGAAGTTCAAAGGGTTTGGTGAAGACACTATTGCGTCGTTCACAATTCACATAAGGAATATGAAAAGATGAAACGATGGGATGGATATGACGAATGTGTCATCGGTACTGCCAACATATGGCGTGACCAAATGACAGTGGAGGTATTGGTCTATTGCGCTGATGCAATGCTAGAGATGATGAAATTGAATGACGGCATGAGTGATGAAGAAGCTTATGAATATTTCTTATTCAACATTGAAGGGGCATACATCGGGATTGATACACCGGTTTTAGTTTTTAGTAATCCTGATTGGAAGGAAGAGTATGGAGGCTAGGAAGAAGTTCGAAGAGTACATGAAAATGAAAACAAAAGAGGTGGCTGATCTTTGGAACGGTCGTAGGTATTTAAACAAAAACATCCAAACAAAATGGCTATATTTCTTAGCCGGTTGGACAATGAAAGGAAAGTAAATGCAATTGGTTAAATTAGATAAGATTCGTATTGATTGTGGAACACAGTCTCGTTGCAAGCTAGACGAGGAAATGATCAATGACTATGCTGAGATGATGCAGGAGGGTGCTGAATTCCCTGCAGTCCACATCATTCACGACGGCAATAATTATTACTTGGCTGATGGGTTCCACAGGTACTTTGCCAATAAGAAGAATGGTAAGAAAGAGATCAAGGCAGATGTGGTTAACGGCACATTGACCGAGGCCATTCTTTATTCCAAGAGCGCCAATGGATTACATGGCAAGCCATTCACCAGAGAAGACAAGATCAAGAACGTTACGGAGATGATTGAGCACTTCGAGTTCGGGGATTGGTCAGACAGGGAGATCGGCAGAAGATGTTGCGTGAGCGGTACATTCGTGGCCAAGATGCGTAAGCAATTGAGGGGCGATAAGCCTGACACGGTTAAGTTCAAGCGCAACGGCAAAGAGATCGAGATGAAGGTCAAAGAGTCCAAGCCCAAGACTGAGAAGCCAAAGAAGGAACTGCAGTCGACTGCAGATGAGGATCAAAGCGTGATCATTGAAATGCTTCAGTCAGAGGTTGCCAGGTTATCGGAAGAGAATCAGGGCATCCAAGACGAGTTGGATATCAAGTACTATGACGCCACTCCCGAGGAGAAGGTCCGTGCAATGCAGACCATAGACGAGCTCAGGGATGAGGTCAGGAAGCTCAAGATCGATTTGGTAGCGGTAAAGAAAAGCCGAGATCAATTTATGACTGAGAATGCTGAGCTGAAGAAAACCGTTGCAGCACTCAATAAAAAGCTTAAGAAATAAACCACGATCAAGCCGGCGATCTATGTCCGGCAGGAGAAAACATGTTAACTTTAAGACCTTATCAAGAGGAAACGCTAGAGGCTTTGCGTAAAGGATTTGCATCAGGGAAGAACAGGCAAGTCCTTTATGCGCCTACAGGAGCAGGTAAAACAGAGATGGCGATCGCACTCCTCAGTGCCACGCAGAAGAAGGGAAACCGGTCTGCCATGCTCTTGGACAGGATCGTGCTATGTGACCAAACCAGTTCACGGCTATCCTCTTACAGCATCGATCATGGGGTTCTGCAGTCAGGGCACTGGCGCTACAGACCCTATGAATTGATCCAAGTGTGTTCAGCTCAGACGCTAGAGAGAAGGGATGATTTCCCTGATCTCAAGCTCCTGATCATTGACGAAGCGCACACGACACGCAAGAAGACGATGGAGTACATCAACGCCAATCCCGACGTGAAGGTCATTGGCTTGACTGCTACGCCATTTACAAAGGGAATGGGCAAGGTATATGACAACGTTATATCGACGGTCACGACTAGACAGCTGGTCGACCAAGGGGTTCTGTGTCCTCTTAAGGTATTTATTGCCAAAGAGATTGACATGGATGGGGCCAAGAAAGTCGCAGGGGAATGGTCACAGGATGAGGTCACCACACGAGGGTTGAAGATCACGGGCGATATCGTGGCTGAATGGATATCCAAAACGCAGGAGATATTTGGTGGTCCAAAGAAGACGATCGTATTCTGTGCCGGTGTTGCACATGGAGAGGACTTGGTAAAGAAGTTCAAGGAAGCCGGATTCAACTTCATATCCATCTCTTACAGGGAAGATGACGATTACAAGAAGAAGGTCATCGAGGACTTTTCTAGGCCCGATACAGAGATTCATGGCCTGATAGCTACTGACATACTCACCAAGGGATTTGACGTCCCTGACGTGATGGTAGGGGTGTCGGCGAGGCCATTCTCCAAGTCACTTTCATCCCACATCCAGCAGATGGGTCGGGTGATGAGGGGATACGAGGATAAGAAGTTTGCCTTGTGGCTTGATCACTCCGGTAATTACCTAAGATTCCGTGAGGACTGGGACGATGTGTTCGAGAATGGGGTAACCGAGCTCGATGACAGTAAGGAAAAGGCCAAGAAAGAGCCAACCAAGAAGGAGAAAGAAGAGGCCAAGTGCCCACGTTGTCACGCATTTTGGGCGTTCAGCGACAACATTTGCGGTGCTTGTGGGTATATCAGGGAGCGTAAGAATAAGGTTGCTGCAGTAGCTGGTGAGATGATGGAGTTGCAAGCTTCATCGACTGGTTTACAGAAGCAGGAATTTTGGTCCATGATCCAATGGTATGTGAGGAATAGTGGTTGGAGCGAGAAGAGAGCTTTGGCCACTTACAGGGAGCGGTTTGGGGTATGGCCCAAGGGTTTAAGCGATAAGCCGATGCCACCGAATGCGGAATGTACCAAGTATTTGAACAAGAAGATTCGTGCATACTTGTACAGGATGGGGAAGGTTAGATGATTGATTTGATTACATTTGCGCAGATGCACGGCATACTTGTGAAGCATTTACCACCGGTTGGTGTATGGAAGAGATATCCCACCGAGACGCATCCCAGTTCACGCAACGGAGCGATTAAATTCATGGGTGACATGGCGTTCATTCAGAACCATGCGGTGATGACTGAGCCCATCATTTGGAGATCATCTGCAGTCGTGGACAGATACAAAGTAATGAATTTGATTGCAAAAAGTGAGGAAGAGACACGCAAAAATCAGCTTAACGCAGTACGAAAGGCCACGCACATCCTAAATAATGCCGTAAAAGACGTGCATCCATACTTGGCCAAGAAGGGTTTCCCAACTCAGAAGGGTTTCGTATGGAATGATTTACTGGTTGTACCGATGCGCATAGGCGACAACTTATGCGGTTGTCAGCTCATTGATCCACTTGGAAATAAGAAGTTTTTGTCGGGTCAGAGAACGGCGGGAGCCAAGCTTACTATCGACAACAAGGGAATTGATTTGCTTGTGGAAGGGTATGCAACTGCGCTGAGCCTAAGAGCGGTGCTGAGGCATCTAAAAATGCGGTATCGGATCCACATTTGTTTCAGTGCGGGCAATATGAAAAAGGTTGCCCACAACTTCAAGTCGGGGATCGTGGTAGCTGATAACGATGAATCAGGAACTGGAGAGAGAGTAGCCAAGGAAATAGGTTGGCGGTATTGGTTAAGCCCCGAGACAGGGGACATGAACGACTACCACCAAAAGTACGGCCTTGATTTACTTGGACAGAACTTTACTGCATTTCTTGGTTGATAAGGGTAGGCGATACATAGATGTTCGCCCCCCTTTTCATGGCCAATTGTAGAGAGCTCATGATCTCAAGCCCTAATTGATTTGCTTGTTCTCCGTCTCCCACCATATCGGCAGAGACAGAGACAAGCCCATCTTCATGCTGAGTGAGGCAAATCACAAACTTCTGGTTTAATTGAGACAATTTCTAGCCTTTTCTCAGGGTAATTATTGGCCACCTCTGTCATTTCTTTTAGTGCTTCTTTTTCATCTTTGGCACTTATGAGCATTTCAAAGGATACGCCGTTTAGGATTGTTTTAACTCTAAATTTCATGTTAACACCCATTTGATGCAACAGTAAATAAAGGGAGCGACAAACAGGACAACTAGGACCAAGTCTGTACCGGATTGTGCACGTTTTTCGATACTACATTTCATTTTTAAATGTCCTATGCCAAATTTGATTTGCTAGTCTTACTTCTGCTTTGTCATCTGCAAAGTATTCATCATGATCTAATTTATCCTTGTTATCTTCAATATATTGATCAGCTACAGCCAAGCCACGGCCAATTGCGACAAGGTCGGCATAGGTTAAAAAGTACTTTTTGCCTTTTTGTAGTTCATAGTTCATTTGTTTTTCCCTCCATATTCAACACCCATCAAAAATGCCACATTTGTATCCATTAAATGGGAATAGTATTCACTAGGGAATTCATCCCAATTTGCATTGTCTTGGTTAATCATTTCGATGAATTGTTGTACGTATTTGTCATCGCATTGAGCGATATTTTTGGTGTAACAGTCAAAAAAAGCTTGGTCGATTGGTGAAAATTTCATTGTTTTGTTCCTAAATAAACAGGGTCTAAGTCAATCCAATGGTTATAGTTATCCATACCAAGCCCATTGTGTTCGTATACATTGATGCTGAAGTAACCTGATCCTTCATTACTAAAGTCATGGATATTGAAGTCGTATTCATCTATTCCGAACCACCAGTCTCCCTCTTTTATGATTTCTTTTTTGTAGGCTTTGATTAACAATCCTGCTATGTGTTGCAATTCGTTTTGTGTAAGTTCTTTCATTCTTCTTCCCCTTCATGGATTTCTTTCACACCACTAATGCATAGGACCAATTCCTTGCACTTAGGATCGGCATCAAAACTTTTACAAATGGTTTTCCAGTCGTGCGGGATTAGGGTCGGATCCACTACAAACCACCCACCGATTGGCAATACTTTATAGCCGGCTTTTTCCAGTTGTTTTTTAGTTAACATTTTCTTTCCCTTGATTTACTTGGTTTAACTTGCAAATATTTCTTTTGATAGGATTTCCGTATCCACCAATTTGTGGCAAGCGTTTAGCGTCCACATCATGACGTGATAAGCGTTTGCCCTTTCTTCGGACGGTAATTGGTCGATAAAGTCTTGAATGTCCTTCAGCGACAATGTGGCCCACATCTCGGATTTTGGAATTGGATTGTTCACGATATCAAACATGGTTTTTTTCCCCTTGATTTACTTGGTTAAATTGAATCTCTAAAAATGGGATCTCTAAATCCCGCATAACGGATACTATTGCGACGTGCGCATCGATTAGCGGATCTAATTCATTTTCGAAGTCAAAAAGATAATCCGAAAGTACTAATTCAACTAATTGAATTTTCTTTTGTATGCTTTGATTTACTTGCATGCTTTTTTCTTCCTTTGATTTACTTGGTTAAATTGCGCTCAAAATGAGACGCCCAAAACCCTCGAATAAGGGCTTGGAGCGGTCATTTACTTGGCCTCTTGGCGTCCCCTTTCCACCAAGTAACGAGCCTCCGAGCGGTCCTCGATTGTTTCCGATTCCACCATATGCCGGATCAATTCGAGCCGAGCCCGAGCGCTTTCCACAGTTTTGGCCTTCTCATACATGAAACCGGCTTGGATATATTCGAATTCGGTATAGTTCATCATTTCCCCTTTAATGCATTAAATAACTGATAGGCTTGTCGGTCCAACACTCTCTACACTCTCGGCATTCACCGGATTGGCTTGGCGCTTTACAAGCTTTCCCTATTGCTTTACTTGTATGGACATTAGAAGTTGTGATCCCTTTGATCCCTTGGAGCGATGCAGGGATAACGGTCGGCTTGTCGGGATACATGGCCGAGAGCCGAACAATTAAATTCTTCGGGATAGTTCCACCTTTGGCAATAAAAGCTTTGATAATTGAGTATTCACGAGTCGGGAGCCAGTGCTTAGTTCTAGGGGTTAAATTGGCTACCTCTACAATTTTCTCGAAGTGATAGAGCCCTTGTAGGTCCCCTGAATCGTGCCACCTAAAATAGGGATCCGAGCCGATTAGAGCCACCATAGCGTCAACCCAAGCCGGATCATTTAATGAGTCCAAGCGGGCAAATTGAGCCGGTTTTATCGTGTTTTGATACATCGAATAAAAGCCCTTGTCGGCATAGCATGAGGCACAAACAGAGCCGGCCACCTTGGACATTTTGAAACCGGTAATACAAGCCTCAGTCGGTAAACTGTAGGATTTGCAGGGCATCTTAGAGGTTTGAGTCAATCCACCAGTAATCATTGATGCATCTTTTTTGAGCATAATTGTTTTCATTTTTTAATTTCCTTCCACTAGGTCACAACAGGCCACCCACAAAAGCCGGCTTAGGTTATCCTCGTGATTGGCCAATTCTTCGGAGTTCCAAGCCCCAAATTCTTTTAAACACTTGGCCACCAGTTCGGGGTTCAGTTTTGCCAATTGTTTTTTGATGTATGGCACAGTTAATAAGTGAGCGATATCGGCATCACATTGGCCTTGATGTGAGCCAATGTGTGCATCTTTCATTTTGATATCTAATTCAATTCGGCCGAGCGATTCAGTCCAGTATGTCATTTTTAAATCCTTTTAATGCTGAAATAATCATAAGAGCGGATCTTGGATCTTTTCTCACGAGCCACAAAGCTTTTAAGCTTTAGAGTTATCCCTTGGCTTGTGAGGGCATCGTAAAGCCGGCCAAGGTCACAATCCTCTTCAAGATAAACGTTATCTTTTCTCATGTACGAATAGGTGCTAATTTGGTCCAATATGCCAAGCTTTTGAAGTAATGACAATTTGGCCTTCACCCAACCATGAGCCGGATCTTGATAGTAATTGAGAGTAATAGTTTTCATGTTTATGCTTTTTCTTTCATTGGAAAATATTGACGAACCAAGTACACGTCCCCCATTAATTCGCACACATCACAAAAAGCGAACCGGCCCTCTTCGCTAATAACGTCAAAATGAGAGTACATGATGAAGTTATTGTCTAGCCATTGGTTTAACAGCTGTTCCTCTTCATCGTCCAAACCGGTATAGTCATCATTGATAATGGCCGATAAATAATGGCCACAAATCTTATGTTCGATATAGTCAAATTCCATAATGTTTCCCTTTCAGTAAATTGCAAAAGATAAAAGCCAAGCGATATAAATCAAAACCGATACTAGAAAAATCCATTGGAAAATTGTTTTCATTTTTTAGATTCTTTCCGCAATAGCGTAAGCCAAGCCAAGAGCCTTTACTCTTAGGCATTCATCGTAAGAGCCGGTATAAATGATCCGGTAACTGTTGCGGATATCGGTTCCTTTGCAAACAATAATGTTTAAATGAACGTTAATTTGTGCTGAATACATTTTGAGAGCCTTTTTTAGAGTTGAACAAAAAACACTGATAAGCCCGCTCGGGCTTGCCGGTATCATTTGCCGATCAATTTGCCGAATTGGTCCAGTACACTTTGCTTATTACCCTTCAATCCAAATTGTTTTTTGATCAAAGCGTAAACGGATCCTCTAGAGTGTTTAAGCCCAAGGGTTTCAAGCTTTAGCATTTGATAGAGTGTTAACAATCGATACTGTTCAATTTGCTCTGGTGTGTTTAACATGATGCCCATGATTTAATTTCCTTTTAGTGATCATGCGATATTGCATAAACGTAAATATATTATCTATGGTTGACGATTGCAAATTGTATTTTTTAATGGGAAAACCGAATCCGATAGTTAAAAGTTATCTGCAGTCGTGAGCAGATAAAAGCCCGAAATCAGTTCGATGGCTTATCCGATCCAAAGGGATAGAAACATAAGGGATATAGACAATCAATGTATTTCTGTGTTTTAATAGAATTTATCTAATGTTCTGCTTAATTCGAATATATGGAAACAATCAATAAACCAAGCCGTAAACAGTTAAAAGATGCTTTAAAAGAACAGAGCATTCAAAGTATTCTAAGAATACCCAAGAGCCAATTAACCGCAAAAGAAAGAGCATTCGCTGAACAAGTTGCGCTAGGGGATCCGGCTACTGTTGCATACCGGAAAGCGTATAACACCAAGGCCAAGCCGGATAACGTAAAGGTTAGCGCTCACAGGGTTAAATCTAAGCCCCACGTTAGTTTAACCATACAAGCCATTCAACAGGCTAATGAGGCAATGAAATATCAAAATGCCGAATCCCTTCGGTCATTGGCCATTACGTCATTGGTAAACGTGCTAACCGATCCGGACGCTAAGCCCCAAGCCAAGATTCAAGCCTCCAAGATTATTGGCCAAATGACTGAGGTTAGTTTATTCACGCATCGATCCGAAACAAAAGTAATTCATTCAAGTGAGGATATCAAGGCCAAGATATTGCAAGAGATAAAGGGCTTGATGTCGGGAGATATTGAGGATGTTATTGAGAAGGATGCCACTTCATTATTGGCCGAGCTTACTATTGGATCCGAAAATTCCGAGAGCCAAGACCCCACCGATACCCCAGACCCCACTTTGGATTCTGACGCACCCTACGCAGAATTGCATACTATTCCACACGAACAATCCAATCAATTATCAGATTATGATCAACCGCATGATCTATCTGCAGTCGGACTGCAGATACCCGGGGAAGGGGACACCCCCCGGTAGGTCTTTATGGCTAAAGTGCAAAAAAAATATATAAAAAAAATTTTAGTTAACCTGGAGATGGTGGCTAGGAAGCGTGACTATACGGAAGAGGAAGCGAAGGGATTAGAGATGACGCCTGTACAGAAGGAAGTGTTTTTGTATATAGATGAGTATTGGAAGATGTATGGCTTTGCACCGAGCTATAGGGAGATTGCTGCTTATAGGAAGAAAGGTAGTTTGGGGAATGTGCACCAGACCATTAAGCGGCTGATCCGGCTTGGGGTTTTGAAGCAGGTAAAGGGTATGGAGAGAAGTGTTAGGCCGGTGTATATTAACTTTAGGAATCTGGAATGAAGCTAGATGACCTATTAGGGAAGCTTGATAAGGAAGACGCTGAGGCTCTTCTGACGCAGGTTACGGAATACCGGGAAGCGATTGAGCGGGAGAAGGCTCAGGAGAACTTTTTACATTATGTAAAGATGATGTGGCCGGGATTTATCCACGGTAGACACCACGCTGTCATGGCTAAATGCTTTGAACGGATAGCTGCTGGGGAACTGAAGAGATTGATCATCAACCTAGGTCCTCGTCATACCAAATCTGAATTTGCCAGTAATTTATTTCCGTCTTGGTTTCTAGGAAAGTTCCCGCAGAAAAAAGTAATCCAGTGTTCCAATACAGCGGATTTGGCTGTTGGCTTTGGACGTAAGGTCAGGAACCTGGTTGACTCGCCTCAGTATCAGAGTGTCTTTCCTGGGATAGGACTACAGTCGGATAGTAAGGCTGCGGGTAGATGGGCGACGAATAGGGGTGGAGATTACTTTGCGATCGGTGTGGGTGGTACGGTAACGGGTAAGGGTGCGGATTTATTGATCATCGATGACCCCCATTCCGAGCAAGAAGCTAAGCTGGCAAGTAACGATCCAGAAGTATTTGATAACGTATATGAGTGGTATACATCTGGTCCACGTCAGCGTTTACAGCCGGGTGGTGCTATTTGTCTTGTGATGACTCGCTGGTCGGATAGGGATTTGACCGGGAAGATACTGAAGAGCTCTAGTGGCGAAGAGTGGGAGGTGATTGAACTGCCCGCTATTATGCCAAGCGGTAATCCTCTATGGCCTGAATTCTGGCCCCTCAAAGAACTCTTGGCGGTTAAAGAAGAGATCGGTATATATAAGTGGAACGCCCAGTACCAGCAGACTCCGACCGGTGAAGAGGGTGCGATTGTTAAGAGGGAATGGTGGAAGAGGTGGACTGGGAACTCTGCTCCTCCTTGTGAATTCATTCTCCAGAGCTGGGATACGGCGTTTACAAAGAGTGATAGGGCTGACTATTCTGCGTGTACGACATGGGGGATATTTCACTTGAATGAGGACCCGAAGGATATTAATATCATCTTGTTGGATGCGTTCAGGGATAAGTATGAGTTTCCTGAACTGAAGCGTGCTGCACATCAGGCGTATAAGGATTGGGAACCGGACACTTGTATTGTGGAGGCTAAAGCAGCTGGTGCTCCTCTAATATATGAGCTTCAAAGGATGGGAATACCGATCTATGAATATACGCCGGTTAGGGGAAATGACAAGTTTGTTAGGTTAAACTCGGTGACTGATTTGTTCAAGTCGGGTAAAGTATGGGCTCCTGAGATGTCATGGGCTGATGAAGTAATTGAAGAGGTTGCTAGGTTTCCAAATGCCGAGCACGATGATTACGTGGACAGTACCAGTCAGGCTCTGATAAGATTCAGGAAGGGCGGATTTCTCAGGCTTGACTCTGACGAAGAGGACGAGCCTACTTACTTTAGACGCAAGAGAGCGTATTACTAGGAACCATTATGGCAACCAATTTTGACAAAGCTTTGTATACAGATGTGCCTCCTTTAGATGTCAGCCCACAGCCTGATATTGAGATCGAAGTCCAAGACCCAGAAGAGATGCACATCGGTATCGGTGGGATCGAGATTGACTTAGAACCTAATAAATCGATTAATCACAACGACGACTTCTACGCTAATCTGGCTGATGATATTAATGAAGGCGAACTGAATTCAATTGCAGCTGAACTGATTGAATTGGTGGACCAGGATATCTATAGCCGTAAGGATTGGGCTGAGACATATGTAAAGGGCCTAGAAGTATTGGGCATGAAGTATGAGGAGAGGACCGAACCCTGGAATGGGGCGTGTGGTGTTTTTTCTACAGTACTGACTGAAGCTGCGATCAGGTTCCAGAGCGAGACGATTGGCGAGTGTTTTCCTGCTGCTGGCCCTGTAAAAACCCAGATTATTGGTGCTATTGACCAGTTAAAACAAGAGATGGCAGAGCGTGTTCAGGAGGATATGAACTACGAACTGACCGATGTAATGTTGGAATATAGGCCAGAACATGAGCGTTTATTGCTGAATTTAGGCTTAATTGGGTCTGCTTTTAAGAAGATTTACCCTGATCCAGCACTGGGTAGAGCGGTTGCCATGTACGTTGGCGCTGAAGATTTGATCATGCCTTATGGTTCTAGCGGTGTAATGCACTGCGAGCGGGTCACTCATGTGATGAGAAAGACCAAAAACGACATCAAAAAGCTCCAAGTTGAGGGGTTTTATAGGGAAATTGAGCTCGGTGAACCCGTTCAAATACCCACAGATATTGAAAAAAAGAAGGCTGATGAGGCTGGATACTCGATTACTGACGATGACAGGTACTCAATTTTTGAAGTCCACGTCGATTACAACCTACCTGGCTATGAAGATGAGGACGAAATCGCCCTGCCGTACGTGATTACAGTAGACAGAGGTACCCAAAAGGTCCTTGCTATCCGCAGAAACTGGACAGATGGGGATAAAAAGCGCCTAAAACGCCAGCATTTTGTTCAATATACCTATATTCCTGGGTTTGGAGCGTACGGTTTTGGTCTGATTCACCTGATTGGTGGATATGCCCGTGCTGGAACCATGATTATTCGCCAGTTGGTAGATGCCGGCTCACTGGCTAACCTACCTGGTGGTCTAAAATCCCGTGGATTGAGGGTAAAAGGGGACGATACCCCGATTGCTCCAGGAGAATTCAGGGATGTAGACGTACCGAGCGGGTCGATCAAAGACAACATCATGACCTTGCCCTACAAGGAACCCAGCCAAGTGTTGGCTGGCTTGTTGGCCACGATCACTGACGAGGCAAGAAAGCTTGGTGCGATCAGCGACATGAATATTTCTGATATGTCGGCCAATGCTCCTGTGGGAACTACGCTGGCTTTGTTGGAGAGACAGCTCAAAACCATGTCGGCTGTACAGGCCCGAGTACATTACTCCATGAAGCAGGAGTTCAAGTTACTCAAGGACATCATTAGAGACTTTGCTCCTAAGCGTTATGAGTATCTGCCGTCGACTGCAGATAGAAAAGCCAAGCAAGAGGACTACGATGCGGTGGAAATTATCCCCGTGTCAGATCCCAATTCCTCTACGATGGCTCAGAGGATCATGCAGTACCAAGCTGCTATGCAGATGGCACAGCAAGCGCCCCAGATTTATAACCTGCCTAATTTACATAGACAGATGTTGGAAGTCTTGGGTATCAAGAATGCTGACAAGCTTGTGCCCACAGATGATGATCAGAAACCAAGGGATCCAGTATCCGAGAACATGTCGTTCTTGACTGGCAAGCCTACAAAAGCATTCATATATCAAGACCACGATGCCCATATTGCAGTTCACTCAGCGATGATGAGCGATCCTTTGCTCATGGCCCAGATTGGTCAGAGTCCTATGGCCCAGCAGATGCAGGGTGCAATCATGGCTCACATTGCCGAGCACTTGGCATTCCAGTATAGAGCTAAGATTGAACAGCAGTTGGGTGTGTCATTGCCCAAGCCAGATGCAGAATTGCCAGAAGATATGGAAGTTCAGTTGGCCAAGTTGGTTGCTCAGGCAGCTCAGCAGGTTCTTCAGATGTCTAAAGGTCAGGCAGCTCAGCAGCAAGCGCAGCAGCAAGCACAAGATCCTATGGTGCAAATGCAACATGCACAGCTTCAGATTGCTCAGATGGAAGCACAGACCAAGGCACAGAAGGTCCAAGGCGATCTACAGATCAAGCAAGCCGAACTGCAGTTGAAAGCACAAGCAGCCCAGGGTAATAACCCACAAGCTATAGCAGCTGCAAAAATCCAAGAAATTCAACAATCGGCTCAGGCACATCAGCAAGAGATGGCTATGAATGAGCAGTTGCATGCACAGAAAATCCGTCAGGCTGAACAAGAAGCCCGCATGAAAGCAGCCATTGATATGGCTAAAGCACAAGCTAGTTTGAACCAGCATAAGAGGGGTGAATAATGAATCAACAAATATTAGAACATCTCAGTAAGAAAGTCCGTACTCGTCAGGACGAAATTACTGAAGTAATAGCGAATGGTGGGGTAAGCGATTACGCCGCCTATCGTGAATTGGTGGGGGTGATCCGAGGTCTAGCTACCTGCCAACAAGAGATTGAAGACCTCGTGCGGAGATTTAAGGAAGACGACGATGAGTGAATTATTGATTAGCCAAGACGGGGAAACTGCGACAACGTTACCCCAAACGCCTGAAGAGAAGGCCAGACAAATTCCTGCGCCCAAAACATTTCATTTGCTAACGGTTTTACCGGACATCGATGAAGAGTATGAGAGCGGATTAGTCAAGGCTGGGACCACTATTCATTATGAAGAAGTACTATCACCAGTATTATTTGTGATTGAGTTAGGCCCTGACGCTTACGCCGACAAGTCAAGATTCCCAAGTGGACCATCTTGCCAAAAAGGTGACTTTGTAATTGTTCGTCCCAACACTGGTACACGAATCAAGATACATGGTAAAGAGTTTAGGATCATTAAAGATGATCAAGTCGAAGCAGTTGTGCAAGATCCCCGTGGTATTTCACGTGCAGCATAAGGAACTAACATGGCTGATTTAGATACTAAACCTTACAAATTCCCTGATGAAGAAGGCAACGACGTTGCATTTGAATTAGAGGGAGAACCAGAAGTTGAAGTGATTGACGACACTCCTCCAGAAGACAGAGGACGCAAGCCTATGGCTGAAGCGCCCAAAGACTTTTCGGACGAAGAGTTGGAAAGTTACAACGAGAGCGTTAAGAAGCGCATCCAACATTTCACCAAGGGCTATCACGAAGAGCGCAGAGCTAAAGAGGCAGCAGCTCGTGAACGTGAAGAGGCACTGAAGCTGGCTCAGGCTGTAATGGAAGAGAACAAGAAGCTCAAGGGTTCATTGACCCAGGGGCACACTGCTCTTTTGGAACAAGCTAAGAAAGTCGTAGACAATGAGATTGCAATGGCGGAAGCCAAGATGCGCATTGCCTATGAATCAGGGGACTCAGGCGCTATTGCTGAGGCACAAAGGGAGCTTACTACTGTCGTGTTAAAAGCCGACAAGATTGCGAACTTTAAACCTACCCCTTTACAAGAATCTCAAACTGAGGTACAAATACAACAACGGCAACCGGAACAACCAAGGCTCCATCACAAAACGGAGAACTGGCGTTCACGGAATCCCTGGTTCGGGCAAAACCGTCGCATGACAAGTTATGCGTTGGCACTGCACGAAGAACTCACGCAAGACGAGCGAATTGATCCGACTAGCGACGAGTATTACCAGAGGATTGATGCCGAAATGCGTAATCGTTTCCCAGATGCTTTCGAGTCTGAGAGACAGGTGGATGCGACTCCTTCACCTAAGAAATCGAATGTTGCACCTGCGACAAGAAGTACAGCGGCCAAAAAGATCGTGCTTACAACATCACAGGTAAATATCGCCAAAAAGCTTGGAATTCCTTTGGAAGTCTATGCTAAAGAGGTTGCTAAACAAAACAGAAGAGGTGAATAATCATGGCAGAAAATCAAGTGCGTAAACCTAGAGAAACAGAAACAAGGGAAGTTCAGTCCTACAGACCCGAGTCTTGGAGGCCACCTGAAGTTCTACCTATGCCTGATCCTAGACCTGGTTGGACACATAGATATATTCGTATTAGCATGATGGGCACTGCCGATCCCGCTAATATTTCTTCTAAGTTCCGTGAGGGATATGAGCCTGTGAGAGCAGAAGATTATCCTGAGATGATGATGCACGCCACTCAAGAAGGCCGTTTCAAAGGCAATATTGAAGTAGGTGGTTTATTGTTATGTCGTATTCCTGAAGAGTTCCTTAAACAACGTGAGGCATACTACGCCAATCAGAATAAGGCCCAGATGGAATCGGTTGACAATACGTTCATGAAAAACAATGATCCTCGTATGCCTTTGTTTAAAGACAGACGCAGTGAGGTTTCACTAGGTCGTTAATTTTTAAAGGAGTCCTTAAATGGCTTACCCAACCGTCAGCAAGACGTACGGCTTCAAACCACTCAATAGACTTGATGGTTTGCCTTACGCCGGAGCGATCCGTCAAATCCCTGTAGCGCCTAGCTATGCTACCGCTATCCTGAATGGTGATACTGTTTCCGTTGACACCAACGGTTACATCATTGCCAAAACAACTACTAACTCTGGAGACAGCGTTGGTGTATTGGTAGGATGCTCATATGTGAACTCAAGCGGTCAAACTGCTTATGGTCAATATTATCCTGCTGCTGCATCTACATCTACAGCTATGGCTTTTGCTTATGTCGTAGATGATCCTAACGCCATCTTCAAGGTAGTTGCTACCAATGGTCAAACCACAACACCAACAGCATTTACACGTGCTATCGTTGGCTCTAACGTAGCTATTTCAGTTACGACTGGTAACACCACAACAGGCGATTCTTATTATGGTATCGACGGTACATCCGCCAATACTACTAATACATTGCCAATCCGTGTAATTGACGTTGTTCCTGATACAGCTACTGGTCCTGCCAATAACTCATCAACAACCTTTTACGAATTTTTGGTCAAGTTTAACTTGCACCAGTACACTGACACCACTGGTGTTTAAGGAGTAAGTTAAAATGGCTATTTCACGTGCACAACTATTGAAAGAACTCCTCCCAGGCTTGAACGCATTGTTCGGTTTGGAATACGCTCGTTACGGCGAAGAGCATAAAGAAATTTATGAAACCGAAACATCAGAGCGTTCCTTTGAAGAGGAAACAAAACTGTCCGGATTCTCCGCAGCACCAGTCAAGAACGAGGGCTCAGCCATCAGTTATGACAATGCGCAAGAGGCATGGACAACTCGCTATAACCACGAAACCATCGCTTTGGGTTTCTCGATCACTGAAGAAGCGATCGAAGATAATTTGTATGACTCTTTGTCTGCTCGTTACACCAAAGGTTTGGCCCGTGCAATGGCCTACACCAAGCAAGTTAAAGCTGCTGCAGTATTGAACAATGGATTCTCCTCTACCTACCTCGGTGGTGACGGCGTATCTTTGTTCAGCACAGCTCACCCCTTGGTTTCTGGTGGTACAAACGCCAACACTCCTTCTACACAAGCTGACTTGAATGAAACCTCTCTTGAGAGCGCAGTTATTCAGATCGCTGCTTGGACAGACGAGCGTGGCCTTTTGATCGCCGCTAAGCCCAAGAAGTTGATTGTTCCTCCATCACTCCAGTTCGTTGCAACCCGTTTGCTCGAAACTAAGTTGCGTGTTGGTACAAACAACAATGACATCAACGCTATTGAGAACAACGGTACGATCGGCGAAGGCTATGCGATCAACCACTTCTTGACAGACGTTAATGCATGGTTCTTGACCACTGACGTGCCAAACGGATTGAAGCACTTCATCCGTACACCATTGCAAAATTCAATGGACGGAGACTTCGATACAGGGAACGTTCGTTACAAGGCAAGAGAGCGTTATTCATTCGGATGGTCCGATCCCCTCGGAGTATTCGGATCTAGCGGTTCTTTCTAAAACAAAAGTATTAAAATACTTAGTTTTAAGACCCACTTCGGTGGGTTTTTTATTGTGGTATAATTACCCGTATCGTATAACAGGAGGACGATGTGGACTACCCAGACAACCGTGCAGAAGCAAAAAAGATTGGTGCAGAATATTATTTCACCGGGCGCAACTGTATTCGTGGACACTTGGCGCTAAGAAAAACAAAAGGATCATGCGTTGAATGCATGAAAGAAGATTGGAAAATTGACAATGAAAAACGTAAAGATAAACCTAAATCAGAAGCATCAAAAGCAGCTGGTCGCAGATACTATGAGCGCAATAAAGAACTAGTTAAAGCTAGATCAAATGCTAGACCAGCTGATGAAAGATATTCTTATAAAAAGAAACATAAAGAAAATAACCCAGAGTATTACAAAGCATTAACGAGTGTTCGTAAGCGAAGACACAGAAGTGCCACGCCAAAATGGATTACGCCAGAGCAGAAATTGACCATGCGTGAGATGTATTTACAAGCCCAAAAGATAACCAAAATTACTGGCGAACGGTATGTGGTAGACCATATCATTCCACTGATATCGCCCGAGGTCTGCGGCCTGCACGTACCCTGGAATTTGCGTGTAATCACCCAAGAGGAAAACTTAAAAAAGTTAAACAAAATTGTTGACTCTCCGTTGGAATAGTGTATATTATTGAGAACTGGGTAATCATTCTTGCCACCACTGCCCCAGCAGATGATGCAACAATCGGCAAGAATACTTTTGCATAAGGAGCAATATTATGGGACGTGCAACGTTTGAAGGTCCAATTCTATCTGGTGATAGCAGATTCGGTCCACTTCGCAATGTAGGTTATACAGATCTAGCCCAAGAGACTAGCATTGTTTTAACAAACACAACTAACGGTACTGCTGGCTACGCTGGCGTATCAGGTCAATTTGTAAATGGTAATGGCATCCCCAATACCAATGCAGTTGTTTACACACCTTCCGCAACGGTATATCCTCCTGTTGCTGCAACCATCACTGCTGACGCAGGTACAGGCGGTACAGGTACTTTGTATCGTGGTATCGTGTTTTACGTACCATACGGTTCAAACATCAATGATTTCTTGATTGACACCAACGTAGCTATTACTGCTACAGGTGGTACTCTTGGAACAGTTACTGCTAGCATGGGCAATGGATTTAATACTACTACATACGGTAGCATTACTTCTGTAAACGCTTCTGCAGCACGCAACACAATCACACAAACTGGTGCTCAATTGCTTGCTAGCAATTCAACAACTGGTGACATTACAATTTCTCCAACATCAGGCACTGGTCCTTATGCTGGTTTGATGTCACAAATTGTGATTACATTTACGATTCCTTATACCGCTGGTACAGGAACTACATTGCCCGTGATAACAGCTGGTACGCTTACAGCAGCAGTTCGTTATACACAGCTTGATGCAAACATCGGTAACTCTACAACTTACCCATACGGTAACTTTGACTGATTGATGAGGGGCTTAGGCCCCTCTCTTTAACTTTTTTAAAAAGGAAATCAATCATGACAATGCAATATGACGTAAGAACGTCAAAGGTTCAGGGTGTTGGGTTCTTATATGTTGGCAGAGTTCGTTTGAAACAAGCGACCATTATTGGTAGCGGAACTGCTGGATATATTGATTTTTTTGACACTGCCGTAGCTCCTAATGCTGCCACATATGGCCGTACTGGTACAACTGTTACAGTGACATCCACTGGGCATGGTTTGCAAACTGGCGCTAAAGTAGGCATTGCTTACGTAGCTGCAAGTAACGTTGCTCCTGTTTCTGGTAACTATACAATCACGGTTACAGATGCAAACACATTCACAATCACTGATTTGAATTCTGGAACAATTGCAACAAATACTGTATGTAATTATGTTGCAAATGGTGGCTCATGGATTTTAGGTATCAATACTGGTACTAACGTACAGCCATACCAAGTATTATTGCCCGGTGAAGGCATTCTTTGCCAGTCAGGAATATATGCCAACTCTGTAAATATTACTTCAACGCAGGTAACGTATGGCTGAAGCTAAACAAGCAGTCCTCCAAGGTAGGAACTTGTTCATTGGCATACCTTGCCATGACGGTCGCTTGAATATCAAGACTGCATACGCAATAGCACAGTTGATGCCTGAAGCTATGCGTCTTGGTATTGCTGTTACGCTTTCTGATATATCCAATTGCTCTTTGATCACGATGGCTAGGAACTCGCTTGTTGCTGAGTTCTTGAAGACCAAGTGCACAGAGCTTTTGTTTATTGATTCTGATGTCATAGTAACGCCAGACGATATTCTTCGTTTGATGGCTCAGAGCGCAGACAAAGATATCACTGCTGGAACATATCCACGCAGAGCAAAAGACAAGAAGTTCTTTACAGATCTGTATTGGACTGATGATGGTGAGTTGGAATTCGAAGGATCTATGATGCGTGTAAAGCGCATTGGTACAGGATTCATGTTGATCCAGCGTCACGTCATTGAGGGAATGATTGAAGCTCATCCTGAGTGGTCCTATAAGAACAAGCCTACTGGTGAAAGAATGTATGCCTTGTTTGACTTTGCAATCAAAGACGACAATTATGTAGGTGAAGATTATTTATTTTGTGACCGAGCCACAGAGCTGGGTTACAAGGTTCATGTTGATGTAGATATAAGCTTGCCCCACATTGGTAGCGAAACATTTACAAACAACTTCAGAGAAGAGGTTGTTATCCCTTTGCTGGAAGGCATTAGGGAATCTCGATTGAAAGTTGTAAATGGCTAAGACACGTATGCCCAACCGTTCATACAAATTACCAGATTGGCTTGGTATTTGTACTACATGCGGTCGTGGTAAAGACCAAACAAGTTTTGGTTCGGGTCGTGCTGGAGAATGTAATACTTGCGCAAAATTGCGTTGGAATGCAGATAATCAAATTAAAGTTCGTGCGCAACGGTTGCATGGTAATGCTCAAAAACGCGCAAAAGCAAACGGATGGCCCGAACCAGATTTTGATTCTTTATGGGTTGAGAAAAAAATTTTAAATGGCATGTGCGAAGTTACACATATACCATTTGATTTAACGTCTAAAACTTCGCTTTCTGTCCATGCAAAAAACCCTTGGGTTCCTTCCTTGGATAGAATTGATAGTTCTAAACCTTATTTAAAAAATAATGTTCAATTGGTTGTTTATATGTACAACGTATGTAAAGCAGAATTTGCGCATCAGGATGTTGTAATATTCTGTAAAGCTATTGCAGCAATGGAGCTAGAAATTGGCTAAATTTAAAACAGAAGCATGGCAAAGAGCAGAAGGGAAGAATCCGAATGGCGGTCTAAACGCCAAGGGAAGGGCATCGGCCGAGAAGGAGGGGATGCATTTAAAAGCTCCTCAACCAGAGGGCGGATCAAGGAAGAAAAGCTTCTGTGCCAGGATGGAAGGGATGAAGAAGAAGTTAACTTCATCCAAGACAGCCAACGACCCAAACAGCCGGATTAACAAAAGTTTGCGTGTGTGGAAATGCGCTGATGGTTGCGCAGTAAGAGGACACACAAAAGGGAAGTATGTCTAATGGATACAACCATGTGGAATGCAGTTCTCTCCTTGCTTGTCGGTATTTTAGGCTGGGTATTGAGAGAGAAATCAGCAGAATTGCAACGCATAACTATTTTGCTAAACCGGACACGGGAAGAGATGGCAAAAGAGTATGTGACAAAAGCAGAAGTCCATGCCGATATCAACAGAGTGTTGGATCGGTTGGACAGGTTGGAAGCAAAGATTGATCGACTAGTGGAGAATACCCATGCCATCGTCTAGCAAAAAACAGCACAATTTCATGGAAGCGATTGCTCACTCAGCGTCGTTCGCCAAGAAAGTAGGAGTCCCTCGCAGTGTGGGGCAGGAGTTCAGTAAAGCGGACAAAGGCCGCACATTTAAACAAGGTGGTAATATGAAATCAGAGAAAATGCATGAGTTAAATCAGGCAAAAGAACTTCGCCGCATTGCAGGTGAAGAAGAGCACGAAGCCAAAGCTATGAAGCGTGGCGGTCACACAAAGAAAATGGCTATGGGTGGTATGAGCCCCAAAGCCGCAGCTTTGTTGGGCGCTATGGCAGCACGTCGTAAAGCAGCTCCTGCTCCTATGGCAGCTCCTGTTGCTCCTGGCATGGCTATGAAACATGGCGGCAAAGCTCACCACGAAGAGCACGCACATCACATGAAGATGGCTCACCATCACCTCAAGATGGCTATGAAAGCCGGTGGCAAGACTATGGAGAAGGGCGAACCCCATTCCAAAGATATGGGCGAGAAAGTTCTTAAGCACGGCGGTAAAGCTACTAAGCACCACTATGCTAAGGGCGGTGACGTTCGCATGGAGCCATCTAAGATGGAGAAGAGCGGTGATTTGAGAAAAGGTAACCTCAAGCACGGCGAACACAAGATCCAAGAGCGTGGTCACACAAGAGCCTTGCAAGAAAAGATGAAGGGCAATACTATTGGTGACGGTCCTATCATCAATGCCAAGAAGCATGGTGGCAGAATCCACCACAAGAAATAAGGAGTAAACCATGAAACATCATGAACATATTCATCCTGCAGGTCACGAGCATCCCCATGAGCACAAACACCATGTGCATCACATGAAGGAGCACGAGGCTGGTGGTCACGTTCACCACCATCATCACTATAAAGAACATGCTGCTGGTCACACTTTGCACCACGAAGCCGTGGAGCATTTGCACAAGCACCAGAAGCATATGTCTCATGGTGGCAAAGCATGCTAGCCAGTCGTGGGATGGGTGATATTAACCCATCCAAAATGCCTGGTAAGAAGACGATACATCGTAAGGATCATCCCCAAGATGTATCGCTCTACAAGCGTGGTGGCGAGGTTTGGGATACTCCAAACCCAGCCAAGAAACACAAAAAGCTTAGTGCTTCTAAAAAGGCTAAAGCTAAAGCATCAGCAAAGAAGGCGGGAAGACCCTATCCTAATTTGATTGATAATATGCGTGCAGCTTCTTGATTATCATCTGTCCACGACTGCAGATAGAAAATGACTAATTTAACTACTGGTACAACGTCCTTTGACCTAGACTTCACCGAATTGGCGGAAGAGGCGTGGGAGCGTGCCGGTCGTGAAATGCGCACAGGCTATGACCTGCGCACTGCTCGTCGTTCAATGAACCTGATGACCATCGAGTGGCAGAATCGTGGCATCAATATGTGGACCATAGAGCAGGGATCATTCACGATGGTTCCTGGTTTGAACACATATCCATTGCCAATGGACACGATTGATTTGCTGGATCATGTGATTCGTACAAATGCTAACCAAACCAGTAATCAGGCTGACCTGACCATTACTCGTATTAGTGTTTCTACCTATGCCACTATTCCAAATAAGCTAACTCAAGCAAGGCCGATCCAAGTATGGGTACAGAGACTTTCGGGTGAGACAAACCCTTTGTATGATCAGACCGGTACGGCAGTCACGCTATCTTCTAGCATAGGTGCTACCGATACTTCCATCACAATTTCATCAGCCGTTAACTTAGCTGCTCAAGGTTATGTAACGATTGATAGCGAAACCATTTATTACCAGTACATTTCTGGTAATGTTTTATCCAACTGCAGTCGTGGACAGAACAACACCACTGCAGCCAGCCATGCAGCAACTGCGGCTATCTATGTGGCTCAATTGCCAGCTGTAACAGTGTGGCCAACACCAGATTCATCTACCACCTATACATTCGTTTATTGGCGCCTCAGACGTGTCCAAGACGCTGGTTCAGGGGTAAGTACCCAAGACATGAATTTTCGCTTCCTGCCGGCTGTTGCAGCAGGTTTGGCGTACCATATTGCCATGAAGGTTCCTGAGTTGATGCCCAGGATCCAAATGTTGAAACAGTATTACGATGAGCAATTTGATATTGCGGCTGGTGAAGACCGAGAGAAAGCTGCTATCAGATTTGTTCCACGTCAGCAATTCATTGGGTCAGGTAGTCCGTAATGGGTAATAGGTTTGCTTCTGGAAAATATTCGATTGCCCAGTGTGATCGATGTGGCTTCAGGTACAAGCTAAAAGAGTTGAAGTTTGAGGTCATAAAGACTAAACTATATCAACTGAAAGTTTGTCCTGAGTGCTGGGATCCAGATCAGCCGCAGCTTCAATTGGGTATGTATCCAGTTGATGATCCGCAGGCGGTTAGGCAACCAAGGCCAGATACGACTTATGACACTTCTGGTTTGGATGCGTTGGGTTATCAGGCTGGTGGATCAAGAGATATCCAGTGGGGATGGAATCCAGTTGGTGGTACATCGAACAGTGATGTTGGATTAACTCCCAATTATTTGGTAGCGACAACACAAGTTGGAACGGTAACTATTACAGGGAGTTAAGAATGGACAAGAAACAAGTTAAAAAAATTGCTGATGTTGAAGCTAAAAAAGAAGTTAAACATCACGAAAAGAAAATGCACCACACAAAACATTTTGCCAAAGGTGGAAAGACCAATGAGCAGATGAAAGAGTATGGACGCAATTTGGCTAAAGTGGCCAACCAAACTGGTTCATCAAGGGGTAGATAATGGCTAAAGAAATACCTGCAACGAAAAAGAATAGCCCAGCTATTCATACTGGCGCCAACAGAAACAATCTTCCTGCTGAGGATTATGAGATTCCTCATACCATGAGCGGTAAGAAAGTAGACATCAGAGATGATGTTGGTCTTGAATTAAAAATGCCTACTCGTAAGAACTGGACACCTTTGAATGGTGGTGTTTCTATTGGTAATAATGATGAAGTAAAGACATCAGGCATCGAAATTCGTGGAGCTGGAGCAGCTACTAAAGGCCGTATTTCTAGAGGTCCAATGGCTTAATATGTATTACTCAGACTTAGTTACCTCAGTTCAGGACACCATCGAGAATACGTTCCCGACGATTGACATGAACCGCATGATTGAGCAGGTGGAGCAACGCATCTATAACACGGTGCAGTTGCCAAGCTTGCGTAAGAATGTCACTGGTAATTTAACAACGGGTAATCAATATTTATCTGCTCCTACTGATTTCTTATCGGTATATTCTTTAGCTGTTTATCCTGCAACTGGATATCCTGCTACGCCTGGAGCTACCAATTCCTACTTGTATTTGTTGAATAAAGATGTGAACTTTATTCGTGAAGCGTATCCAAATACCAACGTTACAGGACAGCCTAAGCACTATGCTATTTTTGGACCACAGTCCAACAACCAAGCTGCTCTGACATTCATTATTGGGCCAACACCCAATATGGGATACAACGTTGAGTTGCATTATTACTACTATCCTGATTCAATCATTCAGGCGGCAATAAGTACTTTATCCATTTATAACGCTGGAACGGGGTACACAAATGGTACTTACTACAATGTTAGTCTTACTGGCGGTACTGGCAATAGTGCTACTGCCACTATTGTTGTTTCAGGTGGAGTTGTCACATCGGTAACTCTGGTTGGTAAAGGTTGTTATTACGTGGTTGGTGATTTGCTTACTGCCACGATTGGCAGTACGGGTACGAACTTTCAACTGCAAGTAACTGCTATAACCAATCCCAATGGTGAGACATGGGTTGGTGATAACTTTGATTCAGCTTTATTGAATGGCGTGCTTGTTGAAGCAGCTAGATATATCAAAGCTGAGGCAGATACTGTTAACTTCTACAAAGATATGTACACCAGCTCTATTGCTCTTCTCAAGAACTTGGGAGATGGCAAGATGCGTATGGATGCTTATCGTGATGGCCAGGTTAGGATACCAGTCTCATGAGCATAGTTCAAACGCAAACCACTTCATTCAAAGCCGAACTCTATCAAGGGGTGCACAACCTTTTGACGGATACTTTGTACATGGCTCTGTATACAGGTAATGCCAACATCAATGGTTCAACGACTGTATATACAACAAACAATGAGATTACTGGAACCAACTATACCGCTGGAGGAATCCAGGTAACAGGGGCTACAGTTAATACTTATGGGTACACTGCATATGTTAATTTTAACAATGTCGTTTGGCCTAATTCATTGATTACTGCTAGATGCGCTTTGCTTTATAACGTAAGCAAAGGCAACAAATCGATATGTGTAATTGACTTTGGATCAGACAAGACAATGTTAAATTTCACTATTACAATGCCTGCTAATACAGCAACATCAGCATTAATCAGGAGTTCAAATTGATCATTACAACGACCAAAGGTGAAATGGATGATTCTCTTCTTGTAAAGAAAGAGGGCTCTGTTGACAATGAAAATGAGTACACAACATGGGTTGAATACTGGTTGGATGGCGAGCTCGTGCACCGTTCAGTTCATGTTACTTTGAAAAAATCACCCCTAATGGATTTAATCGCCGCATCAATGGCATAAGGAGTTTATCGTGAGCAACACCCAATCAATGTGTACTTCTTTCATGGGACAGTTGTTAACTGCTACCCACAATTTTGGTACTGCACCTACCCGTGGTACATCAGCAGCCGACACATTCAAGGCAGCTTTGTATGTAACTACAGCGACCATTAATGCAGCTACAACTGCGTATTCAGCTACCAATGAGGTATCTGGAACGGGTTACACAGCTGGTGGTATTACAGTCACCAACGCTACGGCTCCTACAGCTACTAATAGTTCATCGACTGCTGGTGTTGCTTATTGGACGCCTTCAGCTAACTTGGTTTATTCAACTGTTACTTTGACAACTGCTTTTGATACGGTTTTGATTTATAACTCAAGCCAATCAAATGCTGCTGTCAGCGTACACACATTTGGCGCACAGACAGTCACTGCTGGTACATTCACATTGACTATGCCTTCTAACACCACGACAACTGCTTTATTGCGCTTGTCTACCACCTAATAGGTGATTCATGGCCGGATGGGGCAGTGCCAATTGGGGTGATGGCCCGTGGGGGGTAGGGTTAACTATCCTTACTGGAGATGCAGCATCTGGTAATGTAGGCACAGCAACGGTTAATGTAACGGTTGCTTTGTCTGGTGTAGGTGGAAGTGGATCGGTTGGATCGGTTGTATTTAGTAATACGACTGCTTTGACAGGGGTTTTGGCTAGTGGTTCAGTTGGTACGGCAACAGCTAATCCATCCAAAGGAATCACAGGCGTAGCGTCTACAGGCGCAGTTGGAACGGTTACCGAGAGTGAGTCAGGCGGTGTATCAGGTGATGGAGCGACAGGTAATGTAGGTACATTGACTGGAAGCGTTACCATCGCTTTGACGGGTGTTGGATCTGCAGGCGCAGTCGGAACGATTGTAGCTAATCCTGGTCAAGCATTATCTGGTGTAGGCGCAACGGGTAATGTAGGGGCAATGTCAGTTCCTTTGGGTCCTGTGCTTGCTACAGGTGCAGTTGGAACGGCAGGGGCAAACATTACAATTGCGTTAACTGGAGTAGGATCTAGCGGTGCAGTTGGTAGGGTGACAATGGCAAACAGAGGTGCTACATTAACAGGTGTGGCATCGGTTGCTAAAGTTGGAACAATGACGGCAGTTTATTGGAGTTTAATTGATGACAGCCAGACACCTTCGTGGCAAAATATCAATAATTCTGATACGCCAAACTGGGTATTGATACCTACGCAATGAGGATAACATGACGATCAATTACACAACGAATTTGAGTTTGGCCGAGCCAGTCACAGGGACGGAATCAGGTACTTGGGGTGACGATGTAAACAAGGGCTTGACAGATTACCTTGACATTGCGATTGCAGGTACTTTAGCTCTTACATCTTCCTCATTCACAGCCAATGCGTTGACGCTGGCCAACACAACCGGCAATAATTCCAGCAATGGGATTACAACCACAACTGCTCAGTATTATGTTCTGAAGGTTAGCTCACTTGCAGCTAATGTCACAATCACTGCCCCAAGCTCCAGTAAAACATATGTGGTGGTTAATCTCGACCCTACATACACAGTTACAATTAAAGCATCAGGGCAAACAGGAGCCACAATTCCTGCATCTAGTAAAGCGCTGGTAGTTTATAACGGAACAGACTACACACAAGTTGGCGCTTCTGCCGGTGGTTCAACCACACAAATTCAGTATAACAACGGCGGAGCGTTGGCGGGTTCAGCTAACCTGACATTTAACGGTACAACCCTAACAATGGGTTCAAGTACTGTATTTGCTGGAGATTTTAGTAACGCTACTTTTGCAAATAGAACTGTATTTCAAACCAGCACAAGCAATTCTTCAACTGGAGTTTATGCGGTTCCAAATGGAACCAGCACTGCCGCATCATGGCAAGCGCTAAACAATTCCAACCCAACAAATGCCTCTAAGATTTTAATTGCAACAAACGGTTCAACCGATGTTCAGTTGGTGTCTGGTATTAACGGTACAGGAACATATTTACCGCTATCTATTTACAACGGCGGTGTAGGCACATTTGTTTTTGGTACTTCTGGCCAGTTTGGTATTGGGCCTTTGGCATCTGTTAATTACGGAACATCTGGTCAAGTTTTAACATCTGGTGGAGCAAGCGCTGCTCCTACATGGACAACTGTATCATCTGGTATTTCACAGGCAAAAGTAACAGCTTTAACAATGACGTTAGGATTCTGAAATGGCAAACCCAAATATAGCGGCACTCACGAGTATTTATGGTAACACGGCTTATGTCGTGCCTTCTACTACAGGTGCAACAACATCATGGACTTATAACGGTTCTACATCGCTCACAGGACTGACTCCTGCAACCAACTCCGTGAATAAGATTACTGGCTTGATTGTGTCAAACACAACAGCATCTGCGGTGGCGGCTACAGTGGCGATTGGAAACAATGCTACGTTTGGTAGTGCGACTGTGATCTCTTATCCTGCATATGCGATTTCAGTACCTGCTGGTGCATCATTGATCGTGATTGACAAGACAACTGATCTGTACATCACTGAGAACCAATCGGTAGCTGTTACAAGTGGTACTGCTAACGCATTGACATTTACAGCTATTTTTGAAGTAATAACATAATGAGCGAAAGATATGTTGGTGCATGGGAACAAGCGGGTTTGTTTAATCCGCTGAATGCGCCTACGGTCACGCCTGTTTATTCCCCTTATATGTATGTATTTGGGGCAAATAACGCATATCAATTGGGTTTAGGTAACAGCACCAATTATTCTTCGCCCGTACAACTTGGTGCTTTAACAAACTGGAACCAGCCTTCATCAGGTGCTTATGCAACTTTAGTAGTCAAAACAGATAATACTTTATGGGCTTGGGGCGCAAATGGAAACTATGGTGCATTAGGTTTAAATAACTTAACTGCGTATATTAGTTCACCAACACAAGTTGGAGCTTTATCAAATTGGTCTTTGGTAAATTGCGGTGGAAGTTTAACGTTTGCAATAAAAACAAACGGAACTTTGTGGGGTTGGGGTTATAACAGTACTGGAGGACTAGGGTTAAATAATACAACATCCTACTCTTCGCCAAAGCAAGTTGGAGCTTTAACAATTTGGTCTACTGTTTCAACTTCAAATAATGGCTTTACTTTGGCTATTCAAACCAACGGAACTATTTGGTCATGGGGTAGTAATAATCAAGGTCAATTAGGTTTAGGTAATACAACATATACTTCATCTCCTATACAAATCGGGGCATCATCAAACTGGTCAAAAGTGGCAACAGGGGTTCAACATTCTTTAGCCATTAAAACTGATGGTACTCTTTGGGGTTGGGGCAGAAACACAGAAGGACAACTTGGAATAGGAAATGCAAATAATATTTCTTCCCCCGTTCAAGTTGGATCTCTAACAAACTGGTTATCTATAACAGCAGGAACCTATAGTAGTTTAGCCATTAAAACCGATGGTACTTTATGGGCTTGGGGAAAAAGTAATTATGGTCAATTAGGACTTAATAACACAAATTATTATTCGTCCCCTAAACAAGTTGGTTCTTTGACTAACTGGTCAAAAGTTATTACTAGTGGTAATCATACTGTTTCAGTCAAAACAAACGGAACTTTATGGGCTTGGGGGTGGAATATTGGGGGAGAACTTGGTCAAGGTAATACAACTTATTTTTCTTCCCCAAAACAAGTCGGCTCTTTAACCTCATGGCTTTCAATTTCAGCGGGAACTCGTAGTTCATTTGCAACTCAATACTAATATGCCAGTAGTCTACACATCACCGTACACCCAATACAGCGGCACATGGACGCTATCACAAGCCTCTGATGCTGTGGCACAGGGGAAGTGGCCTAGTCCTCCTCAGCCTCATTTGTATGCATGGGGCCAAAATAATTATGGTCAGTTGGGAATAGGAAATACAACTTACTATTCCAGCCCAAAACAAGTAGGATCATTAAATACTTGGTCTAATATTACTGGTGGAGTTGCTCATGGTATGTTTACTAGATTAGATGGAACTTTATGGACTTTTGGAAGAAATAATAAAGGTCAATTAGGATTAAACAATACAACTTACTATTCCAGCCCAAAACAAGTAGGTGCACTAACAAATTGGTTGCAAATTAGTGCAGGATATCAAGCAAGTTTTGCTATTAAAAATGACGGGACATTATGGTCATGGGGTTATAGTTTACAAGGAACTTTGGGTCTAGGAAACACAACTAATTATTCAAGTCCTAAACAAGTAGGTTCTCTTACAAATTGGTCTTCATTGTCTTCTGGTGTTGCTTCAACATTTGCAATTAAAACTGACGGAACTCTTTGGTCTTGGGGATACAATCCTCAAGGTCAACTTGGGTTGGGAAATACAACTAGTTATTCATCTCCAAAGCAAATAGGATTACTAACTAATTGGTTGCTTACAAGTGCTGGACATTATCATACAGCCGCCATCAAAACAGATGGAACGCTTTGGATTTGGGGTAGAAATAATCAAGGACAATTAGGGCTTAACAATACAACATATTACTCTTCACCAAAACAAGTTGGCGCACTTACAAATTGGTCTAATGTTGCCGCTGGTAATTTGTTTACTATTGCTATTAAAACTGATGGAACTCTTTGGTCTTGGGGTTATGGATCAGCAGGTGTTTTAGGTTTAGGAAATCAAACCAATTATTCTTCACCTAAACAAATTGGTTTACTTACTACTTGGAAAACAATTGCTACATCATTTCCTCTTGGAAGTGCAGGTCAAACATTAGCAATTCAAACAAATGGAACTTTATGGTCATGGGGAAACAATTCAAATGGTCAGCTTGGATTGGGAAGCACAAACAATTATTCTTCTCCAAAACAAGTTGGTTCTTTAACAACATGGCTTAAAATTTCTGGTGGCGCATATAGTTCATATGCAGTTGCTAACTTTTAAGGATTAACATTGAAAAAAACGCTTCATTTTCTCTCAGGCATACCACGTTCAGGTTCAACGGTCTTAGCGGCTATATTGAACCAGAACCCTATGACCCATGTATCTACTACATCGGGTTTAGTCCACGCCCTTGATGGCTTGGCAAACACATGGCATTCCGCAGGGCTTCTCAATGAGAACGACCCCAACAGAGAGAAACTAGCTCAGACCATGAGGGGCTGTATTGATGCGTTTTATGAAGACACAGATAAGCCTGTGATCATTGACAAATCCCGTGGATGGCCCATTCCTCAGATCATGGGGGCGATGAACCAAGTTTTAGGCCGCCCTGTCAAAGTGATCGCTACGGTGCGTCCTGTGCCCGATTGCATGGCTTCCTTTGTGCGTGTAGCCAAGCCTGATGACTTAGATGCCTTTATGTACTCAGGTCAGCTTGCAGACCATCTGAAGGCCGCATACCTGTCCCTAGAGGCTGGGTACGCTGTGATGCCTGAGCACTTCTTATTCGTGGTCTATGACGATCTATTGGCTGATCCAAAGGGTCAGTTGGCTCGTATCCATGAGTTCTTGGGGTTGCCTGATTACGATTACGACTTCTCCAACATTGATGGCTCAAGCGTCAAAGAAGACGATGAGAACCTCCACGGCTACGCAGGTATGCACGATGTCAAGCCTGTGCTTCAGAAACAGCACAATGACCGTTCTAAAGACCTGTTAAAGCACCACTACAACCAATTCTGTCAGCCTGAGTTCTGGAACGACAACAAGAGGACGATGCCTGAGTTGGATGACCTTGATCTTCAGGTTGCCGCAGGTAAGATGGGTGACTTTGCTGAGGGC
>Ga0208497_1000217_pt1 | contig 31158 bp, 27 predicted proteins | sample CryBogCBE25Aug07_FD_184555 | JGI IMG/M metagenome (GOLD analysis project Ga0208497, IMG submission 184555) | Freshwater microbial communities from Crystal Bog, Wisconsin, USA - CBE25Aug07 (SPAdes) | ecosystem: Environmental > Aquatic > Freshwater > Lake | place: Crystal Bog, Wisconsin, USA...
CCCCGAAGCCGCCGCTGCACTCATTGATGGTTTGGCCGGTACAGCGGGTTTGAGCCTCGACTCTTCTGAACTCCGTCGCTCAGCCGATGAGGCACGCCAACACGTAGAAGACATGATGAGTGGCAATCCTGATCACAACCAAATGATTGAGCAACTCGAACAGGCGGTTGACAGTGAGATTTCGACACCCCTTGGTGGCGAGATTCCCAGTGGTGAAGAACTAGCGGCGGAACTCGAAAAGTTCCTTCGCGGCGAAGCTAATTAACGACGTCGCCCTCTTCAATCGCCATGCCTAGACCTAAGGCATAGCCCTCCAAGAAAAGAGAGCATTCCTCTTGGCGAGGATGACGATTGGCAATTTCATGAAATTCCGGTCCATGGTCAGCCTCTTGGAGGTGCGCCAATTCGTGCACCAAAACGCAGTCAATGACCCACTCGGGGCACTGCGTAAGCCGGCTCGAAACTCTGATTTCGCGAGTATCCGGTGAACACGACGCCCAACGAGTCTTTTGATTACTCACCCACCGAACGGCCGAAGGAAGAATTCCGTCGTTATAGAGCTCGGCGAGTACTCGCGCACGCTCTTCTAAAGCAACGTCACCAGCCGCAATTTGCGGGCGTTGGGTAATGAGTCGTTCGACCAGGTCATCTACGAACTGCGCTCGGGCCTTGCCTTTGAGGCTGACTGGAATTTGGACAACGATGCGTGAGCCCGCCCAGTGTGCAGTGCCGGTCTTTTTGCGCTTCGCCGAAGCACGGATTTCAACCTCGGGCCGATCAAACTGCGGAGGCTGGATGATGACTTCGCTTTTGGACTTAGCGTTGTTCGCCATTTATTTAACGACGTTCACCAATCGAGGGGGTCGAGCCACAACTCGCTGTGCCGCTTGACCTTCAAGGGCTTCAACAATCTCAGGGGCCGCTAGGGCTAGTGCCGTGGCGTCGGCTTCGGAGATACCGGGAGCGACTTCGATGCGAGCCTTGACCTTTCCATTCACCTGAACAACCATCGTCACGGTTTCTTCAACGAGCATTGCCGGGTCCGCTACGGGCCACGACTGCTGGTGGACCGACTTTTCCCCGGGGTGACGCTGCTCCCAAAGTTCAGCGGTGATGTGCGGAGCCATAGGCGCGAGTAGCAAAAGCATTTTGTCAATGCCGTCTTCGAGAACGTGCTGGTTGATGCCCTCGGGGCTACGAGCATTCTTCGAAAGGGTATTCAACAATTCCATCAGTGCTGCCACGGCAGTGTTGTAGCTCCAACGGTCTAAGTCAGTGGTGACTCGCGCAATTGTGCGATGCACCGCTTGAGTAACGCTCAAGTCTTCGGCAGTATTTTCTGTGTGAAAGTTGACTTCAAAACCTTCAGCCAGGCGAACGAGCCGGTCGATGAAGCGTGCGCAACCTTCGATGACCTCTTCGGTCTGATCGGTCCAGTCCACGTCATCGGCGGGTGGACCTACGAAGAGGTGGAAGACCCGCAGCCCATCAGCTCCGACCGTTGGGTAGTACTTTTCAGGCGCAATGAGGTTGCCCTTTGACTTACTCATCTTGGATCCGTCGAGGCGAATCATTCCTTGAGTAAAGAGTCGCTTAAAGGGCTCGCGTTCCACGCCGGGAGCGATATTTAGGTCAACTAACGCTTTGACATAGAAACGTGCGTAAAGCAGGTGCAAGATCGCGTGTTCAATTCCACCGATGTACTGATCCACCGGCATCCATTTAGCTGCTTCAACGGGGTCAAAGGGCCTGTCCTGGCTAAAGGGGTCGGTGTAGCGAAGGAAGTACCAAGAAGAGTCCGTAAATGTGTCCATAGTGTCAGCCTCGCGACGTGCGGGTGCGCCACACTTGGGACAGGCAACATTTCGGAAGCCTTCGTGAGTGGCGAGCGGAGATTGGCCACTCTTGTCCATCACTACGTCGTCGGGCGCCACCACGGGCAGTTGCTCGGTTGGAACTGGGACAAGCCCACAACTCTCACAGTGAACGATTGGAATTGGGCAGCCCCAGAAACGCTGGCGTGAAACGAGCCAGTCGCGTAAGCGATAGTTGACCTTGCGAATTCCATTGGCCTTCTCTTCCAAGAAGGCTGCAGCCTTTTCTTTGGCTTCAGCAATGAGCATTCCATTTAGGAAACCGGAGTTGATGTGGGCGCCGTCCCCGCTGTACGGACCTTCGACATCGGCAGGCACTTCAACTGTTCGAACAACCGGCAGACCGTGAGCCTGAGCGAATGCGTAGTCACGCTCATCCTCGCCCGGTACCGCCATGATGGCGCCGGTGCCGTAGGTTCCAAGGACGTAGTCGGCGACGTACACCGGAACCTTTTCTCCGTTGAAGGGGTTAATAACGTAACTTCCGGTAAAGGCCCCGCGCTTATCGAGACCGGCCCCAGCATCACTCGAAGCGGTGCGCTCCATTTCGCTTGCCGAACTGGCGTAGGCCACGAGAGTTTCGACCGCGGCCTTCTGTTCGGGAGTCGTGAGACGTCCCAATAATGGGTGCTCGGGAGCCACGACGGCGTAGGTAATACCAAATCCGGTGTCGGGGCGCGTGGTGAATACCCGGAGCGACTCGGAAGGATTACTCGCCAGAGCCAGGTCAAACTCAACGCCTTCGCTTCGACCAATCCAGTTTCGCTGCATGGTCTTGACTCGATCGGGCCACTCGAGGGCATCAACATCATTTAATAGTTCTTCGGCGTAATCGGTGATGCGGAAGAACCACTGCTCCAAGTTCTTGCGCTCGACGACATCGCCACTTCGCTCACACGTTCCATCACCGAGCACTTGCTCATTAGCCAAAACGGTGGCACAACCAGGGCACCAGTTGACCGGAGCCATGGCGCGATACGCCAAGCCGGCCTCAAAGAACTTGATGAAAATTCACTGAGCCCACTTCATGTATTCGGGGTCGTGGGAGTAAACGAAGCGACGCCAGTCGTAAACGGCACCCAACTTCAAAACCGAAGACTTGAGTTCTTCCATTCGTGCTTCAGTAAAAATACGGGGGTGGCTTCCGGCTTTGATTGCGGCGTTCTCCGCGGGGAGTCCAAAGGAGTCAAAACCAAATGGAGTGAGGACGGCCTTGCCGCGCATGGTTTGGTAGCGAACCACGAGATCGCCAAAGGTGTAGTTACGTACGTGGCCCTGGTGCGCCGATCCCGATGGATAGGGATACATGCAGAGTGCGTAGAAGCGCTCTCGGGCATCGTCGTTGTCTACGTTGTATGTTCCCTCTTCCAGCCAACGGGACTGCCACTTAGATTCAATCTCGGTTACGGAAAAGGGACGAGCCATTGGAACAGTCTAGATTGTGGGATTTTTAAGGTCTGCTAGTATTAATTCCGCCTTTGGGGGTATAGCTCAGCTGGCAGAGCACTTGCATGGCATGCAAGGGGTCAGGGGTTCAAATCCCCTTACCTCCACCAAAAGGGCCTCATTCGAACCCCGGTCCGGCAATGGACTGGGGTTCGTTTTGGCTCCATCCATGATCCAGCCTCGGAACCCCTCGTCATGGAAGGCCGCGAAGGGCTGCTGCATGGGGGCGTGGACAATCGAACCGTCGACTTCGATGGCGATTTCTTCGAACATTGACTGGTTGAGGTTGCGACGGACCTGCGGCGATGCCATGGCATAGGCGTCGCCAAGGTTGCTGGCGAAGGCCAGCGCTCGGTCGAGGTTCTTCTCCAAATACTCCCAGTGAACTTCGGCGTTGGCCATCAGTGCTCCGGCATTGGCCAACTCAGTTGAAATGCGGTTCTGCTCTTCTTGGAGCAGGTCAATCGGAACCGCTCCAGCCAAGTGAGCCTTGAGCAGTGACCGTCGCTCGGTCTCGAGCGCCAAGATGCGCCGACGCTGATCGTCAACCATCTGACGCGCCTTCTCGGTGCGCCGCTTCGCCGCCTTCATGAGATGTCCGTAGAGGGTGGTGGTGATGTCGACGTCGAGCTTGATGGTCCGGTAGTAGCGCTCGATGTGATCTTCAATCTCGGAGATCCAGACGTAGGGCAGATCGCAGGCATTCAACTTGGAATGGCGTCCGAGGCAGGCGAAATACTCGTAGACCCCACCGTGGCGACCGGTGTTCTTCGAATAGATCATGCGTTGACCGCAGCGACCACAAGCGAGGGTGCCCTTCAAGTAATGCTCGTGCTTTCTGGTGCGTTCTCCCGCCAGTGCTTTCGATTCCAGCATTGACTGGACCTTGGCGAAAATCTCTTCAGAGACCAGCGGTTCGTGGCTCCCTTGGTAGAGGGCACCGCCCCAGGTGAACTCGCCAATGTAGAAACGATTGCGCAGCATGCGCTGGAGGTGCTTGGCCTCAATGGGCTTGGCAAGGCGCTTCGGCGTCGATCTGGCCTTGAGTCCTCGGGCTTCAAGTGCTTCAGCGAGTTGACGCAGTGAGTAGTCGCCGGTGGCGTAGGACTCAAAGGCCGAGGTCATGTGTCCGGCGCGCTCCGGGTCAATCTCAATCCAGCGCAGTTGATTGCCACCGGAGAGATCTTGTCGATTGAGGTAACCAACGGGCGCCATGCCGGGATAGGTTCCCCGCTGGGCCTTCTTGGACGTGCCCTTGATGATCTCGCTTGAGAGGTTCTGGGAGTAGAACTCGGCGATGGAACTCATGATGCCGTGGAGCAGCATGATTCAGCGGTGCTAGCCGAATTTCGAGATCAGGGGCTTTTCGTTTCAACGAGCTTTAAGGTCGCAGTGCACTGGAAAGCCAAGTTCAAGGGATCAAGCAAACTCGATCCTACAAATGGAACCGGTCGACTCCCTGCTGAAATCATGGCTGATCTAGGACCAGACGTCATCGGCAGCAAATTCGAGGTTCGCAACAACACACTTCTCGAACACTTTTTATCGGCGAAGATCGAATTCCAAGTTCTCTCTCGTGGATTGGAATTCCAGTTGCTTTCAACTTTGGATGAAGTGATCACCAGCAGCTCAAAAGATTCAGTTTTCGAATTGGACGCCTCTCTCTTCTGGAAACAGTCTGAAACTGAGTCGGGAACTACCCTCGCAACGGAACTTCGCTTAGTTCTGCCGATTGAAAAGCTGGCGCCTCAAGATGACTCTGAACGCGCCCCTAGATTGCTGTTGGGAGTTGAAGAAGAGGAGTAGGTTTCTGAGTGGAAACGGAGCGGCTACGCATGGTCATCGACCGTCAGGGCCTCTGTAAGCAGACTTTGGTAGTCCTTGGCCAAGACGTAACGAGCCGGATCAACCGTGGTAACCGAGAGCGCTTCAAAGTGCTTCCTACCACAATTGATCTTCTGTTCCTCCTTGCCTTTCAACTCATGCGTGAATAGGGTGCTCTTGGTTTCAACCACGAAATAGAGCACATCCTTCCCTTCTTGCTCGAGGACAACCGCCCAGTCAGGGCGATACTCGCCGAGCGGCGTTGGAACGTGGAACCAACCAGGCAGCTTCATGTACAACTTCACTGAGTCCTGGGCTTCGAGCTCCTTCGCGAAGGCCAGTTCCGTGCCCGAGTCATACACAACTGCGTCATACAGCGACTTGGTTGTTTCGATCATCATGTTCTTCAAGTAGCCCGTCAGTTCCTCGGTCTCAAAGAGTTCTTGCGCAAAGACCTCCGAGGATCCAAGTTGCTTGTAACGAATGCCGTCGACAATGAGCATTTGCTTGACATAGTTGATGATCTTGGCGGCGTCCTCAATGAACTGCTGGGGGTTGTGCTTGAGCTCATTCACCTTGCCCGAAGCGATCAATATTCTCGTGATGCTTCGGCGTGTGAGGTGTGTCCGGCTCTCCAATTCAGTCACAACATCGGGAACCGGAATCACGACATCTTTGGCGAGACCGGACACAGTTGTCGCACCTCCTGTCGATTCGCGAGTCGTCAACCCTGATCGTCCAATCGCGATTCCCGCCTTACGCCACTGCAGGAGGGCTGGTGGAATTCGAGGGGCGTCCTGCAGCGCTTTGACGCAATTGCTGATCAAAAGCTCATTGTCGAAGTCGACGCGATACGTCGTCTTCTTCTGAATCCTGGACCAGAGTGCTTTGAACTGGGGATCGAGAGTGACCTTGGCGCCATCGAGACCTCGACGCAGTTTTACGGTCCTCCGTTCGTCTGCATCTTTAACGTTCAATCGACCAGCAAGGCGCTTCAGGATTCCTTCGATTTGCACACGGTGGACCTCGTAAGTCTCAGGCAGGACTACCGATCCTTGCTTCAGTGCCGTGCGGAGAGAGTCTTGAACCAAGCCTGAACCATTGATGTAACCCGCTGACTTGAGGTGGTCCCAAACGGCACGGCTTTCATCTGCCCCCAGGATTCCGGGGCTTCCATCAGGCTGCGCGACCGGGATGACGGCAAACTGATGTGGCTCGACGATTCCGAAGCGAATACCGGTCTCAGCTTCAATCTCCTTTTGGAGATTCTGCGCAAATTCTTCGTAACTCTCCGTTGCGATCACCGTGAGGGTGTTCACCTCAAAACCACGAACTCGCTCGCCTTCCTGGTTTACAGCAATGCGAAGTCCACGGCCTATGGTCTGACGCCTCTCACGCTCTGATGACATGTCGCGAAGTGAGCAGATCTGGAAAACGTTCGGATTGTCCCAGCCCTCCCTCAGTGCCGAGTGCGAAAAGATGAATCGAAGCGGCGTCTCGAAGGCCAGCAATTTCTCCTTGTCCTTCATAATGAGGTTGTACGCACGCTCAGCATTCTCTCGAGCACCTGCATTGTTTTCTGCGGTGTCGGTCCAGCCTCCGCGCTTATCGATTGAGAAATAACCATCGTGCGCAAGCGAAGGGTCTGCATCTTCTGTGAGGTCGACGAACAAGGTGGCGTACTTTGGTTGCTTGATAAGACTCGTGAACTCTTCCTCGAAAATCAGGGCATACTCACCCTTCACCGGATGGCCGTTATCGTCATATGCCCGGTATTTTTCAACATGGTCGATGAAGAACAGTGAGAGGACTTTGACACCGAGCGGCTTGAGACGCAGTTCTTTTTCAAGGTGTTCCTGAATCGTCCGACGAATCATCTGTCGTTGAATTGCACCGCCGAAGACGTCGCCATGGGTGTCGCCGGGCGCGAGATATACCTCCCCGCCTGGATACCTGAGCTGGAGGTACTGGTTGTCCTTACCAGTACCAATTTCACCAATGAGGTGATCTGCATATATCGAGCGACTGGCCACCTGCTCAAGGTCATCACCGTCGAAGACCGATACCTCGCGACGAGCGACATGACCCTGACCGCCTTCAATATCGAGTTCGATCGTGGCGGAGATGGTTCCGGACTTGTTCTGAGTCTTGACAAGTCGCACGAATGGCGTGTTGCTGGCATTTGCCAGAGTCGCCCCAGCAATCTCAATCTGTTTCACTAGTTTGCGCTCGTAGGCGTCAACGGCATCGAGTCTGTAGACCATGTGGTGCTTGTCAGCGTGAGTTGCGGAGTAACGGAGCGTGCAAAGAGGGCTCATCGCATCCAGTGCCTCTTTACCCTTGCCCTTGAGCCCACCATCAACGCTCTGGGGCTCGTCAACGATCAGGATCGGCTTCGTTGCCTTGATAAGTTCAATAGGGGCCTCGCCACCCGTCTTCTCGGTCTCCTTGTAGAGGTTGTTGACGTCCTGCTTGTTAATGGCGCCAACCGTGACGACCATGATCTGGATCTCTGAGCTCATTGCGAAATTTCGGACATCGCCCAACTTGTCGGAATCGTAGAGAAACGCGGTGTACGGCGTCCCGGCGTACAGCTGCTTGAAGTGATTTCTCGTCATCTCGATGGTCTTGTAGACACCCTCTTTGATTGCCACCGAAGGAACAACGACCACGAACTTCGTGAACCCATAGCGTTGGTTCAATTCCATGATCGTTCTGAGGTAGACGTAGGTCTTACCGGTACCAGTTTCCATTTCAATACTGAAGTCACCAGTCTTAAGTGACTGTGAGGGAGCCAGTCCGTTGCGAAGTTGTACGGCTTGTAGGTTCGTGAGAATTTCATCGTCCAATAGGGTGAGGCGGTTACCAATTCCGAGTGAATCGTCATTCTCGACAGGATCCAGAGCGAGCGTAGGCATCTCCGGACTCAGGGTGGTCAGAGTGAACTCAGTGCGACAGATTTCCTGACCACGGAAGAGGTCGCACACCGCCTCAATGGCTTCACGCTGGAAATCGAGATCGGATTCGAACTGTATTTTCATGCCTTCACCTCAAAGACTCTGAATTTTCGTGAACCCGGCCTGCTCCAGGATCGAACTCATGTTGGTCTTAGCTACATCGTTATCGAATGCACTATCTCTAAAGATGCAGTTGACGTCACCCACGACACCGAGTTCTTGACGCCAGGCGACGATTCCCTCGGCGAGGGCCTCCACGTTTGCTTGGGCGATGTGACCGTCGAGGCACGCGAACAGCACCCCTCCACCCACCGCATTGACAAGGTGGCTAGCAATCTCTTTGGTTTCAATTGGTGTGCAGAGATCAAGGCCCCGTTTCAGCAGAATTTCATAGAGGACGTCTAGTTCTGATCGGCCTTCGACTAGGTGGTCCTCAGAAGTGCGAAGTGTGCCCTCTAGATCCTCAGCAAGGGGATTCCAGGCACGAATATTGGACTCGGCCAACTTGAAGACTCGAAAGCCCACGTCACCAGCGAACATGGGATTCTCAGAGCGAACTTTGGCCCCAGCTCGACGGAGACGTTCTGCTGTCAGAGCTGCAATGTTCTCTTCGAGATTGTGCTCTCTGCAGAAAGCGAGGGCGGCTTCTTGTTCCTTGTTCGTTTCGAGCAAGGGCTCGGGGAGTTGGACGAGTATGAACTTACGGTTCCCGCCATCGAGGGCGTTCTGCTCCATGACGGCTTGGCCAGTGGTTCCGGAGCCGGCGAAGAAGTCGAGAATGATGTCATTGTCATCCATTGTCACAGCCGAGATTAGGTAGCGGATTAGACCCGTCGGCTTCGGATTACTAAAGACGCCGCGGGACATGATGCTCGAGAGGTCCTCAGAACCCGCTTCGTTGTAGCAGGTCGGGTTGTCGAGAAGGTCATTGAGAAGTTTCAGGCTATCCAGTTCTTCGACGAGCATGACACGCCTCAAACCAAAATTTCGGGTGATGAAGAGAGAGTCATCCAAAATCGCTTGGCTGATACGCCACGGCCCCTCAATCTCCACGTCCCCCACAACTTTTCCCTCATGTACCACGAGAGGGCTGAGAAGGCGGAACTGAAGTGCGGTTGATCCATATTGTCCTTCTGGGTAATTACCGTCAGGGCACTTAGCGATGGCACCTGCCCTGACGAAACGGCGAGTGACCTTATTGCCTCCGTTGAGAACTGGGCGTGTTCCGTCTGAAACATGACCCTCAGTGAGTGGCCCAACTGAATCAGACCTCCCGTAGACAACGACGTAGTCGCACATATCCGTCATGCGTTTGGCGAGGAAAGCCGTCTTCCTTGCAGCCCGTCGTTTAATCACTCCGCAGAAATTACTTTCACCAAAGATTTCATCACAAATCTCCTTAAGGTGATCGAATTCTGAGTCATCAATACTTATGAAAATAACCCCGTCTTCAGATAGCAGATTTCTCGCCAACTTCAGCCTCGGGTACATCATGTTCAGCCAGTCCGTGTGGAAGCGACCGCTCGACTCCGTGTTCGAGATGGTCTTTTGCCCTTCGTTAGTCTGGCCCGTAAGTTCGAGGTAGTTCTTGATGTTGTCTTGGTAGGTATCGGGGTAGACGAAGTCCTTACCCGTGTTGTAGGGCGGGTCGATGTAGATCAGCTTGACCTTGCCCGAGTAGCTCTTCTGGAGGAGCTTGAGGACTTCGAGGTTGTCGCCCTCGATCATGAGGTTCTTGGTGTCGTCCCAATCCTCGCTCGCTTCCGGGCGTGGGAGCAGGGTCCCAAGGGATGGAGTGAGAGCAATCTGACGAGCGTTACGTTTACCGAACCAGGAAAGTCCGTATTTCTCGTCAGTTTCAGATACGGTTCCATCTCCCACGAGTTGCTTCAAGACGTCGACGTTGACACTTGGACCGGCGGGTCCCTCGGTGAGGAGTTCAGGAAAAAGGTCCCCAAGGCGACGGATATTTTCACCTACGACGTCTTCGGACCTAGCCTCAAGGCTGTTTTTGTCGACTATCTCCATATTCATTCCATTCTCGTAGAGGCCGAGCCTACGAGGAGGCTCTGACATTCTATTAACTCCGTAGTTTTCTGACGTATTTCAAGATTTAGGTCCGACCGAATTCGTAGCTGCTTCGCCTTATTGGCTTTAGACGTCAGAGCACCAATTTCAATCTCTAAATCGGTAGACCTTTGGAGTGCTTCGAATCGTGTCCTTGTTTCATGATTCGAATTCGACAGGCCAAAGACCCCGGTCCGCTGACCGATAGCCAGAGAGAGGAGCCGGTCGAACCAAGCGACATAGAGATCCGCCACGCTGCTTCTCGGTAATTGCCCCATGCGAAACGTGAAGACTCCGCGTTCAATTACGGACTGAGTCAGTCTTCCCTCATCAAGTCGCACGACCAGGGGACGCTCTCGGGTTGACCGATGAGTCAGGCTGGATTCGATCACCTCTGGTATCGCGATTGAAAACTCGACCCAACCCGCGTCACTCGTCATCGCGAGGACGATCGGATAGGGAATAGAGCGGTGAATTTGACTCGTCAGGTCCAACAGCATCGAGGAGCGGGAGGGTTCGCTCCGGACTCGTCCCCAAATCACTTCAATCTCATTAGTGGAATCCGGATCGCCCTTGGCGCCTGGGAGTCCAGTGTTCGAGGGCTGCAATGAAGCCACCCACCTAAGTTCGCCGATTAGTTCCTGGACGAGCTTCTTGCCGCCTCGACCGCCAGCTCCCATCTCCATCAGCGTCTTCTTGGGGATCTTCTGACTAACCCGAACCTCTGAAGGGAGACCGAAAATCCCAACCAGCCACTCCTCAGACCCTAGCGTTGAAGACTCCACTTGTCCTTCAGGCATTAGCTGCTGGGCTCCAGCACCATCACGGCCACAATTTCGAAGGAGTCCTCGGCAATCGAGCCGAGTGTCGGAGCGTTCGTCCCCCCCGCCTTGAATAAACTTTCCACGCTGGTTTCAATCTTTCGGCCCACGACGGACTGCATCGCAACTACCGCCAACTTGCGAAGGGATTCCATCTTCTGGCCGTTAGCAGTCTTCTTTTCGAATTTCGCTACGAGGGAATCGTCAAGCTCATCGACGTCTCCACCGGCTAGGCGAAGGACATCGAGGATATCCTTTGTCCTCGTGTAAGAAGAGACAACTTCGCCATCTTCGCCAACGTGAACGAGATAGTAGGGAGCCAGCGGGTAACCGGCTTCCGTGCTCTCAAGCCGACCATCTGCACTCAGCAGAAAGATTGCTCCCGGGGATGAGCCTGCGGGTGTCTTAACGACGGTCATCGAGCCGTATGGGTGCTGATCTACTTCGCCGTGGACTTGGCTCATCTGATTCAACTGAATTTTGAAGTCCGTAAGAGTCAAGTCAGTAATTGAAATCCCCGAGGACAGATCTTCAAGTTCGATCACGCTTTCCTGGAGTTGGAGGAGTTGTCGCCGCCGATATTCCAGGTCGTTCATGAGGTCACCAGAATCACGTTCAATAAGGTTTTCTTCCCCGGTCGCCGAGATGTCTAGTAGGACCATCTTCCCGCTGACTCTCTTTTCGAGGTCGATGTACTCCTCGAGTTCAATGTTCGGCCAGAAGTTGACTAGTTGGATCTGGTCGTTCTTTGAACCTAGGCGGTCAATCCGACCGAATCGCTGAATGATCCGAACTGGGTTCCAATGAATGTCGTAGTTGATGAGCCAGTCGCAGTCCTGCAGGTTCTGGCCTTCGGAAATGCAGTCAGTCGCAATCAGCAGGTCGATCTCACCAGAATCGTGAAGATCCGAGGGGCGTTCCTTCGAGATAGGTGAGAAGTTAGAGAGGATTGCGGTGAGGTCACGCTTCGACGTCCTGAGTGTTGTCTGGTTACCAGCACTCCCCGTTACGAGAGCCGAATGGATTCCAAGCTCGTCGAGAGCCCATCTAGCAATGTTCTCGTAGAGGTAAGTTGCAGTCTCCGCGAATGCAGTGAACACGATAATTTTTTTGTTCTCACCGTTGATTGGGTATCGTGCTTTGTTCTTGATCATGGATCGAAGTTGGTCCAACTTGGCGTCGCGTTCAGGCGTAATTAGTTGGGCAACGTCGAGAAGATTCTTGAGGCGGCGTTGATCATCCTTGAGATCCTGCTTCCAGCGCTTGAGGTCGACGTCAGCTAGCAGCACTTTGATTTTGCCGCCGACAGTGAAATCCTCGAGATCAGGATCATCGAGATCAACTTCAGAAATCTCGAGTTCATCAATGGAGACCGGAGCAGCATCAATTCTCTCAATAGTGTTCGTGACTTCAGCGAGAAGTCGACCGATGGTCAGCGAGAATGAGTGGACCGAACTCTCCATCCGCTTCAGTACATTGATCCGAAGAAGGTGAACCAGACTCTCCTCCCGGTCCGCCTGGCGAAACAGGCCGCTTCCTCCCTTGACCTCCTTGCTGTACTTTTTGTCGTATTCCGCCTGCTTCTTTGGCAAGACATACCGAAGGGGTGCATAGCTGGCAAGGAAAAGTTTTCGAATCTCAGCGTTGATTTCAGATATTGGTCGGAACTCATTGCGCACGTCGACGTCAGCCTTGATGTTGATCGGCACGAGTCGCTCCGGGAACTTTCCAGTCTCATCGGTGCCGTAGTACTTTTCGATGTGACGCCGAGACCGAGCAATCGTCAAATGGTCGAGCAGGCTGAAGTAGTCAAAATCCAGCATATCGATGAGTTTCTTGGAAGTTCGTTCCATCGCTGGGAGCTTCAGCCAGCGGTTGAACTCCATCTGAGCGCGCCTTGTAGTGAGTTCGACACTGGAGATGCCCACTGAAGCAAGACCGGTGTCGTCACCTTCAAGAGCAAAGGCGATCTGATTTCGAAGGTCGGTCAAACGGTTATTGACCGGGGTGGCCGAGAGCATTAGCACCCTAGTCTTGATACCTTCTTGAACAATCTGGCGCATCAGTCTGTCGTAACGCGTCTCTCGCTCGCTCGAATACTGCTTGTTGCGAAAGTTGTGCGATTCGTCAATCACGACCAGGTCGTAGTTCCCCCAATTGATGTTGGCCAGATCGATGTCGCCGGAGAGGCCACCATCGCGGGAAAGGTCGGTGTGGTTGAGCACGTCGTAGTTGAACCGATCACCCGCAAGAACATTGCGGCGATCATTGGTTCGATAGAGCGTCCAGTTATCTCGGAGTCTCTTGGGGCACAGCACAAGCACGCGATCGTTCTTCAATTCGTAGTACTTGATAACGGCCAGAGCTTCGAAAGTCTTGCCGAGACCAACGCTGTCGGCGATGATGCACCCCCCGAAACGATCTAGCTTGTCCAAAGCTCCAATCGCCGCGTGGCGTTGAAAGGCGTAGAGCTTGTTCCAGATTGTGGTTGAAAGAATGCCAGTTCGGCCGTCCAGGATCTCGTCCTCGTTAATTCCTGTCCCCTCGCGACCAAGGAGGTTCGCCAGCACAAGCCAGTAAATCTCCTCTGGAGTTCTGAGACGACCGAGTTCGTCGATCTGTTCACACAGGGAGAGCAAGAGCGAGTCCGAAACCTCGGACGTAGCAAGATTCTCTCTTAACCATGCTGCGACTTGCTCTACATCTTCTGAGCTTTCACTTGCCTGAACAATTGATAGTCCGCCACCTCCAGTCAAGCCCAGACCTGATGTAGTCAACGAGAAGGAGCCGACGAGAGCGCCAGCAGGATCCTGACCGCTCTCACCAATGACCAGTGCGTCTTGGACGACGTCGCTCGGGGCACTTCGAATTGTGAGATTGGAGCGGATCCAACCGCCAAGAGACTTGGCCAGACTGCGATCAACGAGACGATGGCGAAGAGTTCGGTCACTACGACTGCCCTGGAGGTCCAGCAATGTTGGTTGGGAGGAAATCGTGAGATCGAAGGTTACGTTGTCCCCGAGGAGACGCTGAACGCGCTCAATGCCGTAAAGCGAGATACCCGAAGTAAGCCATTCAACCTTGGAGTTCTCAGAACTTGTGGCTTCAAGGAAGTCGATGACCCGGTCGTCACCGGTGTTGCGAAGCAACCTCATGCGCTCACCTCAAAGACTCTGGATCCTCGTGAACCCGACCGGCTCTAGGATTAAACTCATATTGGACTTAGCTTCAGAACTATTAATGCCGAGAGTAACCATGGTTGCTACATTCTCTCACCTTTCCTAGGTTCAAACGATGTTGGCCAAGTGGCGGTGAAGGGTCCCCCGAGATCTGATCCGGTCATAAAAATCATCTATTTTAGCGTCCCACGAAGGTGTGACACTTTCGCTTGCTACTTGGCCCCATGTCTTAGGGGTTCGAACTTTGTCCCATTACTTCCGAGTCCATGCTGAATCATCCGGCTCTGTCCCGAATTGGGCTGAGGGTTGAATCAGAAACCCCTGAAATCATTGAGTTTCTGGCCCCATGAGGGGTTCGAACATAGTCCCATTACCTCCACAAAATGTTGTCAGAGGCACAGCAACATCGACGCTAATGTTCAACGCCTTTGTTCTTCAGGGTCAAACACGGATGACGGGCAGCCCCGCCAGATCAATGTAGTCGTCATCTTGAGTAACAATCGGCACTTGTAGTGCCATTGCCGTCGCAGCAATCCACGAGTCATTTACTGGCATTCGTAGCCCTGAGTCACGCAGCATTACTCGCAGACGCGCCCACTGGGCCGCGACATCGTCATCAATGACAACGGGATCAAGTGTCATAGCCACTGTCAGCGTCGCTAAACGCATATCGCGTGTCGTGACGTCGCTAGCAGCCAGCACCCCCGCACGCAGCTCACCAATGGTGATAATCGAAACCGCCAGTTCATCTGGCAATAGTGATGCTTGGAGCGGTCGGCCAGACTCGCGCGCGATGAATACCGAAGTGTCGGCAAGCCCTCGCGTCACAGTGGTAGGTCGTCGGTCGTGTCCGGCGACATGGCGCGCAATTCCACTCGCAGTCCTGGGTCAGCCTGGCGATGTTCCAAACGTCGCCCAAAGTCAGCTCCATTCATCCAACGAGGTCGAAGGTTCAAAGGTCGCAATGCTGCGACGGGCTGGCCTTCGACTGTAATGACGACGTCTTCGCCACCAGCAACCCTTTTCAGGAGTCCCCGAGTGTTATTTCGAAGTTCACGAGAGGCAATTTCGGACACACACAACTGTAGCACATTTGCGACAACGGTATAGGTCGCTCCAGGTTCGACCGTTGTCCCATGACCCATTCCGTCGTGCTTGAGACACCGAACATGGCGTCGAAGAAGTCATTCAGGTAGTCAGAAACCGACGAAACTATCGAGTTTCGGGCCCCAGGAGGGGTACGAATATGATCCCATTACCTCCACTGAACTGGTCGACAATTGTTGGGTCCCACCGTGAACCACTAGTCCGACACGGGATCCAGCGCGAAATTGCGACGGTAGTCACTCGGTGTTCGCCAACTTCTCTAACCCGTAAGGGACGTTCGCGTTCTGCCCACGTCTGGCCGCTTGAAGAGGTTGCCCGTAGGCTCGGAGTGGGAGGTGGGGCGTGAAAGCAACGTTCGTTGTCATCGTTCACATGCTTCGTGAGTCGGGCAGCATGTTGTGGCTCACCCTCTGGCCACTGGTGCTCGGACTCTTCCTCTCCGGTGCAGTTCAGGCCTTCGTGCCTCGTTCGGCGATGCGTCGCCAACTGGGATCGCACTCCCCGGCGGTCCTCGTTCGAGCGTCGGCGTACGGGATGGCGTCATCTTCGTGCTCCTACGCCGCTTCCGCGTTGATGCGCTCTCTCGTGGCCAAGGGTGCGGACTTCGTTAGTGCCACCGTGTTCATGGTGGCATCGACCAACCTGGTGATTGAACTCGGCATCGTGCTCGTGGTGTTGTTGGGCTGGCAGTTCGCGGCCAGTGAATTTGTTGGCGGCGCAATCATGATTGCGCTCCTCGCAGTCGCCGGGTCGAGGGTCTTTCGATCAACGTCGGTCGCGCTCGATGCTGAGGTTGTGGACGAAGGGGATGCTTCACCCGAGCGGCTACATTCTCGACTTCGCTCAACTGCGGAATGGTCGAATGCCGCGACCTACGCCGTGGCTGACTTCACGATGCTCCGTCGCGAGCTGGTGGCGGGCTACCTCATCGCGGGAGTCCTGACCGTCGCGGTGCCAACCACGGCCTGGCACGTGCTGTTTTTGCACGGACATGGTCTGTGGACCAACGTGGAGAACGCGGTGGTGGCGCCACTCGTCGCGGTTCTCAGCTTCGTGTGTTCCGTCGGGAACGTGCCGTTGGCGGCCACGCTCTGGCACGGCGGGGTCTCCTTCGGCGGGGTGGTGTCATTCATCTTCGCGGACCTGATTACCTTTCCGCTGCTCCTGCTTTATCGCCGCTACTACGGTCGCGCCACCGCGACGCGGTTGTTCGTGACGCTCTGGGTCGTGATGGCCGTCGCCGGCTTCATCACCGGACAACTCTTTGACGCATTTGGATGGGTGCCGCACTCTCGGGTGCTGGCTCTCGTGCCCGCAAGCCAGTTCTCCGCAACCACCGTCTTGAATGTGCTCGCGCTGCTGCTCGCCGGCGGCCTGTACTGGCTGTCGCGCAATCGCGAGCGCCCCACCGCCGTCGTGGGGTACGCCATCGATCCGGTCTGCGGCATGCAAGTGTCGAAGGCGTTAGCGCCGATGTCCGTTGGGTACCTGTCGTCAATGGTCTTCTTCTGCTCCGAAGGGTGTGGGGAGCGGTTCCAGGCCGAGCCGTCACGCTTTTGGGGAGCGCCAGTTCACGCTCCGGAGATGCCAGATGGCTCGGCGCACACGGAACAGGATCTTGTTTGCGGCATGTCGGTACGCCCCACCGCCGAGACGCCGTCGGTAACCCGCGAGGGAGAGACGTACTGGTTCTGCTGTTCCGGCTGCGCCGAGACGTTTGCCGCGAACCCGACGGGCTTCCTTTCGCGGTCAAACTAGGGCTATGGAATTCTCCGCCCACGGCCCCGTTCTCTACTGGCGAGGCCCCTCACCGTTTCACTTTCTCGCGGTCGGACCGGACAACGCCGACGAGATTCGCGCTCGGGCCGCAACCGTCACCTACGGCTGGGGCATGATTCCCGTGACCGCCGTGATAGACGATGTCGAGTTCACGACGGCACTCTTCGCCAAAGATGGCGACTATCTGCCGCCCCTGCGTGCGGCCGTGCGAAAGGCGCTCTCGATTTAGGTTGGCGATGACGTCACCGTAACCTTCGATCTCGCGCCCCCGGGTGCTTAGGGAAAACGCTCCAAAATCGCGTTGTTGTGGCGGGCCCAGGAGATGCATCGCCAGTTCCACCAGGTGGACCAACCGCTAAAGAGCGTGGCGGCGCTCGCCAGCCCAGCCCGCAGCGTTTGGTGGTGACCGACGAGACCGACGACGAGGACAATCTGTTCAATCGTCGTCACCAAAATCATCCAGAAGGCCACGGGCCCGTATTCCAGCGAGACCCGAGCAACGAGGGCGTCGGGTTGGCTGGTCCGTGACCAGAACGACTGCAGGAGGGCGTGCTTCTGGCTGCGCGTACAGGCGCTGTAGGCGGCGAGGGGCATGTGGCCACCTTAGTGACGGGCCTCGAGTGTGTCGACAGGAGAAAGCGGTTGCGGTGCCTTCCCTCACTAGCCCGACTATCGGTCGGCTGACCTCGGAGCATTGTGGTGCAAGGGTTTACACTTAACGGGTATGAGCAGTCCGACGCCCCCTTCGCCACCCCGAAGTCGGCGTCCGCACGCTCGCACTACACCCTCCATCGAGGACGTGGCGCGCCTCGCCAACGTCTCCAGTGGCACCGTGTCACGCGCACTGCGCGGTCTGCCGAACGTATCGGCCAAGACGCGAGCGAAGGTACTTGCCGCCTCTGAGGAACTCAACTACATCGTGTCCCCGAGCGCCTCGAGCTTGGCTTCCGGCCGCATGTCAACGGTGGGTGTCATCACCCCGTTCATTTCTCGTTGGTTCTTTGCCGAAGTACTCAACGGCATCGAACAGGAGTTGCAGTCGGCCGGGTTCGACCTCGTGTTGTATATCGACGCTGACGGCAAGCTGCTCGAGAATCTGCCTATGCGTCGCCGCGTGGACGCGGTGCTGTTGCTGACGTTGCCCTCAGACGTGCCTGACGTGGAGGACGTTGCCAACATGGGCGTACCCGTCGGTTCCCTCGGTGTTGACATCCCCGGTTTCTCGAGCGTCACGATTGACGACGTGGCCAGCGCCGAAATGGCCGTTAATCACTTGATCGGCTTGGGTCACCGTTCGATTGCCATGGTCTCGCTGGACAAGGAGTCGTCCATTAGCTTCCAGCCGCCATTGGACCGTGGTGCCGGCTACCGCCGGGCGCTAACGGCGGCCGGCATCGAGTTGCGTCCCGAGTTAGAAATAAACGGCCGGTCAACGGTGGAGGGTGGCGAGCTGGCCGCCGCCCAGCTGCTATCACTACCGACGCGCCCGACGGCGATTTTCGTTCAGTCCGACGAAATGGCGATGGGGGTGCTGCACACCATCCGCCGGGCCGGTCTCCGCTGCCCCGAGGACATCTCGGTTATCGGCTTCGACGATCACCAGTTGGCGCGCGTCTTCGATCTCACCACCATGGCCCAGCCGGCCTTTCAACAGGGTGCTCTGCTGGCGCAGCAGATCCTTGCGCGCGTCCTCAATGGCGACGACGCCACGACGACGCAGCTGCCCACCCAGCTCATCATTCGGGGCACCACCGCCCCACCGCCGTCGCACTAGCGAGACCCGCCAACTACGGTGGCGGAAGTAGAAAGGCGTTTCATGTCGACCGCGTCACAGAAGACCCCCGGCCCGCTCGCTCTCGTCGGGTCGGGTGAGTATCTCCCCGTTATGGCGTCAATTGAGCGCGAGCTCATCGCTGGTCGCCCGCCTCGCTACGTGCAGTTGGCCACCGCCTCAGTTCCGGACGGTGAAGCCGTCGTCGCGAAGTGGCACCGCCTCGGGCGAGAACAGGCCGAGCGCCTCGGCGTCGAGCAAGTGATCTTGAACGTGGCCTCGCGGGAGGACGCCAGCGACCCGGCCATTGTTTCCCTCGTGGAAGGTGCGGGCCTTGTTTATCTTTCCGGTGGCCACCCGACGTTCCTGGCCGACACGCTGCGTGACACCCCGCTGTGGTCGGCCATTGTCGAGGCCTGGCGGGCCGGCGCGGCCGTCGCTGGTTGCTCGGCCGGCGCGATGGCGATGGGCGCGTGGGTCCCCTCGATCCGCCACCCGCGGGCCGACGCCGGCGTCGCCGGACTGGGTCTCGTGCCCCACATCCGCGTTATTCCCCACTTCGACGCCTTCTTTGCCCACATGCCTGACGTCGCCACGCGCTTTCTCGCCGGAGGCACGAGCGGGGCGACCCTCGTCGGCGTTGACGAGAACACCGCCCTCGTTGGCGGTCCCCACGAGTGGCGCGTCATGGGTGAGTCGGCCGCCTGGGTCCTGAACCCGGATGGACAAACGCCGCACCGCGCCGGCAGTGTTCTGACGCTGTAGGGGACTTCTATGCTGGGGCGATGCACGACCCCCACCTTGAGAGTGAAGCACTGGCCTACCGCAGCGCGACCGAGCTGCTGACGGATCTTGAGCGCGGCGCGGTGACCAGTGAGGCACTGGTGACTACGCTGTTGGCCCGCATTGAGGCCCTCGATCTCGACGACCAGCGAGCGGGTATCCACGCGATTGCCGGGCTGTCGGCTGACGCGCTCGACGTGGCTCGGGAACGGGACCGCGAACGAGCCGAAGGTCGCCTTCGCGGCCCCCTGCACGGACTCCCCGTCCTGATTAAGGACAACATCGAGGCCGTTGGCCTCCCCGGACTCGCGGGGGCCACCGCACTGATAGGTCGACCAACGCGGGACGCCGAACTAGTCACCAATCTCCGGACCGCGGGGGCCATCATTCTGGGCAGTACCAATCTGAGCCAGTGGGCCAATCTGCGTTCGACCAAGTCGGCCTCGGGTTATTCCGCAACGGGGGGACTGGTGGCCAATCCCTGGGCCCGTGAGCGTTCGGCTGGCGGTTCCTCCTCCGGCTCCGGAGCGGCCGCCGCGGCGGGGTTCGCCCCGCTGCTCGTCGGCACCGAAACCGACGGTTCGATTACCTGCCCCGCGGCGCTTAATGGCGTGGTGGGACTCAAGCCAACGGTCGGCCACGTGTCGCGCGACGGTGTCGTGCCCATTAGCCATCGACAGGACAGCCCCGGTCCGATGACCCGTTCCGCCGCCGACGCCGCCCTCCTCTACGGCGCCCTGTCCGGTCAGCCCCGACCCGAGACACTGCCCACCCCTCGTCTGGTCGAGGCCACCACCTGGATTACGGGCCACATCGCCACCGACAACCTTTTTAAGGAGTTCGTCGAAGCGCTGCGTGAAAGCGGCATGAGCATTGCGGAACGACCCTTCGAGACGCCGGGGCTGGAACAGGGCAACGACGAGCAGTACGCGTTGCTCTGCGAGTTCTACGACGACCTCGGCAGCTACCTCCGTACTCGGGCCGGCGAGGGTGTTCGCTCCATTGAGGACGTCATCGATTTCGAGAACGCCAACGCCGACATTGAGCACCGCTACAGCAGCCACGAGCACTTCTTGGCCGCTAAGGCGACCGGCGGCATGCAGGCCCCCGACTACGCCGAACGTCGCGAACGGGTGACCCGGTGGGCCATTGACACGAGCCTGGAGCCCGGTCTGGCGCAAGACGACATCATCATCTCCCCGGCCTACGCGCCGGCCTGGAAAAGCGACCTCGTGCTCGGTGATCCCTCGGTCTGGTTCAACCCAGGTATCTCAGTCTCGGCCATCGCTGGTTGGCCCATTTTGACCATTCCCTTCGGACTCCTCCAGGGACTGCCCCTCGGGTTGACCCTGATTGGACGCCCCTCGAGCGAGTGGTCGCTGTTAGCGATCGGGGAACAGATTGAGGCTGTCGCTGGCCAACGGGGATGGACAGGTCGACCAGACTGGTCGCGCTCGATACGGGGCTAACTACATCTCCTGGGCGTAGTGCTCGCGCCAGATGAGGCGATAGATCTTGAGTCGACGCGGCACGCTGCGCAGGCCCGGTATGAAGGGCAAGAAGAGCAGGATGGCGCTGAGGAGCATCATCGTTCCCCACACCAGAACGTCCCCGTTACTACTCGTGTTAAACGGCGGGATCTGGTACCAGAAGGTGTAGAGCCAGAGCCAGGCCTGGCCGGGGTAACTGCCCGTCTCGTTCATCATGCCCCACTGGGTACCCAGAAGGTGCTGGTGCTGGGCGAGCTGACCGAGGTAGCCGCCATCACTGAGAAACAACAGGGTCTTGGTGTAGTTGGTGGTGTAGAAGGAGTTGCCACTCAGCAACGACTCATCGAGCGCCCCCGAACGAGCCATGGCCGTGATGTCACGGATCATGATCGGCAGTGGGCCGGACCCGGGGGCGGAAATGGTGATCGCCCCGTGCTGGAAGTTCATCGCGCCCTCGCCCTTGGCGTAGGCGGCGAGCCAGGCGGCCTGCTGGGTGCTGCTGGCCTGCTCGTACGTGGTGAGGGCTGACGTGAGGGCGGGGAGGTCGGGCTGGGAGGCCAGTGGTCCGAGGACGAAGTCCTGAGCGGAGTTAATCGGGATACGAACCCCGACCCAGTGGGCCAACTGCAGTGGTCCTAGTTGCTGGCCCGTACTGGCCGTGTTGTAGGGGGCGCCGTAGCCGGCGCTCGTCATCGTGCCGTCGAGCTCGCCGAAAGCGGTCTGGGCGAAGTCCACCGGGGCGGCCGTTGACCAGCCCTTAATGGTGATCGACTTTTCGTCCGGGGAGCCAAAGACCAGGGCCAGGGTCACGGTGAGGACGAGCACGACCAGGAGCGCAATCGTGCCCTCCTTCAAGATGTCGTAGGGGTAGTAGCCGCCGCGCCACTCGGGGGCGTCGACGTCGGGGCGGTAGCGCTTAGTACTCATGCGTTGTCCGTTTCTGCGATGGGAGGAACGACGCCCTTAATGCGAACCAGGATGACGTGAACGATGGTGAGGAGAACGGCCGCCAGCGGCAGCAGCACGATGTGCCACATCAGCATTTGGCCCATGTTGAGGACGTTGAAGAAGGCGCCGGCGCCGGTGGCGTTGATGCCGTCCTTGGCCTGGGTCGAGATCCACTGACTGTCGAAGTTGCTCTGGCTCAGGTAGCCGGTGAAGGCCGCCATAATCGAGGTGAGGAACGTAATCACGCCCGTCATCCAGGTCATGGCCCGCTTGCCGCGCCAGGCGGCCATCGCGAACTTGCCCCAGAGGTGGACGACCATCGTGAAGAAGAAGATCTCCACGCTCCACAGGTGCAGGGAGTTGACGAAGTTACCGAAGCTGGAGTTGTGCCACCAGACCGGTCCGCCGAGTGAGAGCACGCACCCGGTGCCGATAACGACGGCCAACGCGGCCAACGTCGCGACGCCGAAGACATAAATCCACGAGGAGACGTAGTTGGGCTGGGTGTCGGGAAGCAGCTTGTCGGGCGGCAGGACCGCCACCACTTGCTTGCGGGCCCGCGTCGTCCACTGTTGTTCGATGGTCATTTCTTCCCTCCGCGCTCGTTGCGACCGGGGAAGGGGGCGAGGACGGCGACGATGAAGGCCGTCACCATGAGTCCCATCACAATCAGGTTCGAGACACTGATGTTGATGAAGTGCCAATGTAGATACCGGCCCAAGTGATTGAGCGGAAATAGTGCGCCAAGTTGCATGTCGGTTCCCTCCTGACCTCAGTTTGCACCGAGGTGGGCGAGAGCGACTAGGGGATTACGTCCCTACTTCGGCCTAGGCCGTCTTCGACGGTGCGACGCCCACTTCGCGGTCGTGGGCCGTTTGGCGCAGGTGGAACTGCGTGACGCCAATGGTCAGCGAGACGGCGCCGGCCACGTGAAGTTCAACGAGCAAGGCCGGCACGTGCGTCAGGTACTGCGTGACGCCAATGAGTCCCTGCACCGCGGCAATAATGACCAGGCGTCGCACGCCCTTCTGCAGGGCCATGGGGGCCTGCGAGTGCCACACCGCGACGAAGATTCCGACAACAATGCCAACGAACAACGTGGCCGCGACCGAGTGGACCCAGGCCGCGTTGGCGAAGGCGAAGGGCAGACGGCGAGCGGTGAGCTGGCCCATCGAGGAGCCGGCGTGGGGACCCGAGCCCGTGGTGGTGGTGCCGGTGAACAGCAAGATCACGAAGGGCAGCCAGAGCCACCGGGCCACGAGGCGGAACTGGGGGCTACGCACCTCGCTGCGGGTGCCCGGACCGTACTGGTACTTCGAGCGGTGGTAGAGAATCGCGCTCGCGACGACCATGGCCAGTGAGAGCAGCATGTGGGTCGAAACGAGCCAGGGGTTGAGTTTGGAGTACACGACGAAGGCGCCCAAGATGGCGTCGCCAATGACGCCCAGAATGAGCAGGCCGGCGAGGAAGGTGAGGTCGCGGCGGCGGGGCGTGCGCAACAACGAGGCCACGAAGGTCACGCCAGTGAGCACCACCAGGGTGACGGTCACCATGCGGTTGGCGTACTCAATCAGGGGGTGAATGCGCCAGGAACCGGCAATTTGGTGGTGAAAGCAGGTCGGCCAGTCAGGGCACCCCAGGCCGGAACCGGTCAAACGAACGGCGGCCCCGCTCAAAACAATGATGATCATTGAGAGGAAGGCGGCGTAGGCGAACCAGCGGAAGACAGCCGGTGTGATGGCCAATCGAGAACGTTTCACGGTCCCAGCCTAGAGACTTTGATTTGCGGCCGTAGACTAGCCAACGTGTCTATTGCAACGCCTACGAGCTTCTCCACACGGGAAAAGGTGCTCGGCTACGTCGCGCTGACGAAGCCGCGCATTATTGAGCTGCTGCTCGTGACCACTTTGCCAACGATGGTGGTGGCCGCCAAGGGCATCCCCGGGTTTGCCCTCATTATTGAGACGTTGATCGGTGGCACCCTGGCCGCCGGTGGGGCTAACGCCATCAATATGGTCGTTGACCGTGACATTGACGCCATCATGCAGCGTACGCAGGGCCGACCACTCGTTCGAGGCGTGATGTCGCCGCGGTCGGCGTTGATCTTTGCGCTGGCCATCGAACTGCTGGCCTTCATTGTTTTGGCCGTCTTCGTGAATCAGCTCTCGGCCTGGTTGGCCATGAGCGCCACGGCCTTCTACGTCTTCATCTACACCCTGTGGCTGAAGCGTCGTTCGAAGCAGAACATCGTTATCGGTGGCGCGGCCGGAGCCGTGCCCGTCCTCATTGGCTGGTCGGCCGTGACCAACAACGTGACCTGGACGCCAGTGCTGTTGTTCGTCGTTATCTTCATCTGGACGCCACCGCACTTCTGGGCGCTGGCCGTTCGCTACCGCGACGACTACGAAGCGGCCAACGTGCCGATGATGCCGGTGGTGACCTCACTTCGTCGGACCACCCTCGAAATCCTCGTCTACTCGGTCATTATGTGGATGGTCACGATCGCCATTGGACCCATCGCCCACCTGGGCTGGATCTACGCTCTCTCGGCCACCCTGCTCGGTGGCGCCTTTACCTGCATGGCGATGCGCCTGTACAGCCACGCCCGTATCGGCACGGCCGACGTCGGTGAAGCGATGAAGCTCTTCCACTACTCCATTACCTATTTAACGGCACTCTTCGTGCTGATGGCGGTTGACGTTCTTGTCCGAGGTCACTAAGCAGCGGGGGCGCCCGTCGCCCATGATGTTCGTCTCGCTCGGTATCGGAGCGGTACTGGCGACGGTGCTGATTATCGTCGTGTCCCTCCTCACCGGGGGCACCGTCACCTCCACGACGGGCCAGTCGGCTCTCGTCGGTAAGACGATTACGCCGTTTCACGGCACCGACCTCGCGGGCGCTCACGTTGACGCGCCCTGGGCGAGTGGCCACCCCACCCTGCTGGTCTTCTTAGCCAGTTGGTGTGCACCCTGTAAGGCCGAACTACCGGGCTTGAGTGACTACTTGACGCACCACAACCTCGGCAACGTCCGCGTCGTGGGTATCAACTACAACGACGCACCGTTGAGCGCCAAGTCGCTCGTGGCTAAGGATGGCTTCATGTTCCCGGTGCTGCCTGACGGTGGGGTCATTACCCAGGGCGACTTCGGCTTCGTCGGTCTCCCTGACACGGTGGCAATTAACGCCAAGGGTGTCGTTACCTACGTCCACTCCGGTGTGACGTCAGACGCCCTTCTCGCGAAGGAATTGGCCTCGCTGGCCTAGTCGTAGCGGAAGGTGCGCGCCGCAAGCAGCGGCGCCGCAATGGCCCAGGCGCTGAGCGAGACCCAGTCAGTCGCGCCCGGAAGTACCGAGGAACCGAGCAGTCCGTGCACGGCATCGGCCATCGCTCCCGAGGGCAACCAGAGAACGGCGTGGCGAACGGCGGCCGGCATCGAGGTGAGCGGCAACACGATGCCCGAGAACAGCAAGAGCAGCAGGTAGAGGCCGTTGGCCGCGGCGAGGTTCACCTCGGCCCGCAGGCGGCCGGCGAGCAAAAGACCAATGCCGGCGCATCCGGCCGAACCGAGGAGGAGGGCGAGGGCTACCAGCGCGTCATTACGCAGGCAGGCCTGGGGCTGCCAGCCCAAAATGAGCGCTACGACACTCAGGACGACGACCTGAATAACTTCGGTGACCAGCACGCTGGCAATCTTGGCGCCGATGAGACGGCGCTGGCCCAGCGGGGTGATGAAGAGGCGACGCAGGACACCGTAGGAGCGTTCGAAGCCGGTGCCAATTGAGAGGGCTACCAGTGACGTCGAGAGAACGCAGAGGGCCAGGATGCCCGGGGCCAGGAAGTCGACGCGCCGGCCGGCCGGCAGCGTGGTCACCTTGGTGAGCGAGAAGAAGACGAGCAGGCCGACGGGAATGCCGAGGGTCAGTAGCAAGGTTTCGCCACGCTGGAGATTCATCCGGACTTCGGCGACCGTCTGGGCCCACCACGCCTTCATCGCTCTCCTCCCAGAATGTCCAAGTACCGCTCTTCGAGCGAGGCCCGCGTGCGTAGTCCGGTGAGCTGTACGCCCAGACTCGACAGGTGGGCCGTGATCAGGGCGAGCACCTCGGGCGTGTTGGTGGTCGCACAGCTGAAGGAGGTGGGGCTCACGGCAGTAACCGGGGCGTTGAGAACGCTGGCCAGACCGGCCGCGGGAACCGGCGCGCTGGTCTCGATGACGAGTACGGGGTCGCCGGCCAGTTCATCGAGCGTGCCCTGCGCGACGACACTGCCGTGATGCAGCATGACGACGCGGTCGGTGGTCCGTTCGGCCTCGACGAGTTCATGGGTCGTAATGAGGAGGGCGCAACCACGGTCTCGTTCACTGGCGAGTAGTTGTCGAATCACCCGGCGACCCTCGGGGTCGACGGCCGAGGTGGGCTCGTCCAACACTAGGACTGTTGGTCGGCCGAGCAGGGCGAGGGCCAACTGCGTCCGTTGCTGTTCACCACCACTGAGTCGCCGCCACGGCGTGGTGGCGCAGGTACCGAGGGCCAGGAGTTCGATGAGCTCCTCGACGTCACGCGGATTCTCGTAGTAGGTCGAGGTCAGTCGCAGCACCTGGCGCGGCGTCATTGGGAACCAGACGCCACCGCGTTGCAGGAGGGCCCCGGTGCGGGTCACCACGCTGGCGTGGTGATCAACCGGATTAAGACCGTGGAGCTGGGCCGAGCCGCTGGTGGGCCGGCGAAACCCGAGGAGCGTCTCGACCAGCGTCGTTTTGCCGGCGCCGTTCGGTCCGAGCAGGGTGACGATCTCGCCAAAATTAACGCGCAGGCTGACGTCGGAAACGGCCGCCACGGCACCGAACTGCACACTGAGATGCTCGGCGACAATGGCGTGGCTCACGGGTACTAAACCTAGACGCTCGTCTGACGAGGCGAGACGCGGTTCACTAGGCTGACAACCATGATTGACCTCGTCCAGCTCCGCCGTGATCCCGACGTCGTAAAGGCCGGACTCGCCCGCCGCGGCGTCTCGTCCGCCACGATGGACGCCATTATTGCCATGGACGTAGAGCACCGTCGCCTACTGCAGGAGGCCGAGCGGCTGCGCGCTGAAGTGAAGGACCTGTCTCGACAGGTGGGCGAGGCGCGACGGGCCAAGGATAACGAGACGGCCGAGGCCCTCACCGCGCAGAGCCGCGAACTGGGTGACCGCGAGCGCGAGGCCACCGAAGCGACCGAGCGAGTGGCGGCGGCCCTTCGAACCGAGCTCCTCATGATTCCTAACATCCCGTCGGAAGACACGCCGGACGGACTTGACGAAAGCGAAAACGTCGAAGTGCGTCGCTGGTGGGTCGGAATGAACGAGGGTGCCCCCTTTCCTACCTACGCCGACTACCAGCGTCTGCCCCACTGGGAAGTGGCGAAGGAGCTCAATATTCTCGACCTCGAGGCCGGCGCGAAGCTGGCCGGTTCGATGTTCCCCCTCTACCGCGGTGACGGCTCACGCCTACTGCGCGCTTTTGGGGCCTTCGCCCTCGACCAGCACCGTGACGCGTACGAGGAGATTCGTCCGCCAAGTTTCGCGCTGACTGAGACGATGATGTCGACGGGACACCTGCCGAAGTCCCAGGATGACATGTACGCCATCGAGCGTGACGACCTCTGGGCCATCCCAACGGCCGAAGTGCCCTTGACCTCGATGCACCGCGGCGAGATTCTCGAGGAGTCCCAGCTGCCAATCCGGATGACGGCCCAGACGGCCTGCTTCCGTCGCGAGGCCGGTTCGGCCGGCCGTGACACCCGCGGGCTGCTTCGCGTGCACGAGTTCGACAAGGTCGAGCTCTTCGCCTACTGCACGCCCGAGCAGGCGCCGGCCGCCCACGCCGACATTTTGGCCCGCGCCGAAGCGCTACTCCAGAAGCTCGGGCTGACCTACCGCGTCCTCGACCTCTGCGCCGGGGACCTCGGCACGTCGTCGGCCCGCACAGTGGACCTCGAGGTCTTCAGCCCCGGTGTTGATCGGTGGCTCGAAGTTTCCTCGGTGAGCTGGTTCCGTGACTTCCAGGCTCGCCGGGCCAACGTTCGCTTCCGTACCGCTGAGGGCACGCAGTTCGTCCACACGGTGAACGGCTCAGCGCTGGCCTGGGCCCGCATCTGGGCGGCCGTCGTCGAAACCTACCGTCAGGCCGATGGTTCGGTGCGTATTCCCGATGTGCTGGTGCCCTACCTCGGTGGGCAGACCCACCTGGTGCGACCTACTTCGTAAGTTCGAGGCGGTACCCGACACCACGAACGGTGGTAACGAGTTCGGGCGACTTGGGATTCTCTTCAATAAGGCCGCGGAGTCGCTTGATGTGCACGTCCAGCGTCTTGGTGTCGCCGACGTAGTCGTTGCCCCACACACGGTCGATCAGCACCTCGCGAGTTAAGACCCGGCCAGGGTTCTCGAGCAACAGGTGCAAGAGGGCGAACTCCTTCTTGCGGAGCTTGATCTCGGTACCGTTGACGAAGCAACGGCGCGCGTCGACGTCGAGACGAATTGGTCCGTGCTCGAGCGCTTGCTCTTCGGGCGAGGCCGTGCCCGATCCCTGTCGACGACGCAGGACGGCCCGAATCCGAGCAACCAATTCGCGGAGGCGATAGGGCTTGGTGACGTAGTCGTCGGCGCCGATCTCGAGCATCAAGACCATGTCGACTTCTTCACCCTTGGCACTGACGATGATGATGGGGATGTCGCTCGTGGTGCGAATGGCGCGACAGACGTCGAGGCCCGACATCTTGGGCAACATGAGGTCGAGCAGCACGATGTCGAACTCTTTCGCACCGAAATACGTCATCGCTTCTTGGCCGTCTCGGGCGATGGTGACGTCGAAGCCTTCGCGCGTAAGGCCAATGTGCAACGCGTCAATGAAGGACTCCTCGTCCTCAACGACGAGAATGCGCAGGCGCTGGTCAGCCGGGGTAGTCGAGGTCATGCGTTGTTAACCGGCAACGACAGCGTGAAGGTGCTGCCCTCGCCCTCGCGCGAGTCGACGAGGACCTGACCACCGTGATTTTGTGCCACGTGTCGCACAATACTCAATCCCAGCCCGGTACCTCCCGTGGCCCGGGCGCGGCCCGGATCCACGCGATAGAAGCGCTCGAAAATACGGTCCAGGTCCTTGGCGGGAATGCCAATACCCTCGTCGCGAATGGCAATCTTGACCGTCGTTCCCTGTTCATCCAACAGCATTGGCTCCGAGCGAGTAATCGTGATGGTGATCGTGCCGTTCTCCGGCGAGTAGACGACGGCGTTTTCGAGCAGGGCCTGCACGGCGGAGATCAGCTGCCGACGGTCGCCACCGACCACGTACCCGATCTCGGGCTCGATGAAGTTGAGTCGTACGTGTTGTTGCTCGGCCGCGGTGCGAATGCGCTCCATGGCGTCGGCGACAATGAGCGACACGGGCACCGGTTCGCGCACGGGCGAGCCCTCACCCTCGATACGCGAGAGGTCAAGCAGATCTTCAATAATGCGGTTAACGCGGAAGGCCTCGGTGTTAATGCGTTCGGCCAAACGGTTAGCGACGGCCGGGTCCTTTTCAAACTGCAGGGTCTCGGCGAGCAGTCCGAGGGCGCCCATGGGGGTCTTGAGTTCGTGTGAGACGTTGGCAATGAAATCCCGTCGAATGTCGTCGAGACGGCGGCGCTCAGAGATGTCTTCGATGAAGGCAATGACACCGAGGGGGCGTCGGCCGTCGTCGATAACGGCGGCGTGAATATTGAGCGTGCGTCGTGGTGGACCGAAGATGTCGACGGTCCGGTCGGCGACACCGTTGGTCCAGCCCTCAGTGAGGGCGTCGGTAACGGCCTGGGCGGCGATAGCGTCACCGTAGCGAGAGACCATGAGCTGTTCGGCCTGGGGATTGCGGTAGAGCACAGCACCACCTTCATCGCACAGAACGACGCCTAGCGGGAGGGAGTCGAGGGCGCGGCGCAGGCGAATCACGTCGGCCCCGGCCTCGGTAACGACGGTGGTGGCCGCGCCGGCAACTTCCTCGAGCAGGGCGACGGCCGCTTCGACCTTGCCCCGGTCATCGCGTGGTTCAACGCCCATTCGGGCGGCGAGGGCGGTCAGACGCTGCGCCAGGGCGCGGTTGCCGCGCCAGCGGTTAATCAACACGCCGACGTAGATACTCAGCAGAACGACGCCGAGCAGGGCGGCGTAGAGAGCGGGAGCGGACCAGTGGGCAACAACGTTATGGCCGAAGGAGAAGTGCACGAGTTCATTCTCGCAGATGCGTACCACGGGCCGGTGGCAGCGACCGTTGCGTAGCCCCTAAGAGAAAGCGAGCTCCTTATGCTCATAGCCGGTGTCACCCTCACTCCCAACTCGGCCGCGTTGCCGGGCGGAGTCGTTCTGCAGTCGTTGATCGACGGCGTCGCGTCGTGGGCCCTCCTGGGTTCCCTCGCGGCGTTGGTCATCGGGTCGGCGATGTGGGCCATTGGTAACCAGACCCAAAACATGCAGCAGTCCAGTGCCGGTCGTCGAGCGGTGATCACCGCGCTCGTTGCCGCCATTTTGCTGGGTGCCGCACCAACGCTGATCAACTTCTTCTTCGCCACGGGCGGAAAAGTTAAATAAATGTCCTCTTTCCTGTGCTACTTCTCGCTTTCGTGCACGACGTCAACCATCGCCAGCGCCACGTTGAACGACCTGTTCAACGCGCTGACCGGTTGGATTGTGGCGTCGGTGCACTGGCTGTTGAGCACAGTGGTGGACGTTCTCAACGCCACGAGTGATTCGAGCACGGTCATCTCGGGGGCGGGGGAAGAGTTTCAAACCCTTCTCTCCGTGTCTCCCGTGTTGATGGTGCTCGGATTACTCGTGGCCACCCTCCAGGCCGTGCGACACGGCGATCAGGCGGCGCTGTGGCGCACGTACCTTGGTGTCGCGCCGGCCAGCGTGGCGGCGATCTATCTCGCCCGCCCCCTGGCACTCATGATTCTTCAGTCCATTGACGCCCTCTCGGTGACGGCGTCGAGTCACTCCGCGTCCCATCTCGCGACCCTGGGAACGGCGCTTGATGGTGTGGGCACTATTCCGAGCTTCGGGGTCTTCCTGCTGGCCGTGTTATTGACGATCGGA
>Ga0208497_1000218_pt1 | contig 30985 bp, 50 predicted proteins | sample CryBogCBE25Aug07_FD_184555 | JGI IMG/M metagenome (GOLD analysis project Ga0208497, IMG submission 184555) | Freshwater microbial communities from Crystal Bog, Wisconsin, USA - CBE25Aug07 (SPAdes) | ecosystem: Environmental > Aquatic > Freshwater > Lake | place: Crystal Bog, Wisconsin, USA...
AGTCGCAGTAGTAGCCGAGGAGAAGTTCAACAAGTTCAAAAAGAACTGTTGCCATGCCCTAGTAGGCCGATTTGTCACTTTATCCAAGAATTCACTCTGTGGATATGGTTGAATCTGGGTGGTATTGGTTGAAATACTCAATTTTCACCTCCGCTTGCTTTTAGATTAGCAGAGACAATCACCGCTTTGACAGGATCAGTCACAACGACCTCAAACACTCTGTCCCTAGCCGTTCCCAAACGCCTCCAAATAGCACGATTTTGGTATTTACCAGTTTGTCCAATTGTAACCCAATGTTCTTTACTCCATGTACTACCACCATCGTCAGACCAGCGCAACATTGCTTGCGGTAAAGTCGTTGTTTGGGTTTGTAGCACAGGATTACCGATAACAACCGATTGAGTTGCTGGGACTACCAATGTAGCGTTGGCATAAATAATGTATGGTGTGCCGAGGTAAATAAATGGCGAAACTGACAAACCCGTTGTACCCACACCAGGCTCAAATTGAATCTGCAACTCATCGAAAAATTGGCGTTGGAAATCTGCAACTAAATGGGGCGCTCTTCTTAGCCTTCTAATGCTTTGGCCATCGTCTGTGTAGTTGAGTTTGTCCAGCTCATATATCTTGCCGTTGGCGTAATCACCCACAAGCACCATACCTTGGAATACTGCCGAACAGTTACCTCGGTGTCTTTGGTAGACGTTTTGATTCGTGCAATAGAGCCATTTATGCCACAGCTTGGTGCTAACGTCATAAGCCCAAGTGAGGTCAAGAGTAGGAAACGAAACAACATAAACTTCATGGCCTTCCAGTTGATATGTCCACGATATAGCGTCATCAATGTATTGACCAGCCAACGTGTTCTCTACTGCGTGAGTAGATATTCTTTGGGGCACATAACCAACCATTTGCATGACTTGGCCTTGACCCCTGTTGTTTCTAGAAACATAAGCAAATGAGTCCCCTACCCTAGCCACACTGTTGAGCGCAGCAATGCCGTGTTGGGTGGATGTGCCAGGTATGCGTTGAAAAGGAAAAGGAAACAAGCCCGCATCCACCCACACCTCTGAGCTGTTTTCACCCATCAAATAAACTTCTCGATGGTCAACAATCAAAGCCACTAGATTATCAGGTGATCCATCCTTAGAACCAAACGATAATTGCTGTGAAATAGGGCTTAGAGGGTCTGACGCACCCCATTGTTGGCTAGATGGCCGTGAGTAAACAAAGTAGTTATCCACAATGTCTAATGACGTTCCACCGCTAAAAGCACCATCATTTGAGGGTAAAACTGTGAAATCTAGCGCATACATAGTTTCAGACGAAACCGCTGTGTTGCTCGATAACGTGTAATTGTTATTACCACCGGAGGGAGTAGCAATAGCATTAATGATTGTTTTTACAGGAACACTTACACCTTGGATGGTTTGCCCTAAATACAAAGATGCTGTCGTTGCTAGGTTGGCGTTTGTTGATCCTGTAGTAATAACGCCAGTAAAACTTGTTGTATTCAGACTGTTCATCAATGTTGAAGCAACAGTTTGACTAATGTTAACTGTCCAAGATAAGCCTGAACCGCCTGTGATAATTGTCTCTTGTGATACACCAACACCAAACAAAACCTGACCAATAGCAATCGTACCGCTTTGTATGTTAGTAACTGTTAACGTAGTGCCTGAAATAGAGCCTGTAAAGATGGCCGTCGTTGGAGTTGTAATTCTCCATGAATACCGATATGTGCCGTCTACGATATAGCAATACAACCCATTGTCAGAAATGCCAACACGACCAGCATTTGAGTTAAGAATGCCGACAATAGTAGGGGTTAGGTTGCTAGATAAAAGATAGACGTATGCGCCACAGACGGCGATCATTTGCGTTCCACCTGATAGTGTTCGCATACCTCTAACTTCTGCCCCAGCTGGCAATACGACCTGTGCGGTTAAGCCTGGCGTTGGATAAAGCGCAACTACACCCCTAGAGCCTTGTGGCAATGTAGGATCAATTTCAGGAACAAAATTGATACACTCACTCGCATCTTGATAGATTGAGGGTGCGACATAACTTGCGCCGACAAAACCAAAATCAGGCATTTAGTGTCCTTATCTTAGAAAGCCGCCCGTCAAAATCCAGCCAGCATCTTTAGCTCTGCTCATTAGCAAAGCATCAGAGTATCTAGCAGACTGTACGGGTTTCATGTTGGTGCGCTTTAACGTACTCTTGGCTTGCGCTGCAAAGGCGTTAACCATCTGAATTTGGGTTGCACTAGCCTTACCATACTGAGGCATCAAACGCTCGGCTAGACACCATTCTAGGCAGCTTTCAAAGCCTTCTGGCAGCAACATGGTGTCGTTAATTGAGGTGTACTTGCTAAACAATGTGTCAGCAAAGATGTGCATCTCACCTTGCGCTGGGTTTGGCCAAACAAATATGTTGCCGAGCGTTTCTGTGGGTTGGTAATACAGAGCTTTAGGCCAAGGGCCGTTTAGCGTCTTTAGGCCAATCATTTCATAGTCTTCAACGTTAAGAATAGCCACAGGGTAGTCTAGACCGCCGTTAAGAATAGGAACACCGCTTTGTGAGGTGTTGATCCTAACAAACGCTGAATTGATGCTCAAGGGACGCTGATAGTAGGCGTTAATGGTTGTTGAATTGATGTTTTGAGACACGTTGAGCTGATATGTACCCAACTCGTTCACATTACCGCCAGCTCCAGTCAAAAAGCCTGTAATCTTAGTGCCAGGCGTTATGCCTGTACCTGAAATTGTCATACCCAAGGAAATAGCGCCAGATGTGATGGCCGTCACAGTTAATACGTTATTGGCAATTGAACCTGTAAATATTGATCCTATCTCACCGCCTGGGCCAATCGTGTATTGAGTTTGACCAGACGTTAGGGTAAAGATAATCTCAGTCTTGTAAAAGACCATCATTTGCTCATTAGACCATTGATCAATCATTCGATTCATCATAATGAATGCGTCTTGAGCAGCTTCAGGGCTAGGCGTTTCCCCAGCAGCCAATGCGCCAATATCTTTTAGAGCAGAACTAATAATATCTATTGGTGTAGTGGCCATTTAATTATTCCTTATGCGGGCACAACAATGTGACCATCTTCTGGCGGCTTAGGTTGCTGCTCATTGCCTTGACGTTGGATTTCTTCCATAGTCTGTGCAATAAGTTCTTGGTTGCGTTGTAGTGCAACAAAAATGGTGTTAATTTGTGGAATTGAAAGTTCGAGTTTCATAATGTCGGTGTAAATGTTTGTGGTAACCAAGGAGCAATTGTTTTTGATGGTTGATTCAACTGCTCTTCCAATCTAAATTCTATGATGTTTTTGCCGTCACGAATAGATGCAGTCTTGATCCAATCAATCACCATTTGCTCGGTAACTTGTTCAAATGGAATATCACCCTTTTCTGTGAAATACCAATTACCCTCTGTATCTACTGTTCCATTGGTCACATAGTATTTAGCAGATGTGATCTGTCCATCTTTTTGCTCAATATCTAATATTTTCCAATCCATCAGGCACTCCAAGGCAAGGCTAGGCTAACCACAGTCGGATTGATCTGTGCGTTAATCATGCCATCTAATGCAGCTTGTGTTGCCGTTTGGTCAACGCCTGATGCCCAAATCCAACCTAGCACTTGGTCTTGTGTCAGTTGGGCGTATGGCGTGTATGCTGAACCAGCAACATAGGTCAAGCCTTGTGTTGAATAGATGGTTGCATTATGTGTTCCATCAGTTGCGTTGGCTCGCCAGTGGACTGTAAACACAACGTCTGTTTGTGATTCATATGTGGGATAGCAATCCATTGCTTCCACGATCCATGTGTAAGTATTAGCCATTATTTATTCTCCAAAGTTAAGATGCGTTTTCTGAGGGATTGAATTTCAGCCCACATCACAGGGATAAGGGCAGAAGCATCCATTTGCTGATAAACAGGATTTCCGTCTTTGTCCACAGCATCTTTTTCACCTGTGTGAGCATATGTTGGAGTTTCGTGAGCAATAAACATTGGGCGTTCTTCTGTTGCCCATTTCATCTTTCCCATGTAAACAGGAACAGAATCAATTAAAGAGCCGCTATTGGTTACAGGGCCACTAATATCTTTTGCTCTGTAATCAGACGTTGTGTTGTAAACAACTAAACCACCTGCTCGGTTGTAGGTAATTGAACCACGACTTGTTATTGATGTTTCTGTTGCAAAAGTTGCGAATAGGTTGTTGCCAGAAGTTGCATTATTCCAAAGAACAGAACATTCATAAGTAGAATTAACAGATTTAAAAGTTGAAGCAACAACGCTTCCATTTGAAAGTGCGTATAAACGTGAAGTAGAACCAGTTGCGTTTGCTGTGTCACCCACTAACAAGTTACCACTGGAGTCTATACGGGCACGTTCAGCTGCACTGCTGTTACGAAAAATCTGTGTATCAGCATCAAAGTAATTATTGGCAGTATTGTTATAACCAATGATTAACTGGGCAACACCTGTATTTGATACATACAAACGGCTATTGACTGCGCTGGTTGTTCCAATTGCCAAATTCCCACTATTGTCTAGTGTCATTGCTTGGTTAAATGTAATGTTGTTATTTACTGTACCTGAAGCCGCATTAACCCACGCTATTTGCCCGTTAGCAGAATAATTAAATATCATTCCAACAGGAACACCACCAGTATTTGCATATTTATAATTCCCACTAGCGTAATAAAATCCAGCCCCCATACCCATAGCAGAATTAGCGCCGCTGGTAGTTGAAAAAATAGCATTACCAACACTTCCTATTTCTTGCGCCTTAAACAGTGTCCAAGCACTAGGAGTAACTCCTAATCCTAAGTTACCAGAATCAGTAATAGTTGCAAGTGTAGTTCCAGCATTATTAGAAAAAACTAAATCAGGATTTGATGAACTGTTAGCAACACCAATATAAGCACCATTTGTAAAATCTGAGCGTTGTAAACCAATTGAATACTGTTCTGCAACAGTTTTAAAAATAGAACGACCGCCAACTACTGCAAGTTTACCTAATGGTGATGTAGTCCCCACTAACAAGTTCTGACTTGTATCAACAGTCAACGCAGTCGTTCCAGCAGTTGTTATTGAAACAGTACCGCCAGATGAGTTTACTGTGACGTTGGATGTGCCGTTAGAAATAGAATTACTTGATAACGTTGCCCAAGTACCATCCCCGCGCAGATACGATGTGCTTGAGGGCGTTCCTGTAACAGCGCCTGGCAATGCTGTGACGCTAGAAATGATAGTGCCACTTGTGGGCAAAGTTACCGATGTAGCCGCGGTAACCGCGACTGTTCTAGCAAAAGCACCTGTATAGCTTACGTTACCGGCAATAGATATGGTGTTTGATCCATTATTTATTCCAGTCCCGCCATATGTACCAGTAATTATTGTGCCATTCCAAACGCCCGTTCCAATAGTCCCAACGCTCGTTAAACTAGATGAAACAACATTAGACGCTAAAGTTGTGCCCGTTAACGTGCCAGCCGCCGCGGTTACTGTGCCACTCGCTCCTAATGCAATCGCCGTGCCGTTAATCGTTGTGCTGCTGTTGGCCAACATGGTGTTAGTAACTGTGCCAGTATCGCCTGTAGTTACAAATGTGCCAGTAACAGCTGGGACAGCAATGGTGTAGTTAGAAGCAGTATTTGTACCGCTTAATGTAATTTGGCCACCAGATGTTGCTTGAAAGACTAAATTTCCCATGTTTTCCCCTTATGGCGCTATATATATAGCAGAAACATACAACGCACCTGTGCTAGGGTTGTATTTTAACTTAGTTGATGAAGTTGTTGCACCATTATTGCCACTTGAATTGGCTACAAAAACAGGATAATAGTTAGCGTTTGTGCTTGTATTGTCTGTTATTGCAATGTTTGTGGCATTGGTTGCTGTTGTCGCTGTTGTCGCTGAACTAGCATTACCCGTCAAAGCGCCTACAAATGTAGTGCTAGTGACAGATGTCAAACCCGCTAACGTTGTAGCTGTCGCACCAAGGGCAATAGAAGTCGATCCAACAGTCACGCTCGAGTTATTAAGGGCAGAGTTAGGGATTGACGTTAAACCCGCTCCAGACCCGCTAAACCCTGTGGCTGTGAATATACCAGTATTGGGATTAAACTGTAATTTTGTACTACTTGTGTATTCAGTAGACAAATTACCCGCCGTTTGATTGGCAAACAATGGGTATCGCACCGCATTGGTCGTGGTGTCATCAGTTACTGTTGCGTATGCTGTCGGCGTAACCCAAGTGGGTGCGCTTGAGCCGTTAGATGAAAGTACCTGACCACTTGTACCAGCTGCGCTGATTGCTAGAGCACTAGCACCTGAGTAGACAATCCCACCGGCCACCGCAGTTAGGTTGGCGTTTGTACCGCCGTTCGACAAAGCAACTTGACCGACAATGTTGCCAGCTTGTGTGTACAAATTGCTCTTGTTGACGTAGATTTGGCCACTAGCGTTGACATACGAAACAATGCCGACTTTGACCGCATAGCCCGTGGGAGGTATGGTGTTTTGGAAATAACCAGCTGAATAGGGCGATAGATAGAGCGTATCGCCTACTGTGTACGTTCCAGTATTAACGCCTGATATCACCCCAATTGTGGTCACATAGCCCGCGGTTGCGTTAGGAATAGCTTGGTTAGCCAGTCCGATCACGTTGGATGTGGCTACTGAATTGGCAATAGCTAGGGCAACTGTAGGATATACAAACCCGCTTGATGTGCTAGTAATGTATACAGGCTGACCAATATTGATGGTTGAGCCGGTATTGTTGTAAACCTTTAGCTGGATTTCCTGACCAATGTGGACTTCATTGTTGGTCACGCCGTTGTAATAGGCCAAAGCATCTTGTGTTTGGTCGTAAAACAGTCGATTAGCAGCATATGTCGGTAAACTGGACAAACCAGTAAACGTCAAATAATTGCTAATGGTGTCGCTAGTGTGAGCAACCGCTGACTCAGTACCGCCCGTAATTGCCACACTATTGGCGTTTTGGGTAGACATCGTACCCAAACCAGTAATCGAGGTGTTTGCTATGGTTGTACTTGCGGTAAAAGCACCCGTGCCGTTGCCGTAAACATAACCTGTGAGCGTTGTAGCTCCTGTACCTCCAGACGCTACAGCTAGGGGGGATGATAAGCCTGATATTGTTCCACCCGTGATAGCCACGCTGTTAGCGTTCTGCGTGGACATTGTGCCCAAGCCGGTGATATCTGTGTTTGGAATTGTAGATACTGTGGAGAAAGCACTTGTACCGCTTGCCTTTAAGTAACCAGCCGTGAATGTTGTCCCGCCTGTTCCTCCGTATGCTACACCAATTGTAGAGCCGTTCCACACGCCTGTTGCTAATGTCCCAACTCCTGTAATGCCTGAATAGTTGCCAGAAATTAATGAAGTGGATATAGTGCCGCTCGTAATTTGAGAAGCAGAAATTGCTATTGCGGTATTGGTAACTGTTGTAACTTGTCCTGACGCATTTGTCGTTATATAAGGGGTAGTGCTCGCAGTTCCATATGTTCCAGCAGTCCCAACTGGCGTAATACTAAATGTAAAGCCAGTTAATGTTAAACCTGTACCCGCAGCATAAGAACCGCTCAGACTTAGGTTAGACCAAGGTATGGCTGTGACCCCTAATGTTCCACCAGGCTGGGCTGAACAATAGTATCCACCGCCTGAATTTGTAGAACCTTCTTCAATAAAAACAACAGCAGATACTAACTGGTTGTAAGTGTTTGCATCAGTTGATCTAGTCCAAGCACCCGCACTAGCGTTGTAAATTCCATTATCTGGACTGTTTGTTTGATTCTTAACAAGAACTCTATCGCCAGCAACTGTGGTCATACCATCAATTGTTTGCAATCCTGACAATGTAATATTTGCTGTTGTGGCCAATAAAGCTGGGTTTTTGAACGCCAAACCCAAAGCCAATGAATCAACGTATAGCTTATTTACTATATCTGAAGAACCTGTGGGCGCTGTGGTGATCGTGCCCGTTGACGTAGAAATATTGGTAAACGCACCAGTTGATGGCGTTGTCGCACCAATAGTGGTACTGTTAATCGTACTGCTGGTAATGTTTAATCCGCTTTGATTGGGATTAATCGTGGCAGTAAAAGGCTGGCCCTGACCGATGAAAGTCTGAAACGTGCCATCAACTGAAAAATAAGCCTGTACAGGCAATAGGTTTTGGTCAATGGTTGTGTTAGGGCCAGCCATGATCAGCTTTGATCACCAACCGCGGTCACATAAAGCAATCCAGCCGTTCCACTATTACTGATTGCAGTCATGTAAAAGGGCGTAGTTGGGGTTGCCAGAATAATGGGAGAAGTCATACCAGCTGGTAAAACATAATCCCCAGGTGTTCCATCACTCGGAAACGTGGCAGCGGGACATGGCGAATAATTCGCAAATTTCACCGCAATGGGTGACGCGCCGGTGTTTAAGAATGAGCAGTAGTTGATCTGATCGTTTGTTTGATCGTCAACCAAAGTGCTTGAATGGGCACTATTGGTGACGCTAAAACAATACGTCTGACCCGCATTGCGTTGGACTGTTGAGCTGGCCATGTTTACACCACGTTAGCTGGTAGAGGGCTATCTTCCGGCGATTTTACATTGACCAACAAGGTTGCGGCAGTTTGTGTCACCGATGTGCCTGTCAAATTAAACAAACGAACTGTTATTTGGTCGGCCGTATTGGTGTAAGCATTACCAACGCCAACACCAACAACCATTGCTGCATCAACTGTGACGTTGATCATATCAGTCGCTTTCACGCCTGGGCATGAAATGGTGACTTCTGTTGTTGTTGTGGAGAAAGTAGTGCTGGGTAGTGTCAATTGAGCAACAGAACTGCTCAATAAATTACCGCGGGTAATTGTAGTTTTGGACATGAGAATTCCTTTAAAACATGATTATTGTATAACAAAATGAAAAAAAGCCACCCCTTTTGAGAGTGGCTTCTTCTTATTTACTCACAAATTAGGGTAAAAATGTGAGGTCATAGCCGTAGATGAACACATCGCAAGTCGCTGCAATCGTAGTACCAACGTTAACATAAATGTTAGTTGGGTTAGAAATAGCGGTGTTGAGATTTGTTGCATCTGTAAGGGTCACATAAGGACCACCGGTGTTGCTAGTCAAAGCAGCGGTAGTCAAAATGGTTGAACCTGTTGCACCTGGGCCAGTATATGCACCAACAGTAGCTGTCGCAATAGTGGTGGTAGCACCGCTAGAGTTTAAGCCATTGGTGATGATAATTTTGGTAGGTACAAATTTGCTCACATCCAAAACGACCATTGCTGTGTCACCAGCGATAGCCAAGTTTACTGATTGAGCAGAAGCAATCAAACGCAAGGCTTGGTTTGTGCCAAGTACCTGTGGGTGATTGCTGACTGTAGTTGCTGGTCCTGGATTTGCCATGATTAATTCTCCTTTATGTTAATTAAGCTGCAACACGGCAAGCGAGTTCAGGATATAGCGGGGCCCAGCCATACAACACATCCAAACGCGTAGGAATACTATCGTTATTGATGGTGTACTGGCGAACCACACGCATTGACAAACCAATTTCCTTGTCTGAAGCACGACCAGCAAAGTGGACACCCTCAGGCAACTCAAGGTCAGCGACAGCCAATGTAAACGCATTGCGGTGCATAATGATATTCTGTGGTGACACAGTACCAGTATTGTTGAAAGGCGTAACAGTTGAAGCGCCAGCGTTGGTCACAGACACGTTCTGGAACTGACCAGCAGTAATCACGGCGGGGCTAACAGTAACGCTAGTTGTGCCAGATGTTGCCACAGTAGCGGCAGCAGTCACGACAAAGTTGCGTAGCTTGTTAGAACCATAAGCCTGACGATTCTGGGGGTTGACAGCGTACACGTTAGCAATTTGGATAACGTCACCAACGTTCAACGATGCTGTGGCTGTTGTTGCAGACAAAGCGATAGTTGATGTTGAAGCCCAACCAGAGGTTAGGAATCCAGTTGCAGTCGATGTATTGCATGACAACACGGCAGTTGAATAAGAACCGAATGTTTGTGAAACAACGTTCTGATCCATCTTCCAGTTCATACCAGCTGAATCACGACCCATCAAACCTTTACGATACTGCTCGCCGATGGCTTCTTGGGGCACAAATAGACCCTTCAAAGAATCAACGATTGTGGCGCTAGTAAAAGGTTCAACGATACATGAACGGCGGCCATCACGGGGAGCGCCTTCAGCGTCCAAGTAAGCAGCAGCTGTCAAATATGTGATCAAACCTGTGGGAGGTGTACCAGCAGTACCAACGATATTGGCCGTGTTGTTCTTGGCCATCACCAAGCCGTCACGATCAATCTTGTTAGCAATAGCTGCTACTGCGGGCTTCAACACGCGGTCAGAGAACATATCGAGAGACAATGCCAAATCTTGCGTGGTGAATTGAGTATCAACGTGGAATTGAGTGCTCAAAGTCACAGGTACGCTTGACTCGTTGAAGTCTTCAACGTTCAATGCTGGGCCAGTTGTACCGATAAAGCGACCTGGTCTCACAGGTCAATTGTTACTCGCATCGCTGCGGGAGAAACCACTTCGGATTTCTCTCTACCACTTCTTTTGTTATATGGTAGGTCAGACTATCGCATCACTAAATTTCTTTAGCGCCCCTTCACTTAGTCGTTCACGCTGTATTTAAACTTGCGCCCTGTAACCTACTTCTAGGTGTCCAAGTCAATCAGAAAGGGTTTTTCGTCCGCAGACTCTTAACGGACGTTTACTGTATTACCGATCTTAGCGCCGACAACCGCAAATTGGTCGTCATAGTTACGATCGACTTCACTTGTGAACGTAAGTTCATTTTCCAAAACCATCAACGCTTCGTTGGTGATCTTGGATATCGTTAGCAGATTATTTGCCATTTGATTTCCTTTGAATTAAAAAAACTATCGAATTTTCCCAGCTCGTCTAGCTTCTTTCCAAGCCTGATATGTGCCGTGAAATTCACCATTAGAGTTAATAGGAATGTCAGCAGCGCCATTGCCAGCTTTTAAAGGTCTAACCGGTGCTGGAGCTTTACTCTTAACCACAGTTTCTTTAGGAGCTTCAACCTTGTCATACTTGGCTTCTAATTTACCGATTTCTCTAAGTGCTTTGGAAACAGGCATCTGGGCTAACTTCTGAGCAAACTCGATGTTTTCAGCAAGGTCATATAGGATTCTTGGGCCTACATCGCTTTCTAAAATAGCATCTCGAATCTCATCAGAAACCACCACGTTTGCGGTGCTTACCATTTCATCGTAATCAGGAATGTCTGCCTTGACCTTTTCCAACTTGGCCGTCCAGCTTTGGATAATCTTGGCTTGAGCATCTCTCTGATCACGCTCATTTAACGCTTTCTCGGTTGAAAACTCAGCTAACGCTTTTGCGTATTCAAACGCATCTTGAAATTGACCTGGCTGTGGCTCAGAATTAACGCTCTGCTTTTGTGGAGCAGCCTGTTGCTCTAATGCCTTTAACCTAGCCTCCAATTGAGCTGACCTATTGCGTTCTGCTTCCGCTTCTGCTTTAGCTTGCTCACGTTGCTTTGTTAACTCAGAAAACCTACGTTCTAACTTAGGGTTTTGCTTCTTGTCTTCTGCGGGTTTTGCCTCGTCTTGCGTTGGCTCACTCTGATCCTCTTCTTGCTCAGGCTCGGTCTCTACCGCCTCTGGCTCGGGTTGGTCAGCTAAACCTAATTTGTTCGCATAAAATTCAGCAGAATTCTCACTTGTGAGCACTTGGCTCGCCTCTTTATCACTCATGGTTTTATCCAAGAATTATCCCTGTGTGCCCCACAGGTAAGGTTTTGGGTAATATAACCCGAAATAGTTACAACGTCAAATTGCTCGCTCAATAGCTTCAGCCTTTGACTCGCGTTCGCTGATTCTGTCTAGATGGGACAAATAAACAGCTAAATCAGCCTTAATACGTTCGACTTCAAGTTGTGTCTGCGTCTTGATGACAGTATCGTGCGCTTGTGTGTCAGTCCGCAATACCATGTCCCTGTGGCGCTCTTGGTCACGCAACTCGATGTCATGTGCCCTGTTGGTCTCTTTGATGAGGGTGCGCTTGGTCTCAGCTTCCTGACGCATTTGCTCGATGTCTGAACGATTCTTGAGCTGTAATTGCATACTTTGCAACTGCTGTTGTAGCTGTTGGATAGTCGCTTGAGACTGCTTAAGCTGCATCTGTACCTGTGGTGGGACAGGTGATTTGTCATCAATCTGTGCCATTGGATTAGCCGCGGCCAAACGATCAGCTATGACATCAGCGCCTGGGAAGTCCATGTTCCTGAAAATTAGGTCACCGGCCACGTTCATGAGCTGTGGGTCTTTAGATAGCAATGGCATCATGGCATCCACGGCTTCTTGGCGCTTGCTGTTGTAGCCAGGGCCTGTGTCCATCACCACATCGTACTCACCCACAGTCACGTCATTTAGTATCTTTTGTACGCCATGTTCGTCATGAGCTTGCTTGTTAATCTCCACCAAGTCAGGTTTACCATCGTCTCCAATGATCCGCATAACCCGTGCGTTGTCGTAAATGGTCGGCACTAAATCAAGAATGATTTTGGCTGTGTGCTTGATAGAACGGGTTAGGTTGTCGTAATAGTGGAAGTTGGTCAGGTCAACTTGCTGTTGTTGGCCGTTTAACGCCTTCCCAGACATATTACCAGCCAGCTGTTGGCTAGGATCAAAGATACCTAGGATGGCTTGCATATCCTGATTGATGCCGTCAGCAGCAGCCATGATGCCCGCGGGAGGAGACTCAGGTTGTATCCGAGTAGGTACAGGTGCTGCAACGCCCTCAATATCTTTTTGCTTGTATCTTAGAACCGGCATAGACTTGATGTTAGCCTGTGCCCATTCGTTCTCATGCCCCTCGTCCTGACCTTCAGCCAATAGCCATTTAGCCTTGGGTGCTAGGGCAACAGACTCAGTAATGGCTGTCTTCCAGAAGTTATACATACGTTGTGCGTCTTTGGCTTGGCGAACCATGCCGTACTTCTTGCGCTTATTGTCAACTACAAACTCTTCGCCGTAGACAGGCACAATTGGGATGTACTTACTAGGCCAGTCGTACTCCTCGAGCACCTCAATGGCCGTACATTTAATCATTTTTACTTGTTTGCGTAATGTGGTGCGCTCGTCAACAATGTATACTCCGCTCATTAAGAGTTCTTCTTTAGGGGGTAACTTCGTCTTAAAAACCTTAGTGCCATCAGATAATAGACACAATGTGTCCTTTTTGTGCTCTGTGTACCAGAATTCTGCAATCCTGATATCTTCCTTCATGACCCACTCAGCATTGCTGTCACCAGTCCCACGCTGTGTAAAACCCACGCCAGTCTCGGCATCTGGGTACATTTTTTCAAACTCTTTCTTGCTGACAATCTGTGTAACTAGACACATTTCAGCGTCTGATCCATCAGGTAACACCGAATTAGGGTCGAAATAGACTGTGAAAGGGTTGTGAATCTGCTCAATAAAGATGTCTTGGTCAAACGTCTTGTCGCTTACATAGTCAGTTGTGACCCTCCAATAGCCAAATCCACAGCGTACAGCGTAGTTAAAAGCATTGTCATAGGCGTGGTCAGCGTCTGAGTTAACCTCAATGTGACGGCAAATGCCTGTCAGAATCTCAGCTACTTTCTCATCCGATTGGCTATTCATGCCGTGGACTTTGATGCGTGGGCGTTGCTGTCTTTGCTGGTTGGTAACCTGGCGAACATAAGCATCTAGCTTATTGATGGTCAGGCAAGGCCTAGCTTCAAGATTACGGCTGTTTTGTATCTCAACTGGCCATTGGTCACCAGCTGCGAATTTAAGGTCTTCTAGAGCTTCTGAGCGGTTGTTTGTGTCAGCATCATTGGCAAGTTTTAAAAACTTCTTTGCCATGTCAATGCGCTCATCATAATCGCCTTGGTATTCTGACATATTTATCCCATCCAGTTAGCTGAATAATCGTAGGTTGCCTTCTTCTTGACAGGCTTTCTAGGCTCTTGAACCATCAACCCTAGCATCCTGAACGCATCAGCGCCATGAGAATACTGGTCGTGTAGTGGTGTCCTAGAAAACTGCTTGGTGTCAGGATCAACCTCATATCTGTAGTGACGTAAACATTGTAAGCCATCTGTTGTATTTTGGCGATCAAAATAACACCGCGGGAATATTGTCCTAGCAGCGTTGATACTGTCAGCCACAGGTACACGATCCAATACCCTTACATTCATCCCTGTAGCCCTGACAATCTCCTCGATGGACTTACCTGTGCCTAAGTTGCGACTGGCAGCGTCATGGGGCAAATAGTGGGTATCGTAGACATAACCGAACTTCTGTATCTCAGCTAGGTAGTGACTGATGGTCTTTTGTGAGTCTTCTAGGTATCTCAGCACCCGTATTTCAATGCCCACAAACTGAATAATCCAGATAGCCGTGGCATCAGCCCAGCCCAAGTCCCAAATCGTGTAACAGGGTTTAGTGGCATCGTAGGGCACATTGGTGATCTGGCCGTTCATCTCTGCCATCTGCATTTCACGGGCAAATACAGCTCCATCCACAGTAAGTCTACACATACCCTCCCAAACTGTCTGGTATGCGTTAGGATCACGATTCTTTAGTGCATCTTTTTCGTCTTTTAGCACCTCGGGAAACCAAGGATTGTCTGACCAGTTGATCTTTTGGACGATGGCGTTAGCCGGAGTATGTATGATAAAACGCTGATAAGTCTCGTCAGTTTCTAGTTCTGGGTTAAAACTGATCCAAATCTCTGACTTTTCTTTACGAATGGTCGGTATCAGCACATCCCACGACCGCTTGGAGACTGATTGGGCTTCTTCTACCCAACAGATATCCACACCCTCATATGACTTGACGTTGGCCACATTGTTCTTTAGACCAACAAAGTTAAACTCAGACCCGTTTTTACCCCTAATCTGTCGGTCGGTAATCTCATAGAACTCTGTCAGCCCCATGTTGACGATCTGGTCGCTGAGTAACTTGTGGACAGAATCCTTGATACTGGTCTGAAATTCTCGAGCACACAACACCCTAATAGGTTTGCTTGATGCAATAACAAGTAACGCCCTAGAAATTCCCCAAGATTTCGCCCCGCCGCGTCCACCCCACAATATTTTATAACGATTAGGCTGGAACAAACATTGCAGCTTTATTGGAAACTCAATGTTCGGTGTCATCGGGTTTTATAAATGTTACTTGTAAGCCAGCCAACAAAGGCGCGCCATTTTCGCCTGATAATTCTAGTTTGCTATTGTCTCGATACTTCTTAGGAAACCTAGCTGCCATTGATCTAGACCAAATGCTTGCGTTTAATTTTGCACCATCTTTGTGCTCTAACATATACGCTTGAGCTTGATCTTCCCACCAATGTAGTTCTTTAGCTTTAGCTTCTTCCATGGCTTGCATAAATTCTGGGTAAGTATCACGCCATAAGTAAATAGTTCTAAGTGAAAACCCTAGCATTCCAGCAATTTGTTCTGTGCTTTTGCCGAGTGCGCCCAGTTCCACGACCTTATCGCAATAAGATGGATCGTATAGAGTTGGACGTCCTACAGGGTTAGTCATTTCTTCTTCTTGTCTTTCTTGGCAGCTTCACGCTTTTCTGAATACGCGATGGCCACAGCTTGCTTTACAGGCTTACCCGCGGCAATCTCGGCTTTAATGTTCTTTTTGAACGCTTCTGGCTTGGTTGATTTGATGAGTGGCATTAGCAATTCCAGTTCTTTAATGATGCTTTGGCGCGTTCTGCTGGCCCTTTGGCGTTCTTTACCACGCCTTCCATCCTTGCACAGAAACTAGCCTTACGCCCCTTGTCCTTCTCGGTCTTGGGGTTTGGTGCTGGTGCTTTCAAATGGCTGCCGTTCTTGGCGTTGTACTCAGCTCTGCCTTTTGCGGTCATGCCAGCGCCTTTGTCCACAGGGTTGTAGGTTTTACCCTTCCCTGTGGTTTTGTGCTCAATTGGTTTATCGTGCTTTTTCATTTCTTCGCTGTTTTGGCGCTTTGAACAAAGGCTTTGGCAGTCGGTGCGCCCTTTGTGCCTGGCTTGCGCATCTTCTCTACCTTTTCGCCCTTTGCTTTCTCTTCGGCTATCCTAGCCTGTTTAGCATGGATATTGGAATACAAGCCGGGCTTACTCGCCATCTTCTTCTTCCTCTTCCCACACGATGTCATTTTCTACAAATGCGATGAGTAGGTCAGCCAGCTCAACCCATTCTGTGTCTTCAGCACCCACTTGATCAATTGCATATTGGGCAATTTGCAAGCGAAACTCTTTGTCTTCTTGATCCATAAACATGATTAGTCCTCTACAACAGCGCAGATATCTGCTTCTTGAATGATTTGATAATCTTGCCCGTCTACTTTTTGAGTAGGCCAGTTTAGATAATCGCCGTTGCCGTATTTAATGAAGTCACCAATCTGGACATCTTCCACCAATGGGCCGATAGCCACAATAGTGCCCTCATTAAAAGGCTCTTTATTGTTAACGTAGATTATGTCAGAAATATTGCGGACGCGGGGCTGCACTACAACCCTGTCTCTTAGTGGCTTAAACATTGTGTCTTGGCCTTCCTCTGCGCTTTGGCTCTTCTGTCGTAACCTGGTTGGTTAAAACATCCACCATGCTTGCAAAATGCTCGCTTTTGGTCATAAATTCCCCACACCATTCGTTTTTGTGACGATTTTGGTAGACAGGGTATCTTCTACATTGACCAAGGTTGTCACCACCTTGAAAATAGTGACATGAATTACAATTGTCGTTATCCATCACAACCTCCTTTGTGTTGGCTAGAAACCCCTATTAGATTCGTGGTCTTTTAGGGGTTTCGTTTATTACATACTGTCTTGAGCGTGTGCGTAGCGTTTGTGATCATAACAAGTGGACTCGGAAGAACCACCTTTCATTTCACCCAAACGACCATCAATCTTGCCAGCGTGGCTAGCTTCTCTCATGCCTAGACCATCAGCTTTGCCCATGCCAACGCCGCCTTTGAGAGACATTTTACGCTCGCCAGATGTATCAGAACTCAAAGCACCTGATGGCACTTTTTCACCTGACATACCAGTTTTAAATTTTTCTGAATCCATTTTACCCATGATTTGATTCCTTAGTTTCTTTGCAAAAAACACTACTCTTGTAGTGCTTAGACTATATCACAATTAAAAAGGAACGTCATCATGTGTTTCTTTTGGCTTTGGCTCGTTCAAATAAGCCCAGCCGTTCCAATGCTCCTCAGTAATTGGCAACGTGTCCAGTTTCATCATCAAGCCGTTTTTAGTTTCAATGATTGACCCAAGTTTCTGGTAACGATTCTTCTTTTCACCCTTGGCGTTTGTATAGCTGCCGGTGATCGTTGTGATTTCATACATCGTTTTTGACATCAAATTTCCTTAAAATGTTAACTTTTTTCTCAACTTCATCTAAAAATACACTAACTTCCTTAATCAACATCTCTACATACTCTGGGTTAAATTCCACCCTATGTATGTAAAGTTGCAGATTTTCAGGCATTCGTGGGTCGAAACTCACAAAATCGCACCATTTGCGGTTAGTACAGCTCAACTGCCATTGAATCTGTGGCATATATTTGCTCGGTATTGCTCGAGTCAATAGCGTTTCAATGTGCGTGGATGTGTTTGGGCATTTAATCTCAATCAATCCATAGTCACCCACCAAGCCATCTGGACTTGCACCTGACATATAGACGATTGGGTGTTCAACAAACCCTACCTCTTCCACCATCACATCTCTAGCCATCTCATAGGCCGCTCTAGCCAATGGCTCGGTTTCTGTACCCCATTGCATCGCCGCGTTGGTAAAACCCTCGCTAGGCTTGTTTGTGAGTCTCTCAACCACCAATTGGGCCATGTAGTTCTCACGGCTGGCAGAATAACCTGTTTTCGTCTTGGCAATAATGTTGCCGATCTGTGAACCAGTTGCTTTGCCTAGCCGCTGTAAAAACCACGCTTCAGTTCGTTGTTCAGTCATTCTTGTCCCCTTGCTCGGATTCGACTAGCCATTACACGTTCAAAATATTCTTCACATAATTTTGCACATTCCTTACGTTCTTTTTCTGCTACCAGTTTGGCAAAGCGCACAATATCTTTATCGGTACAAACAAATAATTCGCTTTCTTCTTCACTAGGCTTTCCATGAGAAACAAACTCTGCTTCAAGCATTGCCATCTCTATGATTTCTTCTTTAGTCATTGCTAACCTCAAAGTCAAACCATTCGCACAGCTCATACTCGATGGCCGACAGAATGTTATCTTCCAACTCAGCCAATGATGGGTTATCTGTATGCTTGTAAGCGCGGGCTAATCCGTACTTAACACCAGTTTCAAAGCATAATTCCAGCACTTTGTAGGTTTTAGGCTTCATTTTTGATCCTTAGAGCTTCTTGGATAGCATCTACAAACTCTTTGTCGTAGTGAGCGTGATAGCCAAACTGCACCTCATCAGCCACAGCTTGGATTTCATCGTTGTTCAAAGTAGCCCATTCTTTCTTTTTAGGGCTTCTGTGGTCAGGAAAGCCTAGCGACTTCAACAGTTGATCGGCTTGTTTCTTCTCTAACCTTGCAAATTCTTCGTCTTCGTTATTCATAATCGTTCCATTCGTCTTCACAGTTTTCACAACCAGGGTGATCTGGGTCTCGGCAATCAGGTGCGCTTGCTAGATTCTTCCTGTACTTATTCTCTGCCATAGCGTAAAACCTAAGAAATTCACGCTCGTCTTGGTTATCGTCAATCATTTAACCCTCGCTTTCATTTCGTCTTTTTTTGCAATGATACGTTTTTGCCAGTTAGTGTCCGCTTTGGCAGCATTAAATGCGGTCTTGTAAGTAGCAACCAAGTCCTCAGTTGTTGTTACGCTGTCCATAGCTGCCATGTGATCCAGCATGACTTTTTCGTCAACCAATGGCTTTGGTCGGCTAGCGTTGTTGCCGTCGTCATCTTCTGGAGCTATCCCGCAAGCAGCCATCAAACTGTAGCGTCTAGCGTATGTCAGAGCTGATCCATAGCCTTGGGCATCTTGTTTTGTAGCCGGTACGCTAAGAATCCCACACTCAATCACCTCGCCAGATTCGTGTATAAACATTGTTTCTACAGTTACGCCATTTTGGTTTTCATAGCATTTCTGCATCAAATATATGCCGTTGTCGTTTAGCGAGTCTATGACCGCTTCCACGCAATTGGATAGATCAGCATAGCGTGACTTGAAATGTGGGTTTGTAGAGGTCTTTAAAGCTGGGCCAAACGCCTTTTGTGCTTTCACCAAAGCTGTTGCAATTTGTTTCATTATTATTCACCTAATTTGTCTAAAAGTTTGTAATTGTCGATCTGCTCTTCATAAATCTCTATCGTCTGACAAAGATTACGAATGATTGATTGATACTGCCCAATCATGAAATTGAGTTTGTATACGTTGTTTTCGTGGGGGTAGTATGCTTCTGCTGTCTCTAGGACGCGCTCTATCAGGTGATATGCTTTCATATCAAGCCCAGTAGGTCATATTGACTAGCAGCGTGACAATAGCAATCAGGTAGACAATACAAAGAATAAGGTTGTAAAAGAAACCTTGTATGGTCTTAAAGTCACCAATCAGCAAAGATTGAATCAGTTCTTCTTCAGGGGTGATTTTGTGTTGTTTATAGTCGATGTATTGTTTGCCAATTTCGACTTTGCCTGTGTTGTATACAGTTCTCATCATGTTTCCTTAGTCCCTTGCGGGCAAAAATGTTAATCAAAAAAGTCTGTCTCTTTCTCACCGATACCATGCTCTTTTTCTAAGTCTCTAGCAAAAACCCGCCAATCCATTGAATGCCTAAATAGTTGATAAAGGCGATCGTCAGATAGTGGCTCTTTGTGACACCTAGTGAGCAACTCATTCTTGCGTCTGAGTTCTTGATCATACTCCAATAATAGCTCTTGCAAATGCTTGAGTTCAGATTTTGTATGCTCAAGTTCGTTCATAAGTCACCTGTGGTCATTAAGGCTTGGTTAACTATATACACAGGGTATATAGCACCATTCTTTAAATTACTCAGAATCTTATTCGCTTCCTGTCGAGTCATTGCGTTCTCCTTTTGTTAACGCAAACAAATGATAATTCATTGTCAACATAATTATCTAGGGGTTTTCCCTAGTATTTAATAAATAAACAACATTTAAGATGAATCTATGAATTATCCAAAATGTTATAGAGATTTTGAGCATTACAGGGACTGGGTAGAGCTAGCCAAACTAGCTAGAGAGGTGATATCGCCTTGTGATGACTGCAATGCCAGGTATGCTGCCAAGATGTCGGCGTTGGAAAGATGCGACAAAGAATATGTAAAAACAATAATTATTGGTAGTCGTAAAAAACAATCGTAAATTATGTATAATCCTAATCGTCTGAGTGGCATCAGGCGAAAGAGATCAATCGTAGAACCCCATAGAATCCTGTGTGGTCTTGTCAGACGGCAAACGAACTTTTGATTGATCTCAATCGTTTGTTGTTGCTCTCGCCAAGAGCCAAGACCACAGAGAGTTTTATGGGGTTTTTGCATTTGGTGGCCGTACTCCTCACGATAGCAGCGCATCTGAATGGATGGCTAGGAGCAGAACACCGCACACCGACACACCCCGGTGCAAAATGTGACCAGCGTTGGTTAACCGACTGGTAAAGCAATTGGTAACTCAGGTGGAAACTAGGCCAGTTGTATAAGATGAATTAACCCCTCATGGGCACTTGGGCTTTTGTTGATGCTATTTAGACACTTTAAGACACATTAAGATTAACAGGGTTGGAGAGGAGTGGATGTATATCCACCCTAGGATAACCTATGACTAAACAAAAAGGGGCTGAAATGTTTGAATCTGGGTTTGATAGGTTTTGGAGAATGTGGCCTATTTCCACACGAAAAGGGGGTAAGTCACAATGTATGAAGATATGGGAAAAGAACTATCTTGAGAGCTGTTGTGACTCCATCATAAAGCACGTTGAATGGATGAAAACAACCGATCAATGGAGAAAGTCAAACGGCGCGTTTATACCGGCTCCAAGCGTTTATTTGAACCAGCAACGATGGGATGGTGCTGAAGTGCCAGAAATCGCCCCTAAAGAGGCTGTAGACCCTTTCTTTAAGAAGTATGAAGAGGATAAAAAGAAAGCCGTCCCAATGCCTGAAGAGGTTAAACAGAAATTACAACAATTAAGGCGAGGTGTATGAATGAGTTGGCTCTTTTCGCAGGTGCTGGTGGAGGAATACTTGGAGGACATCTCCTTGGATGGCGAACAGTCTGTGCCGTTGAGTGGGAGCAATACCCAGCAAGCGTACTGTGCGCCCGACAAAATGACGGGCTTCTCCCGCCTTTCCCGATTTGGGATGACGTACAAACCTTTGACGGACACCCTTGGAGAGGAATTGTTGACGTTGTATCGGGAGGGTTTCCTTGCCAAGACATCTCAGCCGCGGGGCGAGGGGCTGGAATTGATGGAGAACGATCAGGAATGTGGGGAGAAATGGCGAGGATCATTTGTGAAGTTCGACCCAGATACGCATTTGTGGAAAACTCACCAATGCTCACTTCTAGGGGACTTGGAAGAGTTCTCGGAGACTTGGCCTCAATGGGGTTTGATGCGAGATGGGGAGTGCTGGGAGCAGCGGACATTGGAGCAAACCATAAGAGAGACAGAATCTGGATTTGTGCCAAATGGAGAGGACAAATTTCACACGCCCAACACGACAGGATTAGATGGTGGGAGCAACAGTCGAAAAGCGTTGAAAAAAAGAATGCTAATGTGGCCAACTCCAATAGCTTCCAGAGGGGGATCATGGAGAGGAGATGGTCAAGTCTCAATGATAGCGAGGAATGTGGAAACTTACGAGGAGTATTGGCTTTTGACACAGGGAACAAGCAAAAAGAAACGGGAGAAATATTGGCCAACTCCTCAAGCATCAGACAACAGGGACAGAGGGAATATGAGCAATCCTTCAATTCAACGCAGAATTTCAATCGGGAAACAAGTTATGTTGAGTCAATCGGTAGACCCGAATTCTGGGCAACTGAACCCAACGTGGGTAGAGTGGCTAATGGGGTGGCCTCTAGGGTGGACAGACTTAAAGCCATTGGAAATGGACAAGTCCCCCTTTGTGCAGCAACCGCTTGGAGTATATTGAGTGAAATACATTGACATTCAGGTCATCATTGATCATTATGCTCGTATGGCCTTGGAAAGCGGTTCTGTTGATCATGCTAGGTATCAGGTCAAAGAGATGGAAAATCATCCCACAGGTATGTTTAAAGGGCTTGGCAAGGCCGTTGCACAACGTATGAAAGAAATTAATGAGAGCAGCGAAAATCGACCAGAATCAAGTTGAAATCGTAGATGCGCTGAGAAAACACGGCGCTTTTGTGGTTTCCTTGGCTTCTGTGGGTAAAGGCGTACCCGATCTGTTAATTGGTTATAAACGCCACACCATATTGATGGAAATCAAATTTGGCAATAACAAGTTAACTGAAGACCAAATCGTGTTCCACGGCAAATGGACAGGTGGCGTTTTGGCTGTGGTAACCGATATTGAGTCAGCTCTAAGGGTTTTAAAATTGGTAGAAAACATATGAGAACAGTTTGTTGGTTTAGCTGTGGTGCAGCATCGGCTGTGGCTACAAAAATAGCTTTAGCATCTACCAAGGGTGAAATAATCATAGCTTATACAGAAGTTATGGAAGAACACCCTGACAATAAAAGATTTCTTAAAGATTGTGAAAAGTGGTTTGGCCAAGAAATATTGATCTTGGGTAACGATAAATATGAACGATCAATCTATAAAGTATTTGAAAAGAATTACATTCGTACCCCTAAAGGAGCACCTTGCACCAGGTCGTTAAAAAAACAGGTAAGACAGCGTTTTGAGCGCGTAGACGATAAACAGGTATTTGGGTATACAGCTGAAGAACAAACACGTTTGGATCGCTTTATAGACGCTAATAGTGACGTAAATATCTGGTGTCCATTGATAGACAAAGGTCTGACTAAAGAAGATTGTTTGGCTATGTTGGAAAATGCCAATATTCAGTTGCCTGAAATGTATCGACTTGGATACCACAACAACAATTGTATCGGTTGTGTAAAGGGCGGCATGGGTTATTGGAACAAAATCAAAGTAGATTTTCCTGAAGCCTTTGACAAAATGGCTAAATTAGAAAGATTTAAGAAGCAAACCATATTCAAAGATAGGTATTTAGACGAATTAAAGCCTGATGACGGCAATTATCCACAGGAACAAAGCATCGAATGTTCCATATTTTGTCAAATGGCAGAAGAAGATTATGCAACCTGAAAAACACGCTGAGTTTATAGCCCATAATGCCGGCCAATATGCTCTGGCCAAGTCTAAAAGGATAGGCGCTGAGTTAAAGTTAAAGACGATTAAAGCCCATGCAATGAGAGATGCGCTAGAGAATGGTTACGCCCAAGTATCAGCACAGGAACGTGAGGCTTATGCTAGCGAACTATACATACTTACAATAAATGAATTAATGGAAGCCGTAAAGGTCGAGGAGACGCTTAAATACGAACTTGAGGCCAGTAGGTTATCTATTGACATTTGGCGCACTAGAGAGGCATCTGAGCGTCTTGCGGTGCGTTCCCATGAATAACAAGTTAACCAAACGTGAGCGTGAGTGGCTAGGTAGAGTTAAAGAACTACCTTGCTCAGTCTGTGATGCTAGTGGGCCGTCAGATGCTCACCATGTAAAGCAATGCTTGACATACACTTGTATTGCTTTGTGCAAAGACTGTCACCAAGGCCCAATCATGGGTTGGCATGGTCAAAAGAGAATGTGGGCAATCCAGAAGATGACTGAACTGGATGCCCTAAACGTCACAATAGAACGCTTACTTTCTCATGTTAGGTAAGGGCGCTTGTGCTTGAGCTGTGGCGCTGGGTGAGTGCATTGGGTGAGCGTGGGTCATGTCTGTCCGCTCGTGGGCGTGCAACTCTTTCTCAAGTTCCATAACCTTGGCACGTTCTTTTTTGTGCTCGCGGACAATCTCATAAACCTTGGGATCGGTCACTTTTGCTTTTTCTCTAGTCAACGTCATTTTTGTAGCCATAATTTGCTCCTTTGTGGTTATTTTACACCTTGATTACTTTTCCACGAAACTCAATGTGATCTTTGTCATAAACTGAAACCAATTCAGGATATAGCAATTTACCCTTGTGGAACGTTAAAACAGCAAATCCAGACCGCCAGTTGAGTGGTGCTTCTTCTGTGTAATCCCTAAATTGAGGGCCTAATGGGTCAGCCAATGTTCCTGTGTCCACGCCATAGGTTGTACCATTGAAATTAGTGTGCGGTATAACCTTCATGCTATGAAGATGCCCAGTCACAAAATTAGTACCCGAATGGAGAGTGTTGTTGTAAACAGCAAAATTGCCACCTTTCCATCGGTGCTTAACAACAGTTTGCTCGTTCATCCATACCGACCAACATGGATGCCAGGCGGGGAAATGGTCTTTTAGGCTAAATCCTTTGACGTGCTCATAGTGAGGGGCATTGGCTGCTAAAAACGTCTCAAAACGAGCGTCATGGTTACCCATTGGCCATATTAACTTGATGTTTTTGTTGACATTCTTAGCTTCATCTTCAATTTCACCCATCGCAAGTTCACAGGCTTTTAGTTCTTCAATGACTGTTGGCGCTTTGCTCCAGCCTATGCGTGGATGCCTACTGATACCGCCAGCTCCATCAAAGACATCGCCGTTTGCAATAACCGCTTTTAAATCATCAAACTCTCTAATTGCCCAAATAAGCCCATCGTATGCTGTTGACCTTAGACCAGGGAAAAAGTGTGCGTCTGAGAATACCAATACTGTCCCATTTAAAATACCCAAATCAAATCTTTGGGGGGCTGGATCAACCCTGTCCTTACTTTTAATTGTAAGCAAATGTATGCCATATCTACCTTCTAAAGAATTTCGCCTTGCTTGTATACCTCTGATTGACAATCCCGTATCATTTGACATTGAAGCGGGATTTCCATATAGCTGAAATAGCGTTATAAACTCTTCATCGGATAAATAATTCATAATTTCTTTCGCCAGTAGAGTGAATGCCGTCCCGCCCAAGGAATGGTGGGGTTGAACAAACGATATTGCAAAGCAATCAGGGAATTAGAAGATGGGGGGTTATCAGTCGTATCGGTGATTAACCAGTTGAACCCTATTCGCCTGGCCATTTTCTCTCTTGCTCGTATAAGACGCTTTTGCAGTCCTCGACCACGAAATGCTCGTACAACACCACTACGACACAAATAACCGCAATCAAGCCAGCGGCTAGAGCAAACAAGCCCAGCAAATCCACAAGGTACATCATTCTCATAGGCTACCCACCACCAACCCTCTCGAGCGTTGTACAGCGTGTCATAGGGCAAACAATCTTTTTGCAACTTATTCAACAATTCATAATTCTCTTGAACTGTTGTGTCTATGAGTTTGATTTGCATATATTTATTGTCGTTAGCAATTATGACAGCAATTAGACAAAAAAAGGGGGAACTAAGTCCCCCAAACTCTTTGCAACTGCAATTCAAGAATACTTTCTTGTACCTTGCTTGTCAATAATAAGTGCCATTTTTCGGGGTTTATCCCAAGGATTGTTGGGTATAGACACATGAGTCCACCTATCGAATTCCCTAATAACCTGATCAAAATCAAGATTAGACCCAATGATGGCTTTGGTCACTTGGTCTGGGGTCATATTAGGCACACGAATGTCAGCAGCACAGCCAACACGATGCTGGCTAGTATCTTTACTTCCCACCGCGTCATTAACCTGTTTAGACCTAAACGCCGAGTTAACCATAATTGGAGCACCGCCGAGCAATTGTTTGACCAGTTCAAGAAACTCAGCCAAGCGCATAAGATTCGCCTTTTCAGTCTCGTTTGGTACATTGTCAAACTCTCTATGGTCGGTATGGGTTAACTCTTCAAGAGTGAAATTGTTGGTAAGCTGTGTCATTTTGCTATCGGTGTTGAGTTGTGAATGAGCTGATCTTTGGCTTGGCTTGATGCGCTAGAACCGAAATAGAAACTTATAACTCCCGTCCAAGCAGTCCCAAGTGAACCTAAAAGTATCATTAATGCTTCACTAGACTGAACGTGTCCGGACATCATCCCCGCCATGATCCCAAAGAATCCGATGGTAATGCCAATAGCTAGGATAGGGGGGATCATAGACTTGACAGTCATTTGCATATCCCTAGCCGATTTTCTGTCCTGAGTGGCCAATTGCTCAAAGTCCAATCCCATTTCTTGAGCTTTTGCCTTCAACGCTAGTTCAGCTTGTTGTAGCCCAGCGATCTGATCTGACGTTAATTTGTTTGAATTAATTGCAGTAGTTACTTCCTCAGATGAAATACCAAGGGTTTTCCCAATCAATTCTGTTGCCATGCCAGCTAAAGGCCCACCCAAAGCTGTGGCAATCGTAGGTGCAATTTGTGTTAACCAACTCATAATATCCCCTTACTTCTTTGATAGTCTAAGTGAATGCCATACATGAGTACGGCAAATATGAATATCCATGTAAACAAACCAACTGCAAGCGCAATCCTAACTTCCCATTTTTGAATGAACTGCCTACGTTTAAGGGCAGCCATTTCAACAGCTTTTTTTGATCACGCTCGATTTTTTCTCGCTCTTTTCGGACAATTTCGCGCATTTCCGTGAACTTTTGCCATAAACCAGGCATTCCGACCTGATAAATGATCATTTCTCTTAACTCCGTCTCCATTTGCTCCAACTGCTGCTGGCGCAATATTCTGTCCATCGCTTCTTGATTGATGGATATGTTTTTGGGTGGCTGTAGTTTTGCCTGTTTTTCAGCTTCTTTAAACGATTCTTGATGGGTAAAGAATGCCCCTAAATGACCACCGATGTCATTAACAATGTCTCCAACATCTTTGCCATCTTTTTTGAAGTCTTGATATAAATCAATACATTCCCTGATACCAGCGTGTGCCGCTTTACAGGCAGCAAAGATGGTGATCGGATCAATCATTTCAAGAACTTCTCACCCAAGAAGTGGAGCATAGCCCCTATGAGGCTAGCAAATGCCATCCCCATCCATAAACCACCCTTAGACTGATTTGCCAGCTCTAAGAGCTTTTTAACGTCATCTCGCATATCACCAACTTCACGTTCTAAAAACTCGACTTTGGAGATTAATTGGCCGTATTGGATTGGGTCGATTTCCATGATTATGTCTTCTGTATAAAGGCTAGAGCATAGTAAAGAGGATTGTTTGTGCCAGAGCTGGTTACCACCCCACTAGACGCAAAACCGCCATTGTTGCCGACAGAGTAGGAATTACCAGCGCCAACAACAAACTTGTCCCGTAGGTCAGGAGTGCCGTTACTGCCGTTACAAAGAACGTAACCGCTAGGCACAGAACCAATAGAACCAGACCACATAATAATACCGCCAGCTGGAACAGCACTAACGCTTGGGCTTGTACCAATAATTCCATAAAGGTTGTCCAATGTTTGTACAGTATTGTTTGACGAATCTGTCAAAACAAACTTGTATGAGTAACCGCTTGTTAACCATATCTCGCTAGGTGTTCTGCCGTCAGTCCCTAGCACGATTGGATTGGTGTTTGCCGTGTTGCCGGTATTGTCAGTATAGGTGTTTAGGGGCGTAGAAGAGCCCGCTTGGTAGGTGTAGATGTAACCACCAGCCAATGGAACGTTTGGGGTTGTGGAGGATAGGAATTGGAATCCATTACCTACGGGTGAAAGATTAACGCTCATATTATTTCCCTATGTCTGAAAGTTTAGCCCCAGCCGCGGGCTTTAATGATTTCTGAACCTGTTGGGCTGCTGCACGCTCTTGTAGTAACTGTTGTGCTGGCTCTACAAATCTACCCACGATTGGCACTTGTGTAGCCGCTCTCTTGGCATATTGTTTAGCCAAATCAACCGCGGTGTTGGATTCGTTAACGAATGCACCAGTCGGTCTAGCTTCAATGCGTTGACCTGTTCTTGCAATCTTTTGTAAAGTTTGTGCTTCTTCACCAAACAAGGGGATCAATTTATTATTGACATCCAAGTTTTCGATGGCTTGTCTGAACCGCGCTGGTTTAAAGTTGCCGCTAGCGTCTGTGGCTTCTTTGATGATCACATCCAACGCACCGGCTCTTAGATGCTGAGTAGCTTCAGGATCGTCTTTAAACAGCTCCATCGTCTTCACAAAGTCAGCATTCTTTGATCTTAGAACGTTGCTTTGAATAAAGTCTTTGGTGTCTGCTTTGCCATTAACGATGTCAGCGTATATCTTGTTGTAATTGGGGCTGTCTTTGTTAACTAGGTCAAACTCTGACTTAGCCGTTGCTCGAGCTTGATCTGCCAATGCTTTAGCTTCTTCAGTCTCACCAATCAGGGGTAACTTTTCTAATTCACCACGCACCAAAGTCAACGCATGGACAGCATTGCCATCGTCAGCGCGTTGTGCCTTGCGTGTCTCTCTAGCTATTTGTGTCCGCAAATTCTCGTACTGGTCAAAGTTCATTTCCTTGCCAGCCGAGTAAGCATCAATCTTTGACTTGATAACAGAGGGCAAGAAATCAATATCTTCTTTAGCCGTCAATGCGTCCATTGCATTTTTAGCAAATGTTTCGCTATCAACCTTAATCTTACCCGCACCAAACTCGTCCAAAGCCTTGTATGCTTGGCTAGTAGATTCTTGGTTTTGCTTGATCTTGTTGTTTACATACTCAATTGCACCCTCGGCATTAGCCACATAATTAGGTGCAAACACATCAGGAGCAGTCTTTTCTTTTACAAGGTTAACGTTCTCTTGTAATGCTTTGTTTTGCTCGTTGAATCGTTCTATGTATTGTTGTTGAGTAGCACGATTATTACGCTCATTGGATATTAAATTGGGATCACCCGTGGCCTGACCAACAGTTAACTTAATGGGCTTTTCCAAAGAATCAGCTTCTATAATCGCTTCTAGCGCTTTGGTGTTCAGCTCTGTTGGGTTGACCTTCTTGAGTTCAGCAGCAACTTCAGGGCTTGCTTGTGAAATAGCCTGATCTAACAATGCACGATTGGTTGTGGCAGCAGCGCCAGCGGATACCATGCCAGGCTTAGGTGCGACAGGCTCAACACGAACCTTGGGTAATGTCGGTGCTTGGGGGCGTTGTGCCATCAAACCCATAGCTTCTGGTATTACAGGAGGTAGTTTGCTGGCTTCAAACGCGCTTTGGAGCGACTGAATATACTCTTGACCCTTGGGTGTAGACGGCTGGTAAGTAAGCGCTTGCTGAACCTCTGATGCCGTTTTCTCGCCCGCCTTGATGCCCGCTTGTGTTCCAAACTTACCGCTAGTTAACGTGCCACCAATACCAGCCACAGCGCTAATAGGTACGGCAGCCAAACCAGTCAAAGCACCTAGACCAGCTTCACCAACGCCAATCGCTTTCTCAAGTAAGCCAGGTTGTTTAGGTGTCGGTGCTGATGGGTTTAATATTAATTGACCCAACTCGTCTGGTTGCTCTTCTTTAGGTTGTAACTGCGAGTTAAACCCACTCATTGCGCTTTTTTTGGGGGCTACTAGGTTAGGTTGTTTTTCAACCTTGGGCTTTTCACCGAGGATCAAATCACCTAATTCATCCATCAAAGTTCCCCAGTTTCGGTCAATTTCTTGATGTTATTGTACTTTTGGAAATATTGTTGTCTTGCTTTTTGGTCGTTACCAAACAAGTTGTTAATCTCTTCTGCGCGTTTCTTAGGATCGTTAACATTTTGGAATATGCTAATGGCTTCAAATACCTTTGAATCAGCATTAGATGCCCATAGGCGCTTAAATGCGTTAAGGTTGTTGTCACCATACTTCTGAGCAAATTTAGACGCTGCCGTGGCTTGCATATCCAAATTGGTGATATCAGCGTAGGTGCGTCTTGCAATATTCTTGAGAATTTCTGGTGGGTAAGTCTCGTCACCATTGGCCATTTTCTCTAACTGCTGGCCAGCAACAGTATCCAAAGAACCGCCCATAGCACGAATATTACCAATTTGTACGTTGGCCAAGTCTTTACTTAGTTGCTTGTATTTAGGATCACCTAGGAAACCTTTTACATTGCGCTCCATAGCACCCAAAGCCCCGCTAGTAAACAAATCTTCTTTTTCAATTGTGCTGGCTGCTTTGATAACCTCGTCCAGATTACGTTTTGCGCTGGCCAAATCTGTTTGTCTAGTCGTTAAACTATTGCGATATTTCGCGCCATTTTCAGTATCAATGGCTTCATTGGGTGCAAAGGGTCGAATGTCACCAGCCTTGCGAATAGGATATTGCAATGACATTTGCGTGGGGTTTACACCTTGAGGTTGACCTGTGGGTTGACCTTGTGGCATACCTGGCATACCTGGTGGCAAAGGCCCACCTTGTGGCATACGTTGAGGTGCAAGTTGAGGTTGATTGATGTTTAGCTCTTGGGCTGAACCCGTAGCTGGTGTATAAGTCGCTGGAGCACCGCCAACAGTCGTAAGTTGTGGCGTTTGCAAGGCTTGTTGTGATGTGGGCGTGATACCAGTCTGAATCAAATTTGCAAAGACTTGATCAACCTTGTCATGTTTACCTGATGCAATCAGATTCTTGATTGGGGCAAAGCGCATTTCAGTTTTGAATTCACCTTCTGGATCACTCTTGACTAAACGCTTAACCTGTTCTTCTGCGTCTTTTACAACACCAGCGACTTCTTTAGGGCTGCCACTTTTGAGTCTTGGATCGTTTTTATATCCACCAATAATCTGATTGATTGTTTGGTTGTAATCTTTGTCGTAAGCAAATTGATCTTTTTGCGTGGCAATTTGTGATTGTTTAGCTAATTCTTCTGCCTGAGTAATTTCAGGCTTTAATGTTC
>Ga0208497_1000224_pt1 | contig 30503 bp, 47 predicted proteins | sample CryBogCBE25Aug07_FD_184555 | JGI IMG/M metagenome (GOLD analysis project Ga0208497, IMG submission 184555) | Freshwater microbial communities from Crystal Bog, Wisconsin, USA - CBE25Aug07 (SPAdes) | ecosystem: Environmental > Aquatic > Freshwater > Lake | place: Crystal Bog, Wisconsin, USA...
CATGGTGCCAGCACCAGCGCGCTGGTGCTGGCACCATGAGCACTGTTGAGACGATGAAGAATATGCTGGTGGCCAACGAGGACGAGCTGGTGTGGGCTTATGACGACACGCTTCAGGGCGCTGGCGGCAACTCCAACGCTGACATCATCCTGATTGCGATGCCTGAAGTTGCTGTCCCCGGTGGCCCGTCTGCCCTGAACACTAACGTGTTTGCCACGCTGAAGCCTAGCAACCCGACCTGCCTTACGCAGTATTCGGACATGGCCGCCCCGCGTGAGATCATCAGCCCGCTGGCTGGTGGTGCAACGGACGTTCTCAGCGAATGGCGTCTGACGCCGGGCTGGGCACCTCGCCCGCAGGCACTTACCATCATTACTGCCAACTATCAGTAAATGACGTTGGGCGGGTAGGCGTTGCGAGTGCGCCTGCCCGTCTAACACTCGCACCACTCGCGGAGATTTAATATGGCAAGGCTCTATGTTGTGAACTGCACGGCGCAGAATCGGCAAGTATATTACCGGCTTGATTTTGCTGTTGATGGCAATGGCAACCGTATGGACGCTAAAATTCTGCCGCCTAAGTTTCTGGAAATCCCCGCTGGCGCTCAGGTGCAATTCGGCGGCGATCTGTTTCCGGGTCAGGTAGAAGAGTTGGTTCAGCAGTTGGAATTTAGCGCGGGTGCAGTCAATGTTGATGACGTCCGCACGGCAAAGTCCATGGGCGTGGTTAAGCTGGTTTGGTCATTGGACAAGCCAGTGCCTCGCCCGATCTGTGAAGATGTGAAGGCCCACAACATGGGCCGCCTTTCGGACATTGGCGTTGAGCGCCGCAAGAACCTTGCCATTGTCTCGGATTATGGCCTGCGTGAGATTGCTAATGAAATGGGCAATACGCAGTCCACTGGGTTCGAGATGGAATTTGAGAGCGTGGGTCAGAGCGATCCTGAAATGACCGCACCCAAGCTAGAAGAGGGTCTGCGGGTTAATTCCGCACCTGAATCTTCTCGTGGTCGCGGTCGCCCCCGCAAAACCGCTTAACTGATAGGGAATCGCTGGTGACAACATATCCCTACACGCCAATCCCCACCGAGGCCGGGTTTTCCCAGTGGGTTTACGGTGTGATGGGTGTGCCTGTGGAATATCTGCCCAGCGATTCCCCTTCCATTGGGTATGCTTACAATACGGCTGTGGCCATTGCGAACCCCATGTTCCAATGCGTGCCGGGGCCGATTTATCTCCAGATGGTATATAATTTGGCGGGCCACCTGCTGGCTACTTGGGCACCGGATGTTCCGGGGCTGATTTATATCACTGTCGAGAATGTGAATTACGGGTTCTTTCAGTATATCCGTAAACAAAACAATATGCTTGGCTTTACCACCGGCACGGTCTCATCCTCAAGCGATGAGGGCACTAGCGCCAGCATGGTTGTGCCGCATCAAGCGAATAACCTGACTATTAGAGACCTTAGCTATTTGACCACGGTATGGGGCCGTACATACTTGGGGTATGCCCAGAGCTTCGGCACGAACTGGGGGGTCAGTTAGGATGGCCGACCTCTGCTTGGGTTGCATAGATGTGCCCTATGATAACCGCGATGGCCAGCCCGCCACGACCTATACCGTCGCCACCATACTTGAGGAAAAGTATGGTGTAATGCGGAATTTTTACGAAGCCCATCAGCAGGACATCACCAAGGCACTTGTGTCGTCTGTAGAAAGCGCGCTGTCTGCCATTCTAGAAGGCGGTTTTGTGGGCGATCCCTTGGCCAGTGCCGGGCAGGATATTCGGCAAGAGTTCCGCACGTTTTTGATGACCGGCGAGATTGAGGGCATGGGTATTCCCGGCGTCCCTACCAAGGCGGCGCAAAACCGTCGTTCGCTGCGATTTAAGGATAAGGTCGCATCTGGCCCCCGCCCATCGTTCATCGACACGTCATTATATGAAACATCAATGATTGCGTGGGTAGAAGAATGAGCGGCGGCGGCGGTTCTGTATTTGAGACCACCGGCAATCAAGGCCAGATGGCGTCTACGCTGCGGGCAGGGCTTGAGACGCTTGATCTACAGCAGCGCGTTACCTTTGTGCTATACAAGCGCATTGTGTTGCCTGTTGACGGATTTGTGTTCTGGGTGAACGCATCGGTTCTTGCGCCGGGTTCTTACGACAGTTCCTATTCCCTGATGTTTGAGGCGCAAGGCTCCCTGCATCATACCACGGTTAACCGGCAAGACCCGGACGAGAGTTTCTCCGTTCATCGGATGATCTTTACCAGTTTGCAGCCAATCAATGATCTGGCGCGCACTGATCCGCAATATATGTATCTGGCCTCCACGGATGGGGAGCAATATGCGTTCTCAACCCGCTCTGGCTGGTACAAGCAATCGGGTCTGTATCACTACAGCGGCGATGCCGTTTACGCCTCTCTAGCGTCACAGATACTCAATAACCCCAATGACCTTGGGCAAGCGCAAGTAGTTTCCAATTCCCTGCCGGTTTGGCTGACGCTTAATCAACTATTTCCGGTTTACCCTAGTTATTTGGTGCCGGATAATATACAGCCGCCTTATGCGGTTATCCATATTGATGAAGACGGCACGTCCCCCATGCAGTCGGCTCCATTTTGGGATAATGCAGGGAACCGTTGGCAGCTTACTAAAGATCATGTCCGCGTGATTACTTATGGCATTCGCAATGACATGATTATGGATTGGATTGATTCTGTTCAGACATACGCTTTGAACAATCCAAGCGTTTTTGGCATTATGAACTCGCCAGTGCCAAAAGACGGAAAGCGAGGGCAAGTTGAAATTGGTGCCCTTGCCCAGAAAAAAGCAATCGTGTTTGAGGTTAATTACTACCAGACGCGAATGAACAGCATCGCACAGAAAATGATTAAAAGCGCATTTTTGGAGGATTTCTTTGTCCCCTCCAAGATGATAGTATCCACCTAAACTAAGGAGTAAATATAATGGGTCAGAATCTTGCAACCCAGACTGCCCTCGCCGCTGCTGGTGGCGTTGCATTTACCAACCTCGATGCGGCGGGCAACCTTCGCGTTACCGAAAAGAACGAAACGCACGTTCAGGTCGCTGCTAGTGCTACTAAGTCGGTTCTGGGCACCACTGGCGCTGTCAATGACACGCTGTATGCCATCACCATTGTTCCTGCCACGACTTCGCCGGGCGCTGTGACGCTTTATGACGGTTCGGGTTCGACCGGCATTGTCCTGTTTGCTGGCGGCGCGACTTCGGTTGTTGATCTGAAGCCGTTTCAGGTTCTGGTGCAGGCCCGCGCTACTGCCACAGCCACTCCCGGTTGGTATGTAACCACTGGTGCCAACGTGTCGATTATGGCGGTTGGTAACTTCACCTAATAGGTAGAAGCCTCCGCCATTCTCACCCCTGACCAGAGGGCATTAAAATGACCACTACCAATATCGTAACTGTCAACGCCTCTGTGGTGTTGGCCCCTACGCCAAATGCGCTTCAGCAAACTGGCGGTCTTGTCTCGCAGGGCGGCACGACGCTTACTGCGGGAACTGCCACTCTGGTCAGCAATCTTGCACAGTTGCAGGGCCTGTTGGCTTCGGGCAAAACCATCTCCACGCTTACATGGTCGGCTGGCACTGTCACAGTGACCACCTCGGCGGCGCATGGGTGGACTAACGGTGACGTTGTGCCCATTACCATCGCTGGCGCGGTTCCTACGGGCTACAATGGCACGTTCACGGGCACTATCACGGGTGCCAATACGCTGACTTATCCGCTGGCGTCTAACCCCGGTTCTGAGACCACTCCGGGCACTGTGGCGCTTGGTGCGGTGACTGAATTGTTGCAGATGGGCACAACCTATTTTGCCGGTAATGGCGTCCCTGCCATTTATGTGGTGGAATTGGGCGAGGGCACCCCTGTCGAGAACGTGCCTGATCTGGTTACGTTCATGGGCAAGGTTAAAGGCACACCGGGGCAGATTTACAATTACCTTGTGCCGCGTGAATGGGATAATCAGGCATCGTTCCTAACGTTCCTGTCTAACTATACCGCTGTCAACGCTCAGGTGTATTTCTGGGTTACGACTACGGTTGCCAACAGCACAGCTTATGCTGGCATCAAGTGCGTTTATGCCGAGGTGGAATCGCCCAACATTCCCGCGACGGAATTTTCGCTGGCTTCCGCCTTTGGCACGGCTCTCGCACAGATTCCTTCCAGCACCAATAAGCTGGTGCCCCTTAGCTACTCACCTAGCTATGGCACAACAGCCTATCCTGTGACGGGCAATCAAAGCACCCTGACAAGCCTTGCTGCGGCCAATGTCGGCTGGATCGGCACTGGGCAGCAGGGCGGCATTTCCAGCAACATTATCTATCAGGGCAAGATGTCCGATGGTAACTTCTGGAACTTCTGGTATTCCGCCGACTGGGCGCAGATCAATATGCAGTTGGCTCTGGCCAATGAAGTGATCAATGGCTCGGCGTCGAACGTGAACCCGCTGTATTACAATCAGCCGGGCATTAACCGCTTGCAGAATCGCGTGGTTCAGGTGGCCAATCAGGGTGTTAGTGCTGGCTTGGGCAATGGTCAGGTTATCGCAACGCAATTGCCGCAAGCGCAGTTCTTGGCCAATTACAATGCTGGCAATTATGCTGGCAAGATTGTGGTGAACGCAGAGCCTATGCAGGCTTACGCCAATGAGAATCCCAACGATTACAGTGTCGGTAAATATGCCGGTATCTCGTGCGTTTGGATTCCGCAGCTTCCGTTCCTGAACATCTACTTCAACCTTCAGGCAACTAATCTGCTGTTCGGTTAAACCCAATTCATAGGAATACCTAATCATGGCTAATCCGATTATCCCACAGGGTTCATTGAATCGGGCGCTTACGAGCGTATCGGTAATTGACTACTCAGAATTGAATGTCACCTCTGGTTTTTTTGGAACCAAAGTGGCGCGCATCACTTTTGAAGGTGAAACAAGCGACTATATCGCCACCCTCACTGGTGCGGTTCCTTCGCCGCGCCTTTATCAAATCGTTACTGTGCAGATGTATCTCAATAAAAGCCAAGGGCTTTCATCTCTTTGGGAGCAGCAGCGTTTGGTAAATGCTGCCATTGGTGATGTAAACATCGTGACCGATTCATCTGTATTGCCGTATTATTATATCCATAATTGCATTCTTCAGAATGTTTCGGATTTGGAACTTGCTGGCGATAGCAATGATTATCCCGTTACGCTGAAGGGCGTCTATCTGGTCAACGGTTCTCTTTTCGCTTAAATTTAATCTAGGACACTCGCAATGACCACTATTAACCGCCAACTTAATCTGGTAATTCCCATCACCCGCGCCGATGGATCTACCGTGTATGTGCATTCCACATCCATTCGCCCAGAAACATTTGAATTTTATCATTTGGTTTTGGCAAAGACTTGGAGTGGATTTGTTCAAAACGGACTAGATCCTCGCAGCGCCCCTAGTGTTGCGGCTCTTGTCCTAAAAGACACAGCCAAAGCCACGCCACGAGGTATCGGCGTGAATTGGTGGGATGGATCAGATGGAGTTGGCGGGGAATCCGGCTTGTTGGCCGAGATGACACGACTAAGCAATGTGGTGGTGCCATCGCCCGACAAGGGCTGGTCAAATGTTCCGCTTCAAGCGGCCCTTGACCAGAATATGATTGAAGCCGACGAAAAAGCCGAAGTGATGAATCTTCTAACTTTTTTTATTGTAGCCTCGTTGATGCCTCCCAGAGTGGATCGGGAAAACATCGTTCGGGGTATGGCATCAATGTACGAATTGCAGACCACATACTTGAATTGTATGGAATACGCGAATTCCTTGAAGACATCGACGCAGGAAGAAAGTTCTGGCAAGAACACCCCAGCATAATCAATGAAGTCCTAAGTTGGCTGGCTGGGGAAGGGTGGAAAGATTATTTCAAGGACAAAGGAGAGCCTTGGGATAAATACCATAGTGCAGAGTTGTTTAGGCAACGGCATCTAATTGACGGGTTTACCGCTCTAGCAACTATAACCGCTAAACGACGATAGGAAAATTAATGCCACCCCCTATCCTGACAATTCCAGTTGATGATACGGCGGTCAAACGCTTTCTTGATACGTTTTACAAATATCAAGCCGTTTTGAACTCTCAGGAAGATGCTTGGAAAGGGACAAATCAGGGCATTTCTGATGCTGCCATTGCGGCTGCCTTGTTGACTAGCGAAATATCCAATCAATTTGACCAAACTCGCAAGCTGTTGAGTTTGCAAAATGAAATGGATAGAAATCGCGGAAAGCGCAGTCAGCAAGAGAAAAAAGACCGTGAATCTGCCATAGAGCAGATGAAAAAATACGGCGATGCTGCATTGGAGGCCGGTGGCAAACTAGCCAAAATTTCCATGGCCGCTGCTGGAGGTGTTGTCGGCGGATTTTGGGGTTTCGATAAACTAGCCGATTGGGCTGGCGGTGAGCGCCGTCAGGCTATGGGCTTGGGCGTTAGCGTCGGTGAGAGACAAAGGGCTAGTGTCGCCCTAAACCGCTTTGTCAATGCTGATGCCGTATTGGAAAACATTGCTAATCTAAAAAGCGATCCCACTATGGGCGGAATCCCCTTTGGGATTTTGGGCATCAATCCATCAAACCAAAACCCGGCGCAGCTTGCCAATAAAGTCTTAGAGGCTGTTGGAAGAAAATTCAATCAGCTTGGAGGTAGGCTTGATCTTGCACAAGCATATCATTTAACTGACATTGTAAGTAATCCTGATGAACTTCGCACTCTTGGCACGGCTGTTAAAAGCGGAGAGTTTCAACAGTCTGTAAAAGAATCAAATGAATTTGCCAAAAAACTAGGCATTACTGATCAAACTGGCAAAAATATGCAAAAGTTTGTTTCAGAAATGGATACTGCTAGTTTTAGGTTGAAAGATATCATTTCAACAAAACTGGCCGATCCGAAGCTAATGGATAGCCTTTCTGGCTTAACTATGGCTTTTGGTGATCTTTTGGATAAAGTTCTCACCAAATCCACTTTGGAGGCTCTTGCGGATGGTGTTCAATCATTCACCAAGGCTATCGAAAGCGGGGCAGTACAAAAGGGCTTTGAGAAGTTTTTTGGTTTCATTGACAAGATTGGCAGAATTATTGATTTCATAGCCTCTCACATACCCGGCTATACAGATGAAACAATTACTGATCCTAAGGATTATGATTTTCGGAAAAAACATCCCAATCTAGCTGCCATTGGTATGCACGTGGAAGGTATGCACGCGGGCGGAACGCAATCGCAAAAAGATACCAAAGACATTATTGGAAGTATGCTGCTTAAGGGCGTGGGTGGGATGAAAGGTTATCCCATAGAAGCCGTTAAAGGCGATCTTGGCAATGTCATGGCGGAAAGCACATTTTATCCATTTGCGACACCCGACAAGGGGCGGCATTTTGGCCTATGGCAATTTGATACCGCTCGCCAAAATGAATTTTTCCAATTAACCGGCCATCATATGCAAGATACAAAAGATTATGGTCAGGCTATTGGTGAGCAGGTGTGGTTCCATATGTATGAACTCACACATAAGAAAAAAGCTGTTGGGAAAAAATTGCAAGAACTCGCTGGACAAACCGGAGGCGCTGGTGTCGCCGCTGCTATTGTCAATAGTGAATACGAGGTTCCTAGTTTAGACAAATCTGTCGTAGATGCTGAATCTAGGAAGCGGGCGGGCTATGCTAATCAGATAACGGTTAAAATGTATCAGGCCCCCGGCAGTGATATAAATGCATCCACAAAAGCCCTATAGCAATCGTCAGGCGGCATCCAATGAGCCTTAGCAGTTATCAATACACATTCCAAACCACGCCCATCATTTTGCGCGGGGGTTATGCTGGCACGGGTACGCTTCCTATTGTCAATCTTTTGATGCCTAAAAACTACCCCAATGGGGTGACGGGAGCGGCCACCTCTCAATATGGTATGCCTACATTTGCCACGTTTAAGCCTCTTCCCGGTTGCACGTTGATGGAGAATGAAGTGGCCACTTATCCCGTGGCCAATCAGACAACTGCGGCCAATGCAGTCATTACAAATCCATTGCGTATTTCCCTTGAAATGCTTGTGCCCGCCAATGAATCCATCACAGTGCTAAATAAGGGGCCTTTGATTGGAGCATTGAAAGCGGCTTTGGATATCCACACTGCCAAGGGCGGATGGTATGATGTCATCACCCCCGCTTTTGTTTATCAAGGATGCCTGCTCACCAGTTTGATTGACGCATCCGATGATGATTTTGGCACTCAGCCACAAGTGCGATGGATTTGGAATTTTATGCAGCCGTTGATAACCGAGGCGGCGGCAGCGGCATCGGCCAATACGGCGACGACCAAGATGACGGATCAAACTCGCAATGCTGGAGACCCGCCCGGATCAAACGCTATTGTGACATGCTATGACAATCCATCGGCAAACATTGTGCAAAACTTTGTGCCTTCGGCTTCTGGCGCGTTGGGTTCAAACATAGCTTCACCCAACAGTTCATCTAGTTTTTCTAGCATTAGCGGAATTAGTCCAATTCTGCCAGCGGGCTTTTGACCATGACTACGCTGTATCAATTCACTCCTCAAATTAATCAAAACTTTACGTTTTCCCCCACGCTTGATGGGCAGCAATATAGTGTTATTGTTGTTTGGAGCTTGTTCGGTCAAAGGTGGATTGTGAATGTTTACACTCTGCAAGGAGTATTGCTCTTTCAAAAACCATTGACGGGTTCCCCGAATGATTACTCAATCAATTTGGCAGCGGGTTACATGTCATCGTCCACTTTGGTTTATCGGGTTAGCACAAACAATTTTGAAGTCAGCCCATGAGTAGATATTACAAGATCGTTGTTGGCCCAACCGCATCGGGCAGCACAAACGGTTTCACTTGGACTAATCGTCTTGATGATAAAGCCGTTCTGGGCGCGCAGACTGTTGAGCTAGATATTTGGCAAACCGCAGCCAATGAACCAGCCAGCAACAGTTATATCAAAATATGGGGGCCACCCAAACAACAACTGTTTCAGGCCAAGGACTTTAATGGCGCTCCCATACAGATATTCATTGGGATGCAAAATGGGCTGCCATTGGCTTCTGCATCTGTGACTGATGGGCAGCAGGGGTTGGCGGTCACTGGCCAGATATTTCAAGCTTTCGGAAATTGGCAGGGCACCAATCAAACGCTTGATTTTATCATCATTGCGGCAGGCGGGACGCAATCCGATCCGGCAAACATCTCGTTCAACCTGCCCAAAGGTCAGCCGCTGTCAAATGCTATTGATTCAGTCCTTCGGATTGCATTTCCCACATTCCTTGCGCCAGAGATAAGAATAAACCCCGATCTTGTTTTGTCACAAGATGAGCCTTTTACCTATCAAACTTTAACGCAATTTTCGGATTTCATAAACGGCATTAGCCAAGATATTATTGGTGGCAATTATCAGGGCGTTTACATGGTGCCCAAAAACAATCAGATTATTGTTTTTGACGGCACTCAAAAAACAGGCATTCCCGCCAAAAAAATAAAATCGCAAGATATGATTGGCCAGATCACATGGTTGGGGCCTAGCGTTGTTCAATTTACAACGATCATGCGAGCGGATATATCCGTGGGCGACATTGTGCAGTTTCCCGAAGTTGCAGGTTTAACAGCCATAACTAATGTCACCAGTTATAGCAATTTGAGATCCGCCACTACATTCCAAGGGAAGTGGCAGATCAAAGCTGTTCGGCACGTTGGAAATTCACGATTGCCGGGCGCTCAAAGTTGGGTAAGCACATTCCAAGCCGTTTCAAATACCGCAAATCCCGATCAGATTTCCGTTTCATATGGAAATGAGTAAATGCAATGAGTAATGCCCAAAAGACCCCTTTTGCTCAATCTTTGCAGCAATTTGGAAAGATCAAAGCGCAGGATGCCGTTCAAATGCTTGGCAAGGGATTGCCATGCACGGTAGTTAAGATAATCAGCCCCGGCATTGTGACGGTCAATTTTGAGGTGGCCACCACTCCGGCCCCTCTGCCGCAAGTCACCATGCCTGTGGGCAAGCCTCCCTATATTCAATATCCCATCCAAGTGGGCGATATTGGCGTGGCGCTTTCCGCTGATCTTCGCACAGGCGGATTGACCGGCCTTGGCAATGGCGTTCCCAATCTGCAAGACACGGTGGGCAATCTCTCGGCCATGACATTCTTCTGGCTGGGCAGCACTAAAGAAGAGTTCATCAATCAGGCTGCCGTCACGCTGCTAGAGCCAACGGGCAACTGCAATCTGCAAGTCGCGCCTTCTGGAGTATTTATTGCGGGAGACAATGGAAATCTCGCGGTGCAAGGCAATATCAGTGCGGGCAATGGGGTGTCTGGTTCCTTTACCACTCCCACGGGCCAAACGGTAACAGTAAGCAATGGCATTGTAACGGGGATTTTCTAATGACTGCTTGTTTTCCCACAATCAATACTCAATGGTTTAACTCCATCATTGGGTCTATAACGGCTGCATCTACACCAGAAGAGTTGCAAGCCATTATCAATGAGGCTTATGGCACGGTTGGGTTGATCAACTCCACCATTGCCGGGCAGTTGGAGCAACTGACTTTGATTGAGGCTCTTTTGGTGCCTCCAGTCACTTTGCCTACCATGATAACTTGGGTGGCTGGTATGATAACATATCTCGAAGCCCAATACGCTCCCTATGCTAAATACATTGAACAGCAAGCCGCCATTATTGGTGAGGTGGCTGCCATGACTGCCGCTGTGGAGCAAGCGGCTGCCAACTTTCCGGATGTGGTTATTAACATTCCCAGCGTTGCGCCATTCTGCACACTATAAAACACATGGAACTGCAACCCGGCGGGGGCTTTACTTTTAAGCGGAAATCGGCCAAAATGCGCCCATTGTTCGGCTTCATTAACGGGACGGTATAATGAGAACTTGGGGCCGAGTTTACAATGGTGCGTATAACAGCGCCATAGGTAACTTCACTATTGGCATTAGCCCCGTGGGTGGCCCCGTAAACCCGGATGATTACGTTTGGGTGGAAGTAGATACTGACGCCAATGGCTACAATGATGCGGTATGGCTAACCACGCTGGCACAAGTTCTACAGCTTGGGCTGAATGAATCGCCCTTCTTTGGCAATTACGGTATCCCCGCGCAGCAGAGTGTGGTAACGCAGGTTTTCCCTGATTACTATGTTACATTGACACAGCAAAACTTTGCACAGTATTTCATGGCCCTGCTTATTGCCAAGCAGAACACATACGATCCGACTTACAACATTAACGCAACGGCCAATCCCGGCGCTATTCTAGTCTCTCCGGTGCCAATCTGATGACAACAACTACTCCGATCAGCGTTGATCTTACGGTTACATCGGCAGGCGCGCAGCCGACGCCTCCTGTGCAGATTTGGTCAAACCTTATCCAGTTGGTCGCCGCGAATAATCCGGGCTATACTGTGCTGCCGGGTGGGCTGATCGAGGATTTGGCCAGCACCGCCACATATGCCATTGCGCTGTGCGATTCCGCTGCGGTTGAAACGATCAATTCCCTTACGCCATTCGGGGCCAATCCATACCTGTTGACGGAACTAGGCAACATCTACGGAGTGCCGCAGGGGGTGACGGCCAATACCTCTGTGTATGTGGTTTTCTCTGGCACGGTTGGCTTTCAAATCCCGCCCGGCTTTCTGGTGAGCGATGGCACCTATCAGTATCAGGTGCAGGATGGCGGCGTTATTCAAACGTCTGGCGTGTCCATTCCTCTGTTTTGCGTTGCCACATTAAGCGGTAGCTGGGCGGTTCCTGCAAATACCGTCAATACAATCATTTCCAGCGTGCCCACGAGCATCGCTTTGACTGTAACCAATCCGCAGGTGGGGACGCCTAGCGCGGGCGCACAGACGCAAGAACAATACGCTGCACAGGTATTGCAGGCCGGTCTGGTGTCGGGGCAGGGCACGGCTAGTATGTGCAAGTCTCTGCTCGGCAATGTGCCGGGGGTTCAGCCTCGCCTGATTGCCATTAAACAGATCAACGCGGGCGGATGGGAAGTTATCTGCGGCGGTGGCGATCCCTATAACGTGGCCAACGCCATCTACAATTCTGGCTTGGATATTTCCACGCTTTCGGGTTCTACCATTGCGGTAACAGGCGTTACCAATGCCAACCCCGGCGTTGTGACCACCAATCTTAATCATGGCCTCACGACTGGACAAAATAACGTCTACATTCAAGGCGTGCTAGGTATGTTTGGCGTCAACGGTGGCCCCTACACGGTCACGGTTCTAAGCAATAAAACATTCAGCTTTGGCGTCAACACCACAAGCAACGGGACGTATAATTCGGGCGGTGTGGTTACGCCTAACACCAGAAACGTCGTGGTCAACATCAATAGCTACCCGGACACATATACCGTTCCGTTTGTGAACCCGCCCGCTCAAACACTCATCATCCAGCTTAATTGGAGTTCCGTTAGCCCCAACTATGTCTCGGCGGCGGCGGTGGCGCAGTTGGGTTCTGTGGCCATTGTAAACAGCGTAAACACCATTCCTGTAGGGTCGCCGCTAAACCTTCTGGATTTGCAGTTGGACTTTACCGAGGCGGTTCTCCCGCTGTTCAATAATAACCCCGCTTTGATTAGCGCCTTTAGCTGGACGGTTAGCATCAATGGGGTGGCAACATCACCCTCGCCGGGAACGTCTCTTATCTATGGCGATCCCGAGAGTTATTTCACCCTGACATCCACCAATCTTACGATTACGCAGGTGTAATGTGGTCGCGGGCGTAGACACCAGTTGGCCAGCAACAGGGCCTACCAGCATCCAGAACACGATACCGGCTTATCTTTATATCCAGTATCAAAATGATGACAATTTGCAGGCGTTTTTCACGGCATACAATCAATATGCTCAAGCCTATGTGAATTGGTTCAATGCGCTTAATCTGCCGATCTACACGCAGGCTCCTATTTCCGGCGTTCTTCTGGATTGGGTGGCTGCGGGCATTTATGGCATTAGCCGACCGGGGCTGCCTACCAGCAATGGTTCGCCCAACATTGGTGACGTTAACTCGTTTACTCCCAATCAAATGCCATTGAATGGATATAGGGCGGGTGTGGCAAGCACATATACCGCCACTTCGGATGATGCGTTTCGCCGTGTTATTACATGGGCATTTTACAAAGGCGATGGTAAAACATTCACTCCCACTTGGCTAAAGCGCAGGATCAACCGCTTTCTAAATGGGATAAATGGCAAGGATGTAGTAAACGACACGCAATATAATGTGTCGGTAAAGCCAACTGGTTTTCAAAAATGGACAATTAAGCTGGCAAACACCACGCAATCGCAGATATTTCAGGCGGCTGTTCAAACTGGTGTTATAGAATTGCCCTTCCAACAGACATGGACGGTGACGTTAGTATGAGCCTTTATCAGTTTACCAATAACGCCAATACTACCCTTGGCTCGGCCATCAACACCACCGCCACCACGATTACCGTGGCAACGGGCACAGGCGTTCTATTCCCCACGCTTACGGGCGGACAGTATTTCACCGCCACCCTGTTTGCGGCTGGCAGCAGCACTGGCCTGCCCAATGAGATTGTGCGGGTGACTGCTCGAACCGGCGATACCATGACTGTTGTGCGCGGGCAGGAAGGGACGACGCCGCAAAGCTGGGCGGTTGGTGCAAGTTTCTCAAACTTTATCACGGCTGGCTTGTTGAATAACTTGGTCGGCACCAACGATATTCAGTCGCAGTTTGGTAACTCTGCGGTGGATTCTGGCTCGACCAATGCGGGTGTGGTCACTTTGTCGCCCGCTATCACGTCCTTGTCTAGCATCCTTTATTCTCCGATCCGGGTGCTAAAGATCGGCACGGCCAATACCGGCGCATACACGCTGAATGTGAATGGGCTTGGTGCTAAAAATGTGTTGGTTAATGGATCTGCCCTGCAAAATAACCAATTAGCGGCATCTGCCATATTTGAAGTGGTATGGGATGGAACCAATTTTGAATTGATGAGTAACCCAGCCGCTTTAGTGCTTAACTCCATACCAAACAGTAGTTTGGCCCAAATGCCAGCAAGCACTTTCAAGGGGAACATCACAACCGGCACTGCAACCCCATCAGACATACCTATATCGTCCTTGCTTACGTCTTTGGGCTTTGGCTCATATTCTCTTGCCTATCCGGGATATTATACATTTCCCAATGGCCTCATTGTTCAATGGGGGCAAAATCGTTCTGTGACCCCCGGTAATGGTTATGTTATACCAATTACATTCCCAGTGACCTTCCCTCATTCGGTTTTGGCAATGTCTGTTGTTCCTTATACACCCTCTGGAACGACGTATGTTTCTAAACACATATCTCGTACCAATACGGGTTCGACCACCTCATCCGTTAATATGACTGTAATCAACGATGATAGTGACATCGGCAGTTTCTATGGTTTTGACTGGGTGGCAATAGGCTGGTGAGAATGGCAACTCCGAATCCAAATAGGGAAACGACATGAAATACTCTAAAACCACCGGGGGATTTTACTCGGACGCCATCAATTATGACTATGTTCCAGAAGACGCGGTTGAAATTACAGAAGATCAACACGCAGAACTTCTAATGGGGTCATCTTTGGGGAAAGCCATTGCGCCCGATGCAGACGGCAATCCAATTTTGATCGACCCCGCACCACCATCTATGGATGATTTGTCTGGAACTGCTCGGGCACAACGTGACAATATGCTCCAAAAGACTGACTGGCGGGTAACGATTGCCACAGAATCCGGCAATGCACTATCCGATGATTGGAAAACATATCGCCAAGCCCTGCGAGATGTCCCCGCGCAAAAGGGCTTCCCCGTCAAAATCAAATGGCCCGTGGCCCCCGCAAACTAAATAGGAAACGATCATGTCCACTCCACTTTTCCCCGGTCAGTATCAGCCTTATCCCTCGTCCTTCCAGAGCATTGCACTGACCAATTCTGCGGCGGTGGGCCTTACGCTTCCTACGGGCGTTAACGGCGTTCCCAAATACGCTCTGGTGCAGGCTTTGACCAATAGCGTAAACTGGCGCGATGACGGTGTGGCTCCTACGGCTAGTGTTGGTGGCGGCATGGTATTGGTCGCGGGGATTGAGCCAGAAGGCTTTAACGGCGATCTGTCTGCAATCAAGTTTATCTCCACCAATGCCGCTGGTTCCACTCTGCTCGTTTCATATTACTACTAAGCGGTGAGACGATGAGCATAACCCCCACCCACGCCGATCTCGGCATTGAAATAGGGAAAGCCCAAGCCATGGCCGAGGCAGCCCAAACAACTGCCGAGCGTATGGAGGTTAGCTTGAATGACCGTATGGATAGGATAGAGAAATCAGTCCATGAGGGATTTGTAGAGGTTAAAGAATTAATCAAAGGCATCCATACCGATCTCACTCATCTAAAAGTGCAGGATGGTAAAAATGACGCAAAAGAAGAAGCCAAAAAACATGGCTGGTCTGTAGGCGTTTCCGTCACCGCTTTAATTGTCTCTCTGGTATCCGCTGTAAGTGGTCTGATAAGTTATTTTATGGGCAAATCCCATTAGGGAGAGCGATTGTGAAGCTAACGCCTAAAATAGTCGCCCTACTTGGCACGGAAGAAGGCTTAACACTAGAGGCGTATCTTGATCCGAAAAATTGGACTTACGGCATGGGCATCGCGGCCACGTCCGGGGCCAATATTTTGCAATACAAGGACAGGCCGACTACAGTAGATGCGGCGCTGCGGGCATCCGTGGCATGGATTGAAACGCGGTTTATGCCCGCTGTATTAAAGGCTTTTGCTGGCCATGATCTGACCGAGGAACAGCTTGCCGCTGCCTTGTCATTCCACTGGAACACTGGGGCCATTCTCACCGCTCAATGGGTGAAGGATTTTCAGGCCAGCAAGCCCACCACTGCGCGGCACGATTTGGAAAACAACTATCTGCAAGGCGGTTTATTGGCAGCGCGGCGCAAGCGCGAGGCCGCATTGTTTTTTGATGGCACATGGCCCGATGATTTTCGCGTGCCGGTGTGGGGTGTGCGTAAGCCTAGCTATTTGCGTAGCATTAAACCGCAGACGGTGGCTGACGTCATACCTATTCTTCAACAGATCATGGGTGGAAAATGACCGTAACAAAAATATCTGATAAAGAATTTGTTGCGGAATGGAATAGATTGGGTTCCGCTGATTTGTTTGCAAAAACTCACAATATCAACAGACGCACTATTCAGCGCCGCCGTTTGCGAATGATGCAAAAGGGATATGAGTTGTTTTCCGAACCATTGGATGGCAATATGGAAAATGTCCCAATTGATTATCGCAATGTCGGTTGGACATTTCCAGCCAATCGTGAATTTGATCTATTTTCTGGTTCTGTCATTGTCTCATCTGATCATCACTATTGGCCCGATATGGTGCCCGTGGCTCATAGGGCATTACTCAAGGTTATTAAGATAGTTAAACCAAGAGTGAAAATTCTGAATGGCGATGTATTTGATGGCGGTTCTATTTCTCGTCATCTGCCTATGGGATGGAACCAAACGCCCTCGCCCATTGACGAACTACATGCCTGCCAAGAGCGCGTGGGAGAAATTGAACAAGCATTGCCCAAGGGCTGTGAGCGATGGTGGGCGCTTGGTAATCATGACACAAGATTTGAACGTAACATTGCGACTAAGGCACCGGAATTGGCGGGGCTAAATGGCGTTCGTCTGACCGATCATTTTCCCGGATGGGATATATGCCATTCTTTTTGGCTTAACCGCACCAGCCTTGATCCTGTAATGGTGTTTCATAACTACGCCAATGGCATACATGCTGGCTATAACAACGCGATGAAAAGCGGTGTGACGACAGTTACGGGACACACCCATTCCCTTGAGTGCAAGCCTTATAGTGATTTGCGCGGGCGTCGTTATGGCATCCAAACTGGAACCATCGCGGATCTTGATGGGCCGCAATTTGAATATCAAGGCAATCGTCCGTCTCAGGCTTGCTCGGGCTTTGTTGTTTTGACTTTTCGTGATAATAGACTTTTGCAGCCAGAGATTTGCCAAGTAATTGATGGCAAGGCATGGTTCCGTGGCGAAATAGTCGCGCAACGCGAGAAGCCCCATGAAGTTTATTAATGATCTTTTGACCGAGAGTGACAATAAAACATTCTCCATGCAGCGCGTGGGTATTGCCACGGGATTGCTGATTGTGGCGGCTGGCTTTGCATCACAGACTTGGCGCAGCACATTGACGCCGGAAATATACCAATCGTTTGCGATGGCTTGGGCTGGCATTCTGGCTGGGGGTGGCTTGGGCGCTAAATTGACACCGGAGGCACCTAAAAATGGCTGACACCGCCGCCCATGAACAGATGGAAACCTTGCGTATTGACGTGGAATACCCCGAACATGTCGCGCGCACGGAAAGCTCCGAATTTGCGGCAAACAAGCGCACGCTAGTGACGAAACTGGACACGCCCTGCTTTTGCTGCGGAGGCAGGGACAAGCGCGAAGTCCACCACATGGTGATTGAGTGGGCCGAGTGGGACAATGCCGACCCGGACAAGGTGCTCCAGAAGTTCCACCAGTTCGACATCTATGGTTATGCAGCACAGCTTGGCGACAAGCCCGCGACCGGCCCTGACGACATTCGCAACCTCGTGGTGATCTGCGCGGCCTGCCATCGCGGCGCGGGCACCGGCATCCACCTTGTGCCATTTCCGAATTGGATTAGCCAAGTCGTGGCACGCGATGGCATTGTTGTATTAAAACCCACCGGCAGCCATCCCATCACCGGATCAGACGGCGACGACAATGCCTAAACAAAGGAAAGAACCATGTCTATTGCCCTGATTGAAGCCCGCATCAAAACCACATTCAATAATTTTCTTGGCACTGCTCGGGCGGACGCTCTCAAAGTTGAAGCCATGACATCGGCAATCGTGGCAGACATTCATCGGATTGTTACCCGCGCTGCCATTATTGCGTTTGGCTTTGGCTTCGCGGTTGGTGCAATTGCGGTGTTTAGTTCGGTTCACATCTAATGAATCCGCTGTTTCTCATGCGGGCGCTAGGATGGCTCAGGAGCGCATGGTCTGCGCTGATGGGGCTTGTGATCCGATACCCGTGGCAATGCGCTTGTGCGGGCCTCCTGCTGGCTTGTGCGTGGCTTTGGCATGGGAAGATGGATGCAATAAGCGGGCGCATGGCGGATCGCGCCGCTTATATTAAAGCCCAAACTGATGCAAAGGCGCTTGCCGATGCTCGGACGGCCAAGCTGGAATCCAATCTGGCTCAATTTTCAGGAGTTACCAACCATGACTATGAGGATGGTCTTGCGGATGGCCGTAATCAGCTTGCTACCTATTTTGATGGCCGGTTGCGCGTCAACGCTAAAGGTTCAACCGGCGGCACCATCTCCCCTTCCAAGGATAACCCTGCCTCCATTTCTGGAACAAGCGCCCCCCCCGCCACCGTGGCATTCACGCAAGAGCAGCTTGATGGTTGGGAAACAGATTATCAATATGGTCTGAAATGCCGTGAGTTTGCGCGGGGCATCGCTGATCGTTTTAACGGCAAGCCATAATTAGGAAATATACAATGGCCGTTCCTTTTTCTTATCCCCGTGGCGAGGACATCGTCATTAATCTGGTCATTGCTGATCCCGGCGATTATGATCCCGCAACTTTGACGGTCACAATGTCGCTTAAAGTGACTTATAATTTACAGCCGCCGCCAGTTACCGTTGCGCCGACTGCTACATTTGTGGTAACATACCACCCCATTTCTGGAAGCGACCCCGCGTATTGGCAGGGTGTGATTAGTTCTACTGTGAGCGCGGGATTGACGCCGGGGTCTTATATTACCGACGCCCTTATTTTGTCTGGCTCTACGGTTTTGTCCGTCACAAGCCCTCAGATCATCAATGTTGTTGAGAGTGTGACACCCGCAGCATGAGCAGCTTTACCCTTTACTGGCGTGGCCCAGCGGCAATTCCCACTGTTTCATGGTCGGCTAATCAGCCCCCGCCAGAGATGGCATTTGCAGCGGTTATTGGGCCGCAAGGCCCCACTGGCCCGGCTGGGCCTGCGGGTGGGCCTACTGGGCCAACGGGGCCTACTGGCGCGGCATCTACCGTTGCTGGGCCTACAGGCCCGACTGGTTCCATTGGCAATACCGGCCCAACTGGGCCTACAGGGCCAACGGGTGCTATTGGTAACACCGGCCCTACAGGCCCTACGGGGCCGACAGGTATTCAAGGTAATACCGGCCCGACCGGGCCAACTGGGCCTACAGGAATCCAAGGCCCTACAGGCCCGACTGGCCCAACGGGGATTCAGGGGATTGTCGGCCCTACAGGCCCAACGGGGCCTACTGGCCCTACCGGCAATACTGGCAATACCGGCCCGACTGGCCCTACAGGCCCCACTGGCCCCACGGGGCCTTCTGGTGCTTATTACGCATCCACTAGCACAACTCCGCTGACTATTGCGACAGGAACGCAATCCCTCACCATTGGCACGGGTTTATCCTATACTCCCGCGCAGCCAATCCTGATCGCTTATAGCGGCACTGTGTATATGGTGGGCACGGTTGTGTCCTATAACACGGCCACGGGTGCTTTGGTCGCTAATATCACATCTGTTTCTGGCTCGGGCAGTTATAGCACTTGGACTGTAAACCTTAACGGGGCAAGCGGCCCACAAGGCCCCACGGGGCCTACTGGCCCTACTGGCGCGGCATCTACCGTTGCTGGGCCTACAGGGCCTACGGGGGCCACTGGCTTGACCGGCCCCACTGGGCCTACTGGTTTGCAAGGCAATGTAGGGCCTACAGGCCCCACTGGCCCGACAGGTTCTACGGGCAACACCGGGCCTACTGGGCCGACAGGCGTTCAAGGTATTGTCGGCCCAACAGGGCCGACTGGCCCAACGGGTGCTGCATCAAATGTGGCTGGCCCGACCGGCCCGACTGGGCCTACAGGCTCTACAGGTAACACCGGCCCGACTGGCCCTACTGGTTCCACTGGCGCTGGCGGTTCTCTTGGTTATTATGGGTCATTTTATGACACAACAAACCAGACGGCATTAAGTACCACATCGTCTTATATTGTAAACATTGGCTCTCAATTTGAGGCCAGCGGTGTCAGCGTTGCATCCGGCAATAGAATAACTTTTGCGTATGCTGGAACATATAATATCCAGTATTCTATACAATTTGCCAATACAGATGCTAATAGTGATAATGTTGATGTTTGGATAAGACAGAACGGCACAGACGTATCTGACAGTAATTCAGTTTATAATGTTCCGGGAACATCTCATGGCGGTGCCGGTGCTTTAATTGCAGCCGTTAATTATGTCTTGACGGTTTCTGCTGGAGATTACATTCAAATTGCATGGGCTGTGAGCAATACAACCATTTCGATTTCAACAATCGCAGCGCAAACCTCGCCAACAGTTCCTATCACTCCCGGCGTAATCGTCACCGCTCAACAGGTAATGTATACGCAATTAGGCCCCACAGGCCCTACGGGGCCTACGGGAGCGGCGGGTAGCACTGGCCCAACGGGGCCGACAGGCCCGACAGGTGCGGCTTCATCTGTAGCAGGCCCGACAGGGCCTACGGGGCCTACTGGATCACAAGGCCCTACGGTATACCCCATCGCAGGCATTGCCAATAGCACAGGATCGGCTTGGGGCACCAGCTACTCGACCACTGGCTCTGGCACGGTTGTGGCTCTTGCCGCGTCTCCCACGATCACGGGTACAGTGACCTTTGGCGGAACCAACATTACTGCGCCTTATTGGGGGCTTAATGGCATAGGTCTGGTGCAGAACTCAACCACTTACACAGACACAACAAACACGGGCCCTCAAAGCGCGGCGATAAACGTATATAAAGCGCAAACATACAATACTTCAAGCGCAACAACCCCCGGAACTCTCTACGGAAACTATTTCTACGCCCCAGTGCAAGGCGCTAACGTCACGGCAAACGTCGTATATACTGCGGGGTTTGAAGCTGGGATATATGTGGGTGGCGGTGCTACCTTTAGTGGTAACGTCACTGTTACCAGTGGCGGCGTAACGACCTCTGCGGGGTTGGCTACAACTTCTGGCGGTCTAACCGTCACCGGAGCGTCTACTATTACGGGCGGATCAGGTCTTGTTGCTACATTCGCAGTAAACACGTTTACGCTCTCAACAACCGGCGTCGGGACAATAAATATAGGCGGTACGGCTTCAACAGGCAGCATTTTAATTGGTCGATCTACCGCTTCTCAGACCATTAGTATCCAGTCAGGCGCAACGTCTTCTGGTAACACCAGCACCATCAACATTGGAACGGCTGGTGCATCTGGTTCGATTGGTACAATAGCAATCGGTTCTGCGACAAGCGGTGTTACCCAGACTACCACAATAAATGGTCGCGTTACTTTCGCCCCCATCGGCGCTACGGTTGCTGCGTGGAGCACTAGCGGGGTTGGACTGATCCAATCTGCGGCAACATTCACCGACAACACCACCGCAGCATCGGGCACGGTGGCGACAGCATACATGAACCTATTTGCCGCCCAAACTTATGCGGCAACAAATGCTATTACGGTCACAAACCTTTATGGGACGTATTTTGCGGCACCTGTTCGCAATGCTGGCGTGTCTGGCACTACTACTTATGCATTAGGTGCTGATAGTATTAGCTGTGCAGGAAGCATTTCTGTAGGTGGTACCGCCGCAGTAGTGGGTTCTCTTAATCTACTTGGAGGGGCTTCGGCATTTAACGTCGCAAATCAAACTACAGCGTTAATAACCATTGGGGGCACATCTGGTACCGGCACGATCACCCTTGGGCAGTCCACAGCCACTCAAATCACCAACATCCAAGCGGGCGCAACCACCTCCGGCTCCACCAAAACCGTCAACATCGGCACGGGCGGCCTAAGCGGCTCCACGACGGTCATTACGGTTGGCTCCACTGCGGCCCCCGGTGTCGTCACCATCAACGGCTCAGTGCAGGGTCTTAGTGCATCTACCACCTCGGGCAGCACTATCACGCCGACTGCGGGTACGACTAACCAATACACCGTGACGGCCCTTGCTGCCACTGCCACTATCGCGGCCCCAAGCGGCACCCCCGTAGACGGGCAGAAGCTCATGCTCCGCTTCAAGGACAACGGCACGGCACAAGCGTTGACTTGGACGACCACCTCGGGCGCTTATCGCGCTGTGGGCGTAACGCTTCCCACGACAACGGTTATCTCTAAGGTTCTATATGTCGGGTGCATCTACAACTCTCAGGATAGCTTCTGGGACGTTGTAGCGGTGGCGCAGCAGTAAGATGGCGCAGAACTGGTCATACATTGCAGCGGGCGCTATTCAGACTGGTGCTAGTGCTACAGTTCCTGTCCCTGCCGGATACGCTGCGGGCGATCTTTTGGTCATCTGTCTGTCCAGTTTCAGTGCTCTTAGTTCTACCCCCACTGGCTGGACAGCGATCTCGGGTGGCAACAACGCTTACGCTTTTTACAAATTTGCGGGCGCAAGCGAATCATCCGTAACTCTTGCCGGGGGTTCCACCACCTCGACGGTGGTAATGTTGTGCTATCGCGGGGTATTATCCGCCGATACCTCTGCTGCTTATGCTGGTACAACCGCCACCACAGTCTCTACCAATACGCAGACTACCACAGCGGCAGACGACTTAGTAATTTCTGTTTTTGGCTGCTCCGCCACTGTTAACAACACCATCACTGCACCCGGCAGTACCACATCACGAATTAACCAGTCTGCGTTCATATCTACAAACAATGGTCTATTGGTCGTAGATGAGGATAAGGTTACGGCTGGAACCACAACAGCCAGAACAGCCACTTTCAGTTCAAGCGTTGCATTGGGGTGCGTGTCGTTTTCTTTCAAACAAAAGCCATCCACTGGCGCAATGCTCCTGATGTTCTAAGGACAGATAATGGCAAACACTTACACTTGGACAGTCACCCGGATGGACTGCTACCCCACGCAGGATAGCTACACCGATGTCGTGTTTGCGGTCTATTGGGTGCTGTCTGGGGCGGACGGGGTAAATACTTGCAGCACCAGCGGTAACACTCAAGTCACTCTTGATCCCGCAGAGCCTTACATCCCGTACGCAGAATTGACGCAGGATCAAGTGACCGGATGGGTGCAAGAAGCCCTCGGCCCCGACGGTGTGGCGCAGTGCGAGGGGAATGTGGACACGCAGCTTGCTGCTATTTCCGCGCCGCCTGTAGTAACACCCCCGTTGCCTTGGGCTGCCGCATAACACGACAGCCCATGTAGTCATTCCGCTTGATAATGGGCAAGGTTGGCAATCAACCGCGCATCATTTGGACTATGCTGTAGGGCAAGCGTAACTTGCTTTATAGCCTCCTCTTTCATGCCCAAATTCCATGCGGCAATGCTGGCATAATCATGCGGCATTGATCCCCACACCTCGGGGTCTACCGTATAGAGAAATTCCCGCTGTTCTATAGCGAGTGCCGACATAGCTGCGCCATAGCATTCCGCCCATTGATGGCGTTGATAAGCCAGCTTGGCAATTTCGCACCACGGCTCCCGCGTATAAGGGGCTTCAATCACGCCCATGCGCGCAGCCTTCATGGCCCCTTCCCAATCCCCCAATTCAGCATAGCATCGGGACATTACCCGATAGGCGTAACAACGCTCGTTTGCCCAATCAGCACCGGGCAGATTGAGGTATCGGTTACACTCATCAATAGACTGTTGCCAATGGGCGTTAAACGACAATTCGCGGGCATAGTAAAAGGCATTTCGCGGATCATGAGGATCTTCTCTAACTGACATTTCCAGCAATGGCAGATATTGGCCACGGCTCTTGGTAGGGTCTGGCTTGTGGATTACCAATAGCATATCGGTGTTAGCGTATTGTTCGGTTATGCCATAGGGCACCGGGTATTCATGGCAGGGATGCAGCCATCTGTAACCATGCCGAGCGTGAATCTTCTCGTACTGGAATTTGATGCCTGCGCCCCAGTCGAACCCATACCTAAGTCGCGTAGTGCCATCCACCCAAACGCGCTCAATTTCTTCTCGCCAACCCGGCTGCAACACCTCATCCAAATCAAGACTAACACACACGTCAATATCACGGGGCAAAAGTGCTATTGCAGCATTACGCGCATCATCAAAACGCCAAGGAGTGATGATAATATCATGTACAATCGCCCCATGATCTTTAGCTAAGGCCACTGTGTTGTCAGTGCTTCCAGTGTCTGCAATAACAATCATATCAGCATCGCTGGCGGCTTCGCAAAACCGCTCAACAAACATTTCTTCATTTTTGCTAATAGCGTAAACGCAGATTTTCAGCTTTTTGGTCATCGCGTATTTCCCAAATAAATGCGTGAATAGGTTGCGTTCGTTCCGCAGATAATCATTGTTTACTTTCCGCAATTCCGCCCATTCAACGCCTTCCCAATAGGTGTCATACATATGGACGGAATAGGAATTAATCAGCCGACATTCCCCCGATATATCCCCATAAATCCATTCATCGTTAAAATCGAATGGCAGAAATTCCTCGGCTGACCGCAGATCAATTAAGGTTGGATTCTGTTTGTATATTTCCGCCGCCAGCGTAACGCAATGCGACGACCATTCCCCAGTGCCGATTACTTCCAGCATTTCCCGCTTCCACCGGCCAAGGAATGGGCATCCGGGCTTGGCCACGATCAGCCCCGCATTTAGGGATTTAGGTGAGCCATCTTCATCGTAGCTTTCCACCCCCATCGTGGTTCTCTGGAAGGATAAGGGCTTTATCAAAAGCATATCCGTATCAAGGTATATACCCCCCTGATCGTAAAGCACATCCAACCGCACGATGTCTGCCTGATACTGCGGGTATTCTGAAACGGCAGGCGGTTCCGTTTGCACCATTGTAACGTAAGGACGAATGGCGTCCCAATGAGGGTTGCCTACAGGCTCTGCATTGGTGTGCATATAAATGGCGTCTGGGTTTTGCACATCATGCGCGGCCCTGACTGCCAGATAATTAATAAAGCCAAAGTCCCGAGACATTGGCCCCGTAAACCAGATAAAATGAATGATATTTGGAATAATACTCATTATTCTGGTGGCCATTCTATGCCGCGAACCTTCAAGCGATACATTGCTAGGGCATTTTGAAAAAAATACGTTTCGGGGTCAATCTCTCCCCCTTCCCATTCTTCAAGAATGGCCTTTAGGATTTCAATGTCATCATCCATTTTACACATCCTATCTATGGTCGCCAGAACCTTTGAGTTTATCACGCGATTTGCGGTCAGCCAGCTTGTCGAGGTTGGATTGCGCTAGATCCGACAAAGTAATGCCGAGAGCATCTGCGGCGGCGGCGATATACCAGAGGCAATCCCCAAGTTCCGCTGCGGCATCGTTCCGGTCAAAAGTGGCATCACGATATAGCTTTTTTAGTTTACCGGCATATTCCCCTGCCTCGCTGGCAAGGCCCAATGCCGTGTATGTCAGGGCCGTCTTTTCATTGCGCGGATATATCGCAGTGCCCATGGCCTGTGTTTGATAATCGTTCATGTTCATTCGTGATGCTCCCCATCAGCAATGCATTCTGCTAAATACCGCCCACCATCTAACCAATTTCCATTTCCCTTCTTTTCATCCAGCAGCCAATTTACAATCCTATCCCGTTCATCGAGCTCGGCGGCTTTAATCATGTGAGCAAATTGGTTCTGGAGATGTTCAAGAAACTTGCGCGCTGCTTCTTCCGGCTGACCCCTTAAACTGTCGGACATCTCAATGGTGCCGTTTGGTTTGAACGATATTGACCACTCGGGATAGTTTCCCAAGCTGATGGTGTAGTTTGTAAAGGTCTTGCCGATAGGCACGGACAGACTTTTGTTGGTATCAGTCATTTCATGTGCTCCTTTACAATAGCCTCTGCATCGAGATTGCGGATGGCGGCAACAGCATCGCCCACATGGTCAAGGCAGCAATCGTCAGATAGCGCATCAATGCTTTCGTCAGCAGCCTTCGCCGCAGCCTTCAGCCCCATCTTCACGCCTTCCAACCGAAAGTGATCGGCGCACGCAGCTATGGCGGCTTGGCGGTGAGCGGCGAAGGATTCCGCCAATAGGGATTGCCATTCGCTTTGCCGTGGTGCGTACCAATCAACGGCTGCGTCCACATCCGCTTGTGTAATGTCATTGGTCATTGGGGTTGTTCCTTTTTCGGATAAAGCCGCCTAAGCGCGCATACTGCATCCACGATGTCGGATTTGAATGGGCCCTCTGGCGTCACCTTGATCCAGAGCCACCATGCGGCAAGCGATATTTGCCAGCGAAGCCATGTCATCATGGCGAAACACGCGCTTCCGACTAAGTAGAAATAGTTGGCCATCACCCCTCACTCCCCAAAGCCCGGCAGATGGCGGTTGCGATCTCGGGGAGGGTCATTTCACGCACCCCGCTGCGAACATGAATGTCCATGTGGCTTTGGCTATAACCGCACTAAAACAAATAACACTAAATGATGTGACCAAAACCAGAAAGCCTACAAAGCAATACCATGCGGTTTCATAAATCTTTTCCATCGGTCAATCCCTCCTGCTCACTAAATACCTGTAATCGGTATCGTCCAAATTGAACGCCAACTTGAACGCAGTCCAAGCATCCCATTCTTCCATAGGGACAAAGCAACCCACCTCGTTCTGCACCTTGAAAGCCTCGGCTATCGTGCTGTTGAACTTCATGGCCATGCGGAAATCTTCTATCGAAGCTACATTTTCAATGGGAAGCCCGCGCCAGATCGGGCGTGCCGCAAAAGGGACGCAGCGGACGCGCGCACCCTCTTGGGCCTCGGCCCAAATGTTCTTAGCTACCGTGCAGATGCTGTCACTCTTCATCGGTCAGTCCTTTCCATTCAGTGAGGGACTTGTCGGCATCTCGCAGGTGCCCAAACTTCACGTGGTATGCGATGTCCGTCTGCATGATGATTTCATCATCGCGCCACACCCCGCACAATTCGATGCGACCGGCCTTGGCTAGAGGTTCCAAAGCCGCCGCCATCTTCTCAGCTACGTCGCGCACCTCTTCGCAGTCCAGCTTGTACCCCTGCGCCAGTGCGGCCATCTTGTTCAGGTCTGCCTTCGCCTTTTTCAGCTTGGCACGAAGGAAGGTAACCTCCTCCATCAGGAGGCGCTGAGCATCCATCGCAGTCAAGTCCAACACATTTATGTCGATGGCGCTCTTTTCCAGCGCGGCGTCATGTCTAGCCTGCGTTTCTGCCTCCCGCTTAAGCACCGTTTCCAGCGCGGCGGTGAGGCGGGTTATTTCGGCGGCGGCTTCTTTACAGAGCTTATCAGCATAATCTTCCAGCTTTCGCCCGTCTAATTTACAGTCTGCTAATCGCAGCCGCCCTACCAGACTAGTCATGGCCCATCTCCCTCAAACACGATCCTGCCGCCTCGCTTGGTGATTTCTTCTCGCAGGGAGGCTGCATGGGCCTCGAATGTGCCACGATATAATACTCTGCGGTCTGGCTGTTCTGGATTGTGCCATGCAGTAGCCATGAGCGCCTCCACCATCGGATCGGGCGTGGGGATGATGAATGATAACAGCTTCGCGTATGACATTTTGCCATGGTTCACGTAGTCCGTCACCGCATCACTCACTTCCTTGCGGAAGGCTTCGTGCTGTTCAATGGCGCGGCAGATGGACTCGTCAAGTATCATAGATCGGTTAATCCGTTCGATGCACCACGGCTTCCCTTGATCTTCGGCGACCTTCGTCACCAGCGCCAGCGCCTTGCGTTCAATCTCGGTCATGGCTTGTCCTTTCCGCTTTGCGGATGTTACATATTTCCCGATGAGCACTAACAACTTGCAATGGAATAGGGTCAAAAGCGTGTCCGTTTCCCAAGTTCACCTCAACCCACTTTCCGCGTTCGTCCAACCAACCCGTATGATAAGTAACGGTTGGGTTTATGCCCAAGCAGCCTTGCAGTCGTGGATCATCGTATCGCTGAAAAACGTCGCAAGGCAAACCGTCTAGGCTGTATTGGGTCCGAGTCATTGTTGATTACCCCCCACAAGTCAACAAATGATACATAGCAACCTTTACCGGCCCCGGAATGGATTGCTTGCCGTTTTCCCATGCACTGATTGTCTGCCATCCATGTTTGCCCATAAGCAATGCGGCGGCAAGGGAGTGCTGGGTGTGGCCCATTTCCTTACGGGCTTCTCGGAAATCTTCAGGCTGCATTAATTTGTCCCTCAACATTTACGCAAACAATCTGAATGGGCTTAATAACCGTCCCATAGGTTCTGGCGCGGCCCCAACCGTGGGCCAGCCAATCGGCCTCATGTGCCCACTCAAGGTATCCATTGACCTCACGAAATACCCGCTGATCCAAAGCTGGATGGGAAATTTCCCTCATGGCGGTTTCACCATTGGAATGGGTGCAAAGGGTTGCTTGGATGGTCATGATTATGCCTCCACACGATCAGCGCCCACAATCGGACACATGGAATAAGAACCCCAAGGCTTTACTTGCTCAACGCCATCCCATTCGGAAATGCGGAGGCTTTTACCATCGGCGGTTGTAATGGTTTTGGCAGTGCGTTTGGCAACGGTAACGCGAACGCGATAATCCGCGTCTACAATCAAGCGCGTCCAATAAGTTTTGCCAGTTTCAAACTTTGCCATCTCACATTCTCCTGTCGGCGGGGTCATCCCCTGCAACAACCCATATAGGCCATCGCTATAAGCCGCAAGCGGTTTTTTGCATTATTCTAAATTATTTTGAACCACCCCACTTCAATCAGCACCACCTGTTCAATGTCCAGCGGATCGGCTCGATCTCGTCTGCCTCCCGTGGTGATGGTATGATCCACCGGCAACTTCACATATCCTAGTGCATCCTGCCATTGCACGAATAATGCGGCTTCAAAGCCCATATCCACCCAAGCCAGCAGGGCATCATATTTGCCCTTGCTGACCATGTAGGTGGGGTATTTATCCTTTGGATTAGTCCTGACCTTTATCTCGGCCATGACCTTAGCGTTCCCGCCTTGGGAAAGCAGATAGTCCGCCCGGCAGTTCATTGGCAGCTTGACCGCATCAAACTTAAATCGGGCGCACACCTTCCCGATCACGGATTGTTCGCTGGCTAGGTTTGCCGCCGTTTCATATTTGGGCCTGTAGATCATTCCCCCTCATGCGCCTTGGCTTTAATTAATTCGCGCTGGCCAAAAAACACAATCTTTTCGGCATCGTATGTGCGGGTGGCCCCCGGCTTGCCTCGCCCTTGAATAAGGGCAGCCAGACGCCACACAGCCTTAAACACATTGCCAAGGCCAAAGGACATCCCAAACGCCTCGATAATGTCGTTACATTCGGCCACATAGGGCTTGCCCCCGCTGGTGGGGTTATCAATCGGTATCTTGTAATAGTCCGACGAGCCACCCGTAAGCATTACCCCCTCCCTGCCAAAATATCCTTGCACCGAGGGCAAGTGACCTTCTCATTCCTATCTGTGGTGGCGGGTTGCTTTCCTCCTGATCCAGCTTGGCAATAGGCCACAGCCTTATTCAGCACCCAAGCCCGCTTATGAATTGCGTTCATTCCTATCCCTCCATGCAATAACAACGTAATCACAAAGGCTGCGGATCAACCACCATATATTAACAGCCAAAACCGCCAGCCAATAAAACAGCATCACCACGCCCATGCACAGGGCAACCATTAAAGCAAAAATGCCTAGAGACTGTTTCATGATCTGATCTTTTCTACACAATGGACAACATCTGACACCGTTTCCCATGCGTGCATATCTTCACATGATATAACAATCTTAAATGTATCCTCTATCACCATAGATAGTTCAATAATGGATATACCGTCTAAGCCCAGATCATCGCGGAGTGTGTTTTCAAATTCAATCTTGTCTGGCCTAATTGTCGCGCAATCATAAATTAGCCCGATAACCATTAGGCAAGCGTCATCCGATGTGATTTTCATTCTAGATCTTCCTTAATGTTGCGGACATCTTCTGCCTCTATTTCATAAATGGTATGGCGGATTAAATCGCCAGTGTCCCAATGCCCGTCCAAGATGGCCTTTTCAGATACGCGGCCCCATAGCTTTTGGGCTGCTAGGCGTTCGCGGGCGCGGTGCAAGATGGTGCGGTCGGTCATGCGGCAGTCCCTTCAATAAACAAGTCACCCTGACGTTGCGCCCGTTCAATCCTCCGGCACGCAATCTCAAAATAACGCTCTTCCCTTTCGATACCGATAAAGTCGCGGCCCATCTGAACGGCTGCAACGCCGGTTGTTCCGCTACCCATGAATGGGTCGAGGATGGTTTGGCCGGGATTGGTGAAGTCGGCCACAATTTCAGCCATCAATCGGCGCGGCTTCTCGGTTGGGTGTTTCCCTTCACGCTCGGGATTAT
>Ga0208497_1000227_pt1 | contig 30035 bp, 51 predicted proteins | sample CryBogCBE25Aug07_FD_184555 | JGI IMG/M metagenome (GOLD analysis project Ga0208497, IMG submission 184555) | Freshwater microbial communities from Crystal Bog, Wisconsin, USA - CBE25Aug07 (SPAdes) | ecosystem: Environmental > Aquatic > Freshwater > Lake | place: Crystal Bog, Wisconsin, USA...
TAGAAGCCTGTCAGTATTACTTAGGTGAAATCGAAGCAGTTTCTAAAGGGTCTAAGTTGTTTTGGCCTATGGGCAACCATGACCAAAGACTTGAAATGTCTATTATTGCTAATCTTCCTACATTTGAGGGTGTGTTTGGTACTTCATTGCGGGATTACTTTCCTATGTGGCAGCCTTGTTGGTCTTTTTGGGTCAATGAAGATACTTGTATTAAGCATCGCTGGAAAGGTGGTTGGACTGGTGGTAGGAATAATGCAGTCAATTCCGGTGTAAATATGATTACAGGTCATACCCATGTCTTATCTTCTATTCCATTTAACGATTATAACGGCACACGCTGGGGAGTCCAGACTGGGACTTTAGCTGACCCTATGGGGCAACAATTTGCCTATACTGAGGATACTCCTAAAGACTGGAATAGCGGTTTTGTAATGCTATCGTTTGACCATAGCAAGATGCTTCAGCCTGAGATTATTCGTGTATGTGGTGAAAATGCTGTAGATTTTAGGGGGCGAATTCACAAGGTTTAACCATTATTTGCAAAATCTTTATGATATTTTTTTCTTGCCTCAGTTGAAGCATTTACAGCTTCTTCTAATGTTTTAAATATACCCAAATGTATTCTTTTTCCTTGGTTATAAATTTCAACACAAAATCTATCTTTATATCTTGAATGTTGATAAATTCCTTTTGCTGGATATTTTGATGTTTTTATGCGTTTTCTATTGTGATTATTTTGTGATGATGTAGCTTCACGCAGATTTTCTATGCGATTGTCTGACCTATTTCCGTTTATATGGTCTATGTATTTAGGCAAATAACCTTTAAACATTAAAAATATCACCCTATGTTGAAGATATATTTTTCCAGAAAAACCAACTTGTCTATATCCGCAAGAATTTAAAGTTCCCGCAAGCTCTCCAGGTCTGACAATTAGTCTATTAACTTTCCAATACAAAAGTCCCATGTCATATTTAAACATTTCTTTTGCTAATTCTTGTGTTAGGATAGTTTTCATTCCCATTCCTTTTTAGTGGTTTTAATAATTATACACTATATGAAAGAAAAATGAAGCTGACTACTCCAATCCTTCGTAACTTTTATAATGCCCTGGTTGTTTGCCATCCATTTACTAAATGGGATATGCCATTAGCAGCCCAAATAGACTTTGTAGTTGATTCAGATGACGCTATTATGGGTAGCTATATGTATGAAGATGGGGAAAAGTATGAGCATACTATTACTATTTCATCGGCAAAATGTGGGCATATATCGACTGTAATTCGAGTCCTCTGTCACGAAATGGCACATTGTAGTTTTCATCGGCAAAAAGGTGACAAATGGTTACAACATGGCAAACCATTTAGGACTCGTTGCAAGATGATTTCTGACGAATTAGGTTTTGACCCACTTGAGCTTTAATCAGCTTTTCTAATTCCCTAGCAAATCTATAGCGTGTTTGCCATTCATTAGCGGAAGCAACGCCTCGTAATCCTAAAGAATACCAAGCGTTTTCAATTTCTTCATCTGTCAACTCAGCACTATCCATAGTGCGATTAAAGGTGCGAATAGCACAAATACACCAAAATATAGTAAAAGGTCATTCATATTAGGGCTAACAAATCTTCTTCAGAGAAACCCCAATGCTTTTCAAACCCTTTATGTCCAAGCTGGTGAATACTGGTATCGCCAAGTCGATGATGAATGGCGCACAAAGGGATGACAGGTGCAAGGCTTCTTTTACCTCCATATCTTCTGATGTGGTGCATTTCAACAGGGGAATCGTCAAGGTTTCGCACATCTGTTTGTTTGCACAATATACAGCCCAGTCGTGCCAGTTTTGCATAATTGTCTTTTTCTGCTTTAGTTGCCATCTGCCCATTCAAACCATTGTTTGTAATACGCTATAAATTCTTGCTTGGATGTACCAATTTTGATACATGACCCATGTGGCTGCACTAAGAAAAATTCTTCAATTTTCATACCATTGTCAGTATCACCTATTACTATAACAACAATAAAATCAGCTTTACCAGCTAGTGCTTGCAACATAATACGCTGACCGGTGCTTACTTTTTCTTTGGGGCGCTTCCATTCCATTACAAAAAACTTGCCATTTCTTTCAGCAATACCATCTAAATCACTAGGCGTAAATTTAGGACTATTGGGGATTACCCCAACAAAATCCCCATAATCAACATGAGAAGCTAATAAAGACCGCATTAAGACAGCCATTGTTTTCTTATCTGGTCATAAGTAGCAAATTCTAATTTAATGGTTTCTTCTGATAACTCATGGGCTAATTGTGTAGCTAATTCATAATCACATTTAAGCGTAGCGTTATGGTAAGACTTCATTAATCTTTGAAGTTTAAGGTAGTTTTCTGAATAATCATTCATCGTGTCATTTTTTCTATGTTTCTATTACTGGCTTCTTGTGTGCGCCATGCCTCAAAACGCATCTTGGCAGCTTCTAATTTCCATCTAAGTGCTTCGGCTTTTTCTGTCGCCAATCCAATGGCCTTACATAATGACTGGTAAGCCTCGCTACGATACGCTTCTCTTTCTTGCGCCCCAAGGCTTTGTTCTGACGATTCAGACATTTTAATAGCCTTAAGGCTAGACTTAAATGCCTCCAATTCAGCGAGTTCACCTTTCGCTTTGGCATATAGCGGTGCATTTGTGTATATATAGTCGATAGCGTCATTTGGGTCATATTCTTTCATTTGAGTGCCATCCAAAGTCCAATTTGGCTAAAGCTATAACCAGCCCAAATCATTGCGTTTGGTATAGACCCTTTTTTAAGCTGAATAACTGCGACTATGCAATAAGAAAACCCTGTCATTGCAATCAATATTTTATCTAAAGCCATTTGTTTATTTCTCCCCGATTCCCTTTTTCATATTGCGTATAAAAATCTTGAAGTAGCTTATCGTCAAGTTTATATTTAGTAAGATAAAGTCTAAACTTTTGCAGACCCCATTCTTTACGCCATTTGCATAATTGTCTTACACCACAGCGATGTTTAGCTTCCTCATACATTTTTGTTTAAGACTATCGTAAGAATCGTAACCAGTACCAAAAACACCAAGTTCTCTAGCTTTAGTTTCAATACCATTATTGCTAAACATCCACTTTTTATCAATCTTTTCTTTCTTGGGTTCAATTACTATTTCATCTTCGTAGCGTTCACCTTTAAGCCAAGTGCTTGCATGGGGTATAAATTCTAACTCAACTTCTTTAACTTTCCAGTATTCGCAATGTGTATTAATAGCTTTTGCAGCCATAAGTTGTTGTTCTGCGGATAATTTTTCCCATGACTTTCTTGCAGCTGCTTTAGCAATTTTTCGTGGATATAAAGACCAGAATTCATCAAACATTCTCCTCTCCTATTGTAGGGTGCGTGGGCTTGTAGGTGTAGATGGACTAGATGGTGTTGTGTATTGCGGTGTACCTACTACGCCAGTTGTATAACCACTTGGGCTTGTAAATACAATCTGATTAGGATAGATAGTAGCAGTCTGAGTGGTGTAACCCATAGGATTTACAAACTGTGCTGTATTACCTTGAATCTGTACTGTACCTTGACTGTAACCTTGTGGGTTTGTCATCTGATAAGTTTGTGCGTGGGCTGACCCATAACCAAACATACAACCGAGTAATGCCCCCAATAAACAGCTACCTATAAAGTCTTTCATTTTTGACCTTTCAATGCTGTAATTGCTTGGTCTAAAACTGCGGAAGAAGAAACTCCATAAAACTTAAAAGTTTTAGGAATTTGACCCAATTGGTTTTTTTGGTCAAAAAAGTTAGGAATTTCACTAACCCAAAAATTGTTTTGTTGAAATACTTTAATATCTTTCATTTAATTCCCCTTTAATTACTAGACAAAGTAATTTGTGTCTAGGAATTTAGTTTCTTATTATTTTTAGCTACTGTCACCTATGACAAACTTTTAGTTGTATATTTACAACATAGGTTGACCAAGGGTGATAGGAAACTATCAACTGACCCATTAGTAACTTATATGTTACTAACCAGTCCTACCTGAGTTAATGGTCATTCGATTAAAGGTCTTGTATCACCTTGTCCCTAAAATCTTGTGTAGTCGCCATTTAACGCTACTAGGCTGAAGTGGGGTGCATCACTCGCCTATCTTTTCTTCCACGCCACCGATTTAGGTGCTTAGTACGCCTGGAGTGCGGACTGCAATAATACTACAAGTATTTACTCATGTGAAAATCCCCATGAAAACCAAAGGTTTGCAGATTTGATAACTCTCTTTCATAGCTAAAATACCTTGCTAACTCTTCCGGTGCAAACTTTATTCCGTTGCTAACCAGGTAATCACGATTTAAATGACAGATTAAATCATCTTCGTTTTTATTGTCGTAAACAAACTTAGGAGTGTTGGTTAATTCCAACAGTTTCTTGCTTCTAAGGGAAAAACCTCCGTTACCAACTCTTAGTCCTTCAGGATGCCAAGGCCATACAGCACCTATGTAATCGTAATCTAAAAATTGAGGTTGCCAGGCGCTTGCGTCAATTACCCACCCATCCCATTGCACTATTAAAACAAAGTCCGTATGGATGTATTTATGCAACTCCTGAAGGATAAATTTGCTATACGCTTGCCGACTGTTAATACTCATGTGGTCAATAAACAATTCACCACCAAATTCAATGTTTCTTTTACTTCTTTCTATGGCTTTTTTAGCTTTGTCTGGTTGTACTGAATCTATGGCGCAAATGGTTACATTACTCAATTTCATCTTGTTTGCCAAAACTGTTGTTTTTTAACAACTCTGGCCAAATAAGCCAAAAGTTAGTAGGAAATATATCTTGGCGAGTTACAAGCCCATGACTAGCTTCTTCAATCCTAGCCCCAAGAAACATAAATTTAGCTGCTGGTATCCCACGAATACGCCAATTAGATACGGCTGCGGGGTCGCATTTACACATTCTTGCTACCTTTGCAGTACCACCAAGAAGGTCAATAATTGCGCTGTCGGTAAGTTTTAATTTAATGTTCATTCACGAAGTTTACCTTTGTTGTTGTTTATTTGCAAACACTTTGCTTTTTTTGTTTTCTTCTGTTAAAGTCTTACTTATAGCAATTTTGCTATGTATCTAAGGGGAATTAGATGTCACAACTTAATCAATTAATGATTGAAATGGAAGAGCGCTTAGAAATAGCGCTAGACAACATGGAATTTGGCACAGAGTTAGCACAAGACGATATAGATGTTATTCGTGCAGCTTGTGGCAAACCTAACAACAAACGCAATGTGTTACTACAAAATGTATTTGAAGACTTTGGTGGTATTTTTGGAAATCCTCTTGAGTCTTTTCCAACAATTAGAGGTGCAAAATGATTACTTCTGACTCCATTGCTAACCTAACTTTAGCTTTATCTATCGTGCAAGGAAAAATGACCCATGCGATTAAAGACTCTGCTAATCCTTTTTTTAAGTCTAAATATGCTGACCTTGAGTCTGTTTGGGATGCTTGCCGTAGCCTTCTTTCTGAAAATGGGCTGGCGGTTATGCAATTCCCTGGCGAATATTACGATGGGTCTATGCGTTTAACTACCATTATTTCCCATAAATCAGGGGAATTTATAAGTCAAGAAATGTCTGTACCAGTTACAAAACCTGATGCACAAGGCGCAGGGTCAGCATTAACCTATATGCGTAGATACGCATTAGCAGCAGTAGTAGGAGTAGTACAAGCAGACGATGATGGTAATGCCGCTTCGTCACCTAAACCAGTAGTAAAAGCGAGAGAGATTTAATCATGGCTTATATTCCAAAAGAAGGTAGTGGCTCACTATTTAAAAATGACCGCAAAACAACCGAAAATCACCCAGACTATACAGGCACTATCATGGTTAATAACCGTGAATGTTACTTATCTGCGTGGGTTAAAGAAGGCAAAAAAGGCAAGTTTTTTAGCGTATCTATTGGCAAAGAAAAAGCACCGGTAGGATTTAAAGCTAGTGGTAGCGATGAAATCCAGCGCCATACCATTGAAGATTCTGACCTTCCATTTTAAGGAATAGCCATGCTGAGTCACATCAAAGATGTTATTGGCGAAAAAGCCATTATTACTATGGAAGCCTATGGGGTTGATGAAGAAAGGCGGTTAATTTCTTTTGAACCCCAAGACTTAGAGTTAATACTTAAAGATGTGATTCAAGTATGCGCTGATATGTGCATTACTGAAGTAGATAGAAATGCAATTTTAGAATTACTCAACTAAGCATTTAAAGGGGAAATAAATGTCAGAACATTGGTACTGTGCTCAAACAGGCGCACCACGCTATACAACTACAGGTAAAAATGGAAAAGAAAGAAATACAACGCTTAGAGATGCCAAAGCTAACCCAGGCACTCTCGTACCTTCCGTTTCTACAATTAACAGCCAATTATCTAAAGCTGGACTTAATACATGGTTTCAGACTGAGGCCATTAAAGCTGCCGCAGAAAACCCAAGAGGTCTGCAAGAAGAAGAAAAAGACTATATATCCAGAATATTAGAGTTATCTAAAAGAAAATCCCAAGATGCTATGGCTAGGGGTACTCTTATACATGACTTCATAGAATCGTTTTACAACCAAGATTACCTACCGGATATGCCAGCGTATGTCCGTGTCGTAGATGACGCCATAACAGCCCATTTTGGTACTCAGTTATGGATTCCTGAGCAGTCCCTAGTAAACCAAGAAGGCTATGGTGGTAAGTGCGATTTGTATTGCAAACCACGCCATGACTTTACTGGGGTCGTAATTGACTTTAAGACTACGGAAAAAAGCCCTGGTGACCTAACACCCTATACAGAGCATACACTACAGCTTGCAGCGTATAGAGAGGTTTTAGCCCCATCTGCACGATGCGCCAATGTATACATTAATGGCGAAACAAATGAAGTAGCCATTTATGAGCATAGTGAGCAAGACCTTAAAGACGGCTATGAGATGTTTCTAGCGTTGCTTAAAATATACAAATTGAAAACTGGTTTAAACTAATCACGAGGCTGGCTTGGTTTCCCCTTCCATTACTCCTTGACACGAGAGTCAGCCTCACCTTCCAATGGGCGAAAGCGTAAAGAAGCAAGTAGCCCACCTTCTTTGTTGTTTATTTACAACACATTAGGGTATGTCTTTATGTAAAAGTGCATGAAACTTTAATAAATTACTTACATAGCAGGTCTTGACACTATTCAGCTTTATGGCCCTTGGGGATTTCAAACTAAAAAGACCTGACCTGCTACTTTTATTAAGGGGATATGGATACATACATTAGACGAGTATTTGAAGCTGAAGCACCTTGCGACAAATGCACTCAAAAAACAGATTGCCAAGAGTTTGAGTTGGCTTGTAGGGCATTTTCTTACTATGTTTTGCATGGCACATTTCACGCCCATACAGTAAGGATGCCTACGCATAACCTATTTAACAAAATATTCAAAGAAGATGACAAGGCTTTAAAAACCTATATGAAGTCTTTAGCAGCTAAAGAAGGGGGTATATGTGGATAAGCGTATTCGTACCAAATCAGCGTTTAGAGAGATGTTTAAGTATAAAAACCACATTACGCATACTCTTGAAAAGCTAGTTGCTATTGAAAGCAAAAGACGGATTGTAGAAGTGTCTAGTGGGCCATTATGGTACATCTTTGGCTACAAATTAGTGTCTAAACCTTGGCTAACTTATGGGGAAATGTATGACTGCAAATGAATTAGCTGATGAATTAGATAAGTCTAGACAAAAACCCTATACATCTGAGCATTTAGTTGGTAAAGCCGCCAATATGTTGCGCCAATTTGGGCTTGCAGAAAGCATTGTTAAACAGCAAGCACTTGATATAGAAGAATGGAAACGCAAGTACAAAGATATGCACAATTTGGCAACACAGGCAATGAGCAAAGTACATCAATTAGAAAAAGAGGCACAAATGAACAATAAACCAGTAGCGTGGATGGCGGCTAACGAATTACTTTTTAGTGTGGTTAAAGACGAGATTTACCATATTCCACTCTACACCCATCCAGTAAAAGAACTAACAGATGAAAAAATAACCGCAATATCCAAAAAGATATTTAAAGACTACAAGAACTTTCACCACTACCAAATTGACTTTGCAAGAGCAGTAATAAAGGAGGTAAGTGCGAAATGAACGGATACTGGTGTGTTATTTGTATGCAATTTTTGCCGAGCATTGATGGTGTAATTATTCACGATGATGTAGTACATCCTGACGATATGAACTTTGAGGAAACAGAACAATGAAACCAATAGCATGGATTGCCGTAGGCGACAACACAAGCGTATTTTTTGATTTAGATTGTGCTTTGGCAATTGATGAAAACCCAACACCACTTTACACCCATCCAGCAAAAGAACTACACCTATCACTTCAAAAAAGTAAAGAAACAGGTGAACTATTAGCCGTTACTTATACAGATGATGAGCATAGGATTGTGGAAGTGTTATGGCAAAAACCACCAGCAAAGACACTAACAGATGAGGAAATAGAAGATTTAATTGATAGTGAAATACCTATGATTCTTTTAGGTGGAAGATTATTTTATCGTCAATTTGCTAGAGCAATACTAAGAAAGGCACAAGAATGACTGCAAATGAACTAGCTATTTTATTGGAAGTGGATAGTTGGTACAAGCTGGTAACTAGAGAAGAAATAGCCACCATGCTACGCCAGCAACAATCTGAAATAGAGGCGTTGAAAGCAGAAAAAATTAGGGCTTATGACAATGGATATGAAGATGGTAGAAAGCCTAATACAAATAAGGCACAAGAGAAATGAGCCTAATTGAAATGCGTGAAGATTTATGCACCCAAAAACGAGTTAGTAGGTCAAGAGTTACCTACGATATTAACTATGACCAAGAAGTTATTTATACCCAAGAAGGTTGGAATGATGGTCAAAAGACTGTTTGGGACAACGAAATTGGTATTGTGTTGGTAGATGCTTTAACTAAACATGGAAAGGTACAAGAAAAATGAATATTCAAATAGAAATAGTCAAAGAAAACAAAGATGGGTCAGCAGACGCATTAGTGCATTTTGACAAAGAAGGTTTGGGTATGCTGGTAGAAGAAGGAATTATCAGCATATTACGAAAATACATTGAGCAACAAAAAAATGCTAATAAAAGAAAAAAACGGTAGTTATACAGTTAATGTAAATGGGGGAGAAGTAACTATGTCTACAAGAAGTTTTGGAATGGTTGGTAAAACCTATAAATCAGCATCAGAGGCGCTTAAAGATGCTAGTTGGTGTACAGCTATACAAAGACCTGATAAAAGCGAATACAGCCACTTCTGGTCGATTCTAGGGGTATTGTCAGCATTAGGCTTAGTGCTATTTGTAGCTATCCGTTTTTAGCCATATCTAAGGCTTGTTTTTCTTCATTATCTACCCTTGCAAGCCAGCCTTTACCAAAAATAGGAAAAGTCTTTAATGACTTGTAATATTCTCTCCTAGTTTCAGAGAATTTTGCGATAAGAGTTGCACTATTACTTGCGAGAATAAGGCTTCTTGTTGCTGGGCCAATAACTCCGTCAGGTACACATCCAAGAGATTGTTGAAGAAGTTTAACTGCCCTGCCTGGGCCTGCGTTAACTGCCATTGAAAAACTAAGCAGGTCGACTCCCCTAGGTAATACTTCTCCATAACAAGGTCTCCAGTAGCGTTGCTCATACAAAGGGGCTACAAGGTCTTTAGTAAGGTTTTTCATGGTAGCGACAGGATGACCTACCCATTCTTCCCAAACTGCCTTAGTGACCCCTAAATTCGTTTCACCGCCAGGGTCTTTTAAATTATTAACCCAGCCACCTTCAGACTTTAAAACTAAGTCTAAACACTCTTTAAAATCATTCATTTAATGTCAATCTGGGCGTTTATCCAGTCTTGCAGGCTGACTACTTGTTGCGTTGTGGCAGCGCATTGTCCAGCAAGAAGATTGTAGGCGGTTGCAACATCAGCGACTGTGGGGGCTGTGGAAATGCCGGACACTTTACTGCTACTGGGGTTATTCCACACGCTAGTAGCCCGATAGTAGTTACGCAAAGCAGTAAGTTTAGCTTCATATTCATTGGCTATTCCTTTAGTGACTAATTCGTGTTGTTTTGTGATTGATTCGACTTTGGATTCTTGTTCTTTGGCGGCAATTTCAACTGATTTTTTGTAATCAAGATATTTAGAATAGCCCAACCACCAGCCACTACCAAAACAAATAGATACAACCACAGTAATAATGATAATTTTGACATAATCAATCATTTATAGGCCCAGTAGTGAGAAAACGCAATATAGCGACAATAACACCAACAATAACCAACAATATGCCATAGTACCTTTGGTCAATAACAGATTGTAAATAGGAAAAGTTATCAAATAATGCGCCAAAAATGACAAGCGCAAAAGAAAATAACATTGTCCTGCTGTGGAAAATTTGTTTCATTTGCCTGTAATGTAATGGGCTACAAAACCTACAAAAGTGGAAAAGGCAGACACAATAACCATGCCAGCCCAAAAACCGCCCCTGCCTTTATTGGCTAACTCAAGTAGTTGCTTAACATCTTTGCGTAATTCAGCTACTTCATATTCCATGTTTTCTACTTTTTGCCAAGTTACGCCAAATTTTACAGGGTCAATTTCCACAAGATTACTCACTTTTTAGTTGTTTTTGTTTTTTTGGCGACAACTTTAGTGGCTTTTTTGGCTACTTTTTTGACGGCAGGCTTTTTAACAGGAAAGTCAAAAGTTTCAATTTTGGGTGTAAAGCCAAATTTGTCTAATATCCATGTAAATGTGAAGTTCATGCTAATTCCTCATCTGTTGGTTTAGCTAGTGTAGGATGTTCCCATTTAGCAATGTAATCGCCTTTACCGTCTGAATCGTTTTGGAGTGTGATTACAGTCAAGAAATCCTGTTGTGTAAGGCTAGGATATAGAGCCATGATTTTTTCGTATAAAGTCATTATGCCGTCCTTACTAAAATGCCACTAAATCTTGTAATTCCAATAAAAGCAGAAGTATTTGCCGTAGTTCCTACATTTCCGTATAACTCAACATAATCTGTAGAGCCATTCAAATAGACAATATCGCAAACGCTTGATGGGTATGCTGCTGTAGTTGCAGAACCACCACGAGCATATTCAGTACCATTTTTAAAGATACCTGCATAAGCAATATTTGTTGATGTAATTGCTACTGCACCATTGATTTGATAATAACCAGCTACTTGTGGTGTAAAACGATAATTTGTTGTTGAATCAAAAGCATTGGCAGTATCAAAAATTTCAGTATTGATTGTTATTTTTGTCCAAGTATTTGTAGAAATAGATTGAGTTGCATTTGAATAAGCACTAAACGCTGGCATATTACCGCTAACCATTACTGTGCCAGTAGTCGCTGGAAATGTTGCTGTATTACTTCCTGCAACGGCAGGCGCAGCAAGAGTTACAGCGCCAGAAGTAGCGCCATTAACATTTGGAAATGTTGCGGCAGTTTTAGTGGCCAAAGTCTGCACAACACCGCCAGAGTCTTTATAAAATAACTTGCCATCAGCAGTATTAATAGCTAATTCGCCAGCGACTAAGTTACCAGCCGTAGGGACATTAGTAGTTGTTGAGCTATAGTACAGGCTGATAGGCGTGAACGAAGTTGCGGCCATGATTAAATCCTTTTAAAAGTAAAGCCTTTGTTGTTGATTTTATTGGTAATTAAGTATGCTTGCATAACCTTATTTTATCAGTATGTCCCGCCAAATATGCCTGTTAAGGCTGTTAATGTACCAACATTATTAATGTTGTTTGTTGCCATGTTTAAAGCCCCTGACATAGGTGTTTGTCCGTCTGCTGAAACAGACTGAGTAAGTCCGTCAGCTATGTTTTGCATAGTTGTGTTAGCCCAGCTACTTGTAATAGTAGTACCTGTTACTACTGGGTTACCTATGGGGAGGTTATATACTCCGCTACCGTTTCTACTCATTTTGTAACTCCTTCTTGCGCTGCTTTAATCATTAATAATTGCGCTAAGCGCTTTTGTTTATCTGACATATTTGTAGTAGGTATTTTACTAGCTAATTGACCTGCTTTATAGGCTGCTTCTCCAACTAAACGAGGGCTTGTTGATGCCATTGTTGCCGCTAAAGCTGGTAAATGTGTTCCACCACTTAAAATAGCGCCTAATCCGGCACTTACATCCAACCCTTGACCTACTATTCCTCTTGGAGTCCATGAGGAAAGTGATTGTCCTGCTAAAGCTGGCATTAAATTGCGACCACCTTCAGTCATTAATTTATTGGCTATTTCTTGGCGATAACCATAGTTTGCATTGACATTGTTACGCATTAAAGATTGAAGTTTATTCAATCCTGTTGCTACAGAAGCCTTTTTGCCTAAACTAAGCGATTTTTCAATTTCACGAATTAACTCAGCACTTTCGCTGTAATCTTTCATTACATTGCTATAAACAGGTGCTTGTGTATTAATCGTTTCTTTTACAGAATGGTATATATCATCAGCAACATTTCTAGCTTTAGTATTATATGGAATATCCTCTAAAATAGCGCCAATGCGTTGTTTTAAAGCATCCATACCTTCTGGAGTGTGATATTCAGCAGGGTCTAATTTTTTCCAACGATTTACAGATTTTTTAATATCTTCTAATGCTTTAATGGCGTTAGGATTAGTAGTTTCACCTTTAAATGACCCAATATTTGCAGCTTCTTTAATTTTCTTTTCAATATCACCAAAACTTAATACTGTCTTATCTGCGCTAATATCTTCCATTCCTGACCGATAAGCTGTATTTTTTGCTTGACGCATATCAGATAAGTTGGCTTTAGCTGCATTAAGCACATTTTCCATTGGTGCTTCGCCACGCATATTAGTTAAAAACTCAGGGTTTGCAGTTTTACCAGCTTGATATGCTTCTTCAATAGCTTTAGAGCCTGCGCCTGTAGATATACCAGCGCCTTTTGTAAGTAATGCTTTAGCTAATTGACCACCAGCAGAAGCAACGCCTGGAATAGCGCCTAAACCGCCACTTATGCCAATATTTTTAGCTTGTTCTTTGTAATAATCTTTACCAGTTAAACCTTGTTCTTGTGGAGTAATAGCACCTTGCGCTGCACCATAACCAATTCCTTGTGCAACTGGAGTGATATAAGGTGCAATATGTGGCATTGCTTGAGATAAAGCCCCTTCTGCTTTAGCAAAAGAAGGAATCATTCCAACTCCTTTTACCATGCCAGCAGCAGGGGCAACAGAGCCAGCAACTTGACCTGCTAAATAAGAGCCTGGATTAGCTTCTTGATAAGGTTTAGCTTCTTCAGCATATCTTTGTGCTGCTTGACCGCCTACTTTTCCACCGCTTAATAATTGTGCAATACCTAATACTGGGTCTGTAATAATAGATTTTCCAGCGCCAGTAAGTGCAGATTCTAATGGGCGAATTTCAGGTGATATTTGGGCAACATTGCGTGTTGGTCTACCCAAAGCAGCGCCACCACCAGTTTCAGCAAATTGAGTTTGTGGTTTATATAGCTTTTGTGCTTGTGCAATAACATCAGCTTGACTAGCACCTTCTGGGCCAGTTAAGACAACAGTATTACCATCAGGCGCTTGTACTGTATATTCTGCCATTATTGTGTGCTTCCAGGGACAACTTTAATAATTCCCCATTGTCCTTTTTCAACAACAGGTGGTCTATAAGCTGGATTTACAGGAGGGGCTTTAGGTGTAGCAGCCTCTTCTTCTGTCATAGTTACAAATTGACGCAAATTCTGAGGCACAATTTTTTGATGCACTTTGTATTCATTATTGATTACATTAGCAGCATAATTCTTTTGATTATTAGCTATTTGTTGTGCAGTTTTTTGTGTTACCAACAATGTTGATGGATTATTAAAGTTAGGCTGTAAACCACTTAAAATTCTTTCATCGCCACCATTAAGGACACCAAGATTAAATGCTTCTTTACCTGTCAAAGTAACAGTATTGTAGGCTTCACTTAACAAAGCCCTTTTTTGTGGATTTGCCATATCAGCAACACTAAAATTAGAAATTAAGTTTTTATAATTATCTAATGATTGTTGATAGTTAATAGCGCCTGATACTTTTTTAGCAGGCTCACCTACTAATGGCTCAGAGGCTTTAGTAAACCATTCTCTATTTTGTTTTGGCGATAATCCAGCAGGAGGTTGTGGAGTTTCAAAAGTAGGTTGTTTTGCAGTAGGCTGTACTGGTTGTGCTGGCATTGTTACTGCGCCTTGCGCATAAGCAGGTGCATTTGGGGCTAAAGAAACTGGTGGTTTAGCCAACACAGGAGAACCAGGGTTAATTGTTTGTGCTGGAGGTTGTCCACGCAATGCTTGTGGCATATTGCCACCACCAAAAGGTATTCCTTCGTCACTTAATCTAGCAGCTTCAGCAGGAGATACGCCTTTTGCAAATCTTTGCAATACTTTAGTTGGGTCACGAGGGTCACGCAATTCAATCGCATTACCAGTATCTACATGAATAGGTGGATGATATTTTTCTCCACCTTGTCCAACAGTTTCCATTTGACCTGTAGATAGATTTATTCGCTTACCAATTTCACCTTCGCCATATTTCTGAATTTTTAAATCTTCAGCAACCATTGATTTTAATGTAGGATTTTGTGAATTAAGTCCATATTGAATAGCTTTAGCAGGGTCAGTTTGTTGTAGTCTTGCATATTCTTGAATTTCAGCAGCATTTCTTCCTCTTAAAGCTGTAGCTAATTCAGTCTGTTTAGTGTCTAAATTAGCATTAGTCATACCGCCAATAGCAGCGTTAATCATTGGCAATGCTTGTTGCAATGCAGAAGGTTTAACATAATGCCCGCTAATAACTTGACCTTGTGGGGCATTAAAGGCTTGACCTGTCAGCAAATTAGCTAACTGGCGTTGTCTTTGTAAACCCAAGACTTCGGGGTCTTGTGATAGAAATTGTTGGTCTGAAAGGTTTGTTGTGTCTGCCATGATTATCCCTGCTTTAGTAATTTAGACAGCGCACTTAAATCCATTGGCTGTGCATCTCTAATAGGTTGTTGTGCTGTATAAGCAAATGGGCTTTGATTGCCACGCACTAAGTTTGGTAATGCCATTCCTTGCGGATTTGCGCCTTGGGCTAATTGTCCTAATGAATTTGCTAATCCAGAGCCAACGCCCGATTTTAATAAATTTGTTAATTTAGATAAATTTGCAGGATTTGCAGAAGGGTTTGCAGCTTCATAAGAAGCTAATTGGTCAGCAGTTAATCCCATTCCAAGATTTGCGCCACCAAGTCCAGCAGCAGCTTCACTACCAGCAATTCCAGCTAAAGAGCCTGCACCAGTAGTACCACCCATTCCTACAGAAGTAGGTGCTAAGCCTTCAATAATTCCAGTACCAGAACCTCCTAAACCAGCAGCACTTTGTGTTGCAGCTATTCCAGAAGCACTACCAGCGCCTCCAGTACCGCCCATACCTAATGTAGATGCAGCGTCTAATCCTGTGCCAGTAGATGCGCCTAATTCAGAAAGAGGTACTGTAGCACCTGTAGCAACATCAATAGGTGCTGTTCCAGTAGCTAATGCAGCAGCTTCAGGAGTTATTCCTTCAGACGCAGCTAAAGCCATAACTTCAGGCGCATAAGCAAGCGCAGCGCCACCAGCAGCTAATCCAGCTACAGTAATCCATCCGCCAGGAATTTGATTGACTGCTTGGTCTATAGAAGCTAAACCACTACCAATAGCAGGGCCAGGGTCTATAGAAGCTAAAGCACCTAAAGCACCACCACCACTACCATCAGTACCTAATGCAGATGAGATAGAGTCTGTAATACCGCTAAAGCCACCACCACCACCACCAAAAGGAGTGCGCTTTAATTCCCAAGTCCAACCAGAATGTTTACTTTTAAACATTTATCCGCCGTATGTACTTAACCAATTACCACCAGCCGTGCTAGTTGATGGAATACTATTAAACAATCCAGTAAGTCCAGTATAAGCACTATTTACTAATCCAGGATTAGCCGCCAAACCTAAGATACCAGCAGAGCCTAAACCATACAAACCAGCAGTTTGATTAGTAGCTTGTCCTAATGCAGCATTTTGCGCTGCAATATTAGCGTTAGTTTGAGTAGCCAAAGCACCTGTGTAATCAGGGCCTGCAACCGCAGCTTGTTGCGGTGCATTAATAAGGTTAGGTGTAGTTAAAGATTTAATCTGTCCAGCTTGTGTGCCTTGCAGCGCTTGAGCTTGCAAACCAGTATTCATACCTTGTACTTGGGCGCTTGTCAGTAAATCGTTTTGACCTTGCTGGAATGTACGCATAGCATTGTCATAAGCCTGTGTACCAGGGACAATTCCTTGATTAGCTAAAGCAGCTTTATTTGACTCTGCGGATTGCGCCATTTGTGGCTGTAAACGTTGCATAATTGCATCGCTGTATGTTTGACCAGGATTAATGCCATAAGCAGGGTTATTAATACTTGCTTGTAATCCAGCTAAAGATGAATTTACAAGCCCTTGAGTTTGGTCAGTACCAGTTTGATTAGCAGTCCATGTAGGATTACCATTAGCATCTGTACCTTGTTGGTAGTTTAAGCCACCATAAAGCGTATTTTGATTAACTCGATTAGCTTGAGTAGCTTGTTGTGCGCCAGCAAGATTGCCTAAAGTTTGTGCTTGTGCTGCGCCAAAATAAGGGCTTGTTGTACCGCCATACGGATTAGCCGTATTAGCGTTAGCACCTTGCGAAAATGTTGAACCTGCACCCATTACTATCTCCTTATGCCCATTTACAATATTCTGGGCGCATTTCTAGAATTACCAAATCCCCATCGTCATGTGCATCAGGGATAAAAGCAACATCTTTGAAACCAAGGTGTCGGTCTAGTCTTAGGGCTTTTTTGTTACTCCCTGCAACTGTGCCAATTATAACCTTTAATTTCAATGTGTTAAACGGATAATCAAAGACCTTTTTAAGAAAGTCTTTAGTTGCCCAATGCTCACCTTCTGACCCAACATGAATCATGCAAGATTTACCATAAAAACCGCAAAATACCACTACTGCCCTAATTTCATCATTTAATACCTGACCGACATAATGTGCGTCAGGTGGAGTCGGAATCTTATGTTTAATAGCCCAGTCTTTAAGACTTTGCTGATTAATAAGAATCAAATGACACCACCTTTTTCCATAATATAGTCGGTACTAGCCCAATGTAATTCAATGTTTCTTGATGCCACATTAATGTTAATAGAGCCACTAAAACCTATTCCTGTGACACCTTGCCATACTTTAGTAGTAATAAGTCCACCACCCCAAACATTGCCATCCCAAGTTGATGTATCCCAAATACCTTCAGATTGTGTAGCAGGGTTAAACGAAACTGCGCCTAACTGTGATTGAGTGTCAAAATCTACGCTTAAACCGCATAAAACGGCTGGTACGCCACCTGTAGACTGAAGTATAGGTCTTACCATCACAAAGCGTTTTAATTGACCTGGTGACTCAAAATAAGAATAAGCTGTTTGTGCAGTTGCAGAAATATTTGCGCCATTATCTGATAAAGAAGAGTACAAAGTACCTACAAATCCATCGCTACCAAAGTGCATATCAGCATCACCGGATACTTCCCAACAATAGCCTTGGATACCTGTAAATCTTGCCCATGCTTTAGTAATGGTGTGCATTACATACTGTTCCATACCTATATCGGTAGGAATAGACAAAATCAGCATATTTTCACTAGCAAAGTAGTTAATTTGCCAACCGAAGTTAGCATAGTAATTAGTAGTAGCTTGACTAATAGGGTAAAAAATCTTGTCTGTTAAGTTAATTCTTGGGTCTAGTCGGCTAGATTGAAGCGCAGAAGCAAGAGGCACTAAACCATCTTGAGTAAGTAAAAGTAAATCACCAGCCCATTTAAAGAAACAGCGTCTTGCAAAGGTTTGACCTAATTGCCATACACCTTTTAAAGCCCAATTTAAAGGGTCTGTAGGGTCTGTTCCATTGTAGACAATGGTTTCACCCATCGAGGTAATCCAAACTGCATAATCGTCTGCACCCTGTCCAGCATCTAATGTCCAAGTACCCATTGCTTGCAAATAACCACCATTTCGTGCAATTCCACCGAAATAAAGAGGAGAAGCAACGCCAGCAATAGAATTTACATCTAAAAACCAACAAGCAAGAGTGTCTTTTTGCGTAAAATATAGGCGATTTTTAAACAGGTTTACATTAATAAAAGTTGATGAATCTGCGCCTGTAATGCCTAAAACTGTGTATGTACCAACTACTGTAGCGTTAGCAGCAGGCGTTGTTGCCATAGTATAAGTAAAGGTACTTGCACCTGTTTTTGTAATGACATAAGAGCCGTTATAAGCTGATTCAGTAGCGCCAGAAATAGTAACATAATTGTTACTAACTAAACCATGTGGCGCAGAAGTTGTTAATGTTGCTACATTACCTACATGGGTAATTGTGCTAATTGTTTGCGCTGTACTTGTCGTGGCAATAAAAAACCAAGAAGTACCATTAAAGACCATTACAGGGTCAACACCATTACAAGCTACTAAAAATGACCCTGCGCTATTAGTAATGTTGACAAATTGCAGTTTATCGCTAGTAATACCTGTAAAATAAGACACCGCAGTAGCAGGTTTACAGTCATAAATAGTGTTTCCACACGCCCCAAATAGCTTATAACCGCTATTAGTAGGGTAATCCATTAGTGTATGGATTGGGGTATTTATTTTAATAGTATAAGCACCCACTACAGTAGCATTAGTAGCTGGTACAGAAAGCATTGTGTAAGTAAAGGTTGATGCACCTGTTACTTTAATACTAAACACTCCGTTATATTCGGTTGGAGTAGCGCCAGAAACAGAAATATATTCGTTATCTATTAAACCATGTGCTGTAGCAGTTGTAACCGTTGCTGTCACACCTGAGTGTGTAATGCTTGAAATTGTTTTAGCGCCAGTAGAAGTAGTAACAATAGATACTTGGGTATAACCTTTACGCAATGTCACATCGCTAGGTGTAGGATAAAAGTTAACCATTTGTACTGCATCTGTAGGGGGCATCTCAGCAAGAGAATCCCTACCATTCCAACCACCAATAGGTGCAGGAATAGAAGCAGTAGTAGCAGAGTTTTGCTTCGCTCTAGTTAATAGCATTATGAGCCGTAGCCAGTATCAGGAATATTAGCGTAACCAATAAGCACTCTACTTGGTTGTGGCGCAAAAGATAAGTTAGGCGCACCTTTATCGTTAGCTTTAGCAACTGATAAATAGCGTTGATAATCTTGAGAAACGACTGTTGTATCAAAGCCTTTAATGCCCCAATACTTCATTTTTGTCAACAAAACCATAATACGGTCATCCAAAACTGTAGTATCTGAGTCAGCAGTAAAACTATTTTTTACTGTATTATCTGCGGCTCTCGCCCAACCTTTTGACCTATATTCCCATCCCAAGTATTCTTGGGTATTCATAATAGGCCATATACAGAATTGATTATCTAGGATACGCCAGCGTACTCTTGGGCCTGTAGAGATATAACCAGACTTTAGCCATTGCCATTGTTGTGCATCTTCAGCGCCCAACATTTCCCAATGTTTCGATTTATCCCACATAGTGCGGTTTGTAATCGTTTCAAAGTCATCAGGAAGGTCATAAGCAGTCTGAGCGCATACTACTGACTGTACGCCATTGCCTGTAGCAAATTGACTCATTACAACAACTTTAGTCGTGTTATTAGCACTTACAACATAAGTATCTTGAGGAATGTTATAGCCTGATAATTGCCATTGGCTTGTAACATTGCTTAAATCTGTGCCAGCCTCAAAAGTTAATGTAGCAGAACCATTAACAGTTGTGGCATTGGCGGTAAAAGATTGCGTATAAAAACGATACTGCACCTGGAGTGCTTGCCAATCATATTCTTTTAGCAAGTCATAACCAGCACCATTCATCAGGGCTAAAATCTGTTGTACATCCTGAGAAGTGTTGCCGACAACAAAAGAAGGTACAGCCAAGTTTAACTCGGCTGCGGTCTGTTGCACCATTTGAAGCATCGTTTGGGACATATTAAGCCTTTACTACTTTCGGTTTGCGTGGTTTCTTTTCCGCAACAGCCGCAAGTAGCGCTTCCATTTGTTCCTGCATTTTGGATAGCTTCGCATCTGTTTCTGCGGTTATTTTAGCATTTTCTTCACGAAGTGCTTGCAATTCTGCTTCTCTATGTGCAACTTCAGCAGAATCAGTAGCTAAATTCAAGAAAGCCTTAGCTTTTAAGCGGAAATTATGAGGACTCATGCCAGCTACCATGCCAATACGCTGTAATTGCTGGTCAGAGCAGTCAGCAATAGCTTCTACTGTATGGAATTTAAGCCCACGCAATTCTTCAGCTTGGCTACGAGTAATTTGTGGCCATTGCTCAAGCGGTGTGCCAATAATGTCTTGATGATTTGATACTTGATTCTGATAATGCGCCCATTGGCGAGGGAAACGCTGTTTATGGGACTCTTGGGCATAAGTGTCGATTTCTGTCAAATTATCGCCAGGAATCATAATACGCACGAAGTCGAATTCTTTAAAAATCGGTCTGCCAGCTTCGTCAGAAGCTAAATCTTGCTTGAGGGACTTTTTATAGAATTGAACCGCTAGTCTTGCATCTGCACCTGAAACATCGCTTTCTATTGCCATTTTTAATTCTCCAAAGTAGTTTGGGGGTTTATAAAAAAATAAAAGGGACTCCCCTTTTGAGGGAATCCCAGTTGTACTACATATTCAATTTAAAAGGGTTAACCTATTAAACAGAAGCAGCGCCAAACCAACCATAGTCACCTGAAGCCATAGCGACTGCTGGGCCAGCGTATAAGCCAGCGCCACCAGTTGCTACGAAAGTGGTAGTGTTGATAGAGCAAGTTGCTGTTGAAGCAGCGATAGTTGAGCCAGCTTTAGCCCATACATAACGCTTACCATCGGAAGCAAATACTTCTGCACCGAGTGGGCCAAATGTTACCAAACCAGCGTTTGCTGTTTGTTCTGCAACAGTTTGTGTATCGTTTAAATCAATCCCTGAGAGGGGGGTAATGGTATATGCCATGATATTTCCTTTATTAATTAAGAGGGTAAGTTAAATAGGGGTTTCCCCCTATAGATTAACTACCTGTCAACAGACCTTGTAGGAATGAGTTAGAAGTAGTCAAGTTACCAGCCCAACCATACAATTTTACAATCGCATCTTGGTTAATAGATTGACGCTCACCACCGATAGGTACAAAGTTACGCTCTTTGTGTGGGCGTAGGAAGAGGTAGTTGGTATTCAAGAAATACATATATGTAGCTGTTTCTTGTGAGCCATAACCACCACCTAATACCACATCAGCAGAAGTACCACCACCGTAGAATTTCAATGAAGCGAAACCAGCAGCGCCAGACTCTTCAGCAGCAATACGCTGAATAGCTTGCAATGCGCCTACATAGTAGGAATACAGAGTGTTACCAGCAACAATCAAGTCAGCCTTGTCAGTACCACGAATCTGCTTGATAGCAGCAGTAGTCATAGCAGCAAGGATAGTTGTTGAAGAAGTAGCACCTGAAGTGATTTGATTCTGCCAGAAAGTCCAAGTAGCACGATTAATACCACCGTATGTACCTGTGGTTGGTACAGCAGCAACAGCAGCGCCCAAACCATCTAAGTTTTTACCGCCATTACCTGTACCGTCACCGTATAAGTCACCGGAAATACGGTTAAGCAAACGAGCCTCAGAAACTTGCATACGACCATCTAACAAGTCGATGATTGCTTCTTTGCTTGAGTTTTGCAACATTTCTAAGCCAGACATTGTAACTGCATCAGCGTACTGAGCAATTTTGTACTGGGCAGCAGAAATAGGGCTATCTGGAGCAATGTTTAATACTTCATAGCCACTATAGCTATTAGCATTGTTGGTTGTGGTGTCATCATACATAATCTCTTCCAAGATTACATTACCGCCTGAGAATGGGCGTACATTGCCCTTCTGATTCAAGCGCTGAAGAATAGCGTTGTTTTGTGTTAAGTTATCTGCCAATTCACCGCTACGACTTTGAATCGTGGTAGCGATAATATCGGTGATTGCTGAGTTAGCAAATGCCATGATATATATCCTTAAAAAAATGTGCCAAAATTGGCTAGTTAAACCCTGCGGCTCATTGCTTCACCTAATTGGTCAGCAATTAAAGACCGTCTATCCTTTTTATCTTCTGGATTACTCACTTTTCCACTAGGAGTAGTGGACTTTGGACTAACCGCAGCAGCCTTAGCCTTCGCTACTTGCTGTGCTTTGATTGAGGACTGTTTGGCATCTTTTAGGAGTCTATCCTGTTCGATTTCCCAAACATCATCATTCATACGCACGGCTTTCTTGTAGGCCGTTTCTAGGTCTTGGGCTTTCCCTAGCTCAAGTAGTTGAGCCATTTCTTCCCTTACCACATCAAAATGCGGAAACTTCTCCACATTACTTCTTACTCTTTCAATTTCACCCATTAAGCGTTGATTTTCCTCTTGGGCAAATCGACCTTTAATGCTTGAAACTTCCTGATTTACCATATTTAACTGATTCATCAGTTGTTGCGTATATGGGTCAAGTTGTGTTACTTGTCCATTTCCGTTTAATTGTATACCATAATCTGCTGCAAGTTTCTGAAATACTTGGACTTTTTGGTCATAGCCAGCATTAGATAAGATTTGTTCTGCACGGACTAGGTTTTCAATGTATTGAGTAGGTTGAATACCTCTGCGTTGTAAGTCTTGGGCATAAGGCGCAATAGCATTTTCATAGGATTTAGCCCTATCAGCTTCAGCTTTATAAGTGCTTACGCCTTTCTTATATTCAGACTCACGCTGGTTAGCATATTCGGCAAACTTAACAAAATCTTCTTTGTCGATTTGTTCACCTTTCTCCATTTTGTCCCAAATATTGACATATTCTTTCTTCCAGGTTGAAGGGCGAGAAATCTTTACTTCTTCCTCCTGTGCTTCATCCTTAGACGCAAATTCAAGTTCTTCAGCATCTTTGGTAGATTCTTCGTTACTCTCATTTCTATTTTCAACCTTAGCGGATTCATCGGTAATATCATCTTCAGATGTATCAATTTCTTTCTCGATTGGTGCTTCAAGAGTACCCTCCTCTGCTGCGTCTAAAGCTGCTTCCAATGCTTCTCTGCGGTCTAAGTCTGCCATGATTTTTCCTAGTATTTAAGTTTTTCGTAAGCCAATTCAGCAATTTGGCGTTTTCGTGCTTCCATAGACTTTTTGCTGAGTTCTGGTGGTTTTTGTTGCATAGGTACATCGTTGCCAATTTCAATACAATGGTTGCGTTTTAGGTTTTCTCTATGCTTTGACCGACTATCAATCCAGCTACCATCAGCCATAGAAATATGCCCTTCAATGTCAGAAATCACCGTAGGGGCTTCTTTTGGGGTCATTTCTAACTTTTGTTTCCAGGCTTTGTCGGCTTCTTCGCCTTCAAAAGGCAAATTCCAATAAGCAAGGTATTTTTCCCTATCATCGTACTGTTTAGGGTCATATTCTTCGTGGTCTACTTTACAATGGGCGCAGGTTACTTGGACTTTTACTAAAGCCATTACATTCTCCTTATTAAATCGGGTACTTGGTTATATTCTTCTTGACGCAATGCAATAACAGAGTCATACCATTTGGTATTTTTCCATCTCCAACAGATATATTCATCTTTAGGCAGTAATACAATGGTTTTAACGCCTAATGCGCCTGCAAGGTGGGCTGTGCCTGTATCGACTGTCACAATGCCCTTCATAGCCTTCATGTGGCTTGCTGTGACTGCCCAATCAGTTTTCCAACCATCATCAGGAAGTGGGTGAAAAAAACCATTGTGTTCCGGTGAAAGCGAATAGCAGTTATCGCCTACTAAGCTATACATTTGATGGTCAGGAATAGACTTAATATGAAATAAAATGTTGCGACTTGCGCCCCAATTTACCCCTATTTTAGGCTCAATATTTGAGGGTTTTGCATACATATAACCTTCAGAGCCTACTATTTTCTTAGCATTTAAAGGGAATAATGACTTAGCATAGGGTGTAACGCATGAAATATAGTAAGGAAGACTCATGTTGCCTATCCAATAGTCACATTCGACCACATCAGGACATTCAGGCTGATTCGTTAATACATCAATACATTCAAATTGCCCTAAAACCCTTAATAATGAGCCATGCGTTAGCAATACGACCTTTTTAGCGCCCATAACCTTTAAAAATGGAAGAAACCTGGCAAACATAAAAATATCGCCAAAGCCTTGTTCCATCTGAATGACAATAGTCTTGTCTAAAAGGCTTTCCCCACGCCATACAGTAGGGCCTTGGGGTTTTTGCGTATAAGGAGTAACTTGATTAGCAAGGACTTCAGAGTGCCAACGATATTCAAATAACCTAAAGCCAGCGTCATAGCGACCAGCGTGTAGGTGTTCGTAAGATTCTTTGTACTTAGCGTGTGGGTTTACAGGATTATAGCTAATAGGGCCTCTTCATCGTCTAATTCTGCTTGACGCTTGGCTTCTAAGATTGCTAACTCTTGTTCTAACCTAAGTTTTGCACTTCTTATTAATACAGCGTTTTGCAGGTCTTGTTGTTGTTGCTCAAGATTAGCGATGTATCGGTCAATGTTTGCTAGGTTTGACGGTATATCAACGCTAACTTCTTGATTGGATTGTATATTACTTTGTTGTGTCTTTGCAACAGGTTTAGGGTTAACTAAATCTGTAATAGTTTGTTTTCTTGCTTTTTGGTCAGCTTTTAATGCTGCAATGCGTTTAGCTTCTGCCAGGCGCAGTTTCTTTTGAATACCTTTAAGTCGTTTTAACTCTTCTCTTGTCCAAAGCGCATCATCCCCACCATTCTTTAAATTGGTAGGGGTAATAACAATCTGAAATGCGTCATTCTGAAACGCATTAACTTGGAAAGCAGTTTGAAACATTAGAATGTGCCGCCAGCTATACCTGATGTAGCTGTTACTGTTGTAGCAGTAATTGCAGCAGGAGTTACCCCACCTATTGTTCCATTAATACTTCCAACTGTTATAGCTATTGATGCTGGAATACTTAAAGTACCTGTAGATGGGGTAATTTTATCTGCCGATTGGTCAAGGTTCATTGCCATTTAGCAGTCCTCTGCGCCTTCGTACTGGGTAAAAGTCTTTAAGACCTCATAGATAGCAGGTATTAAATCGCCTTTTAAGTCCTCAAGGGCAATGTAATGTGCGTTTTCTTTGACTGTACTCATGTTTTGATGGCGAGCATCTTCGTTGTAGTAGATAGCTACTTGAACTTGGATTTGGTCTTTTGTACCAAAAAAGTTAGTAATTCGTGCATAAGCGTCAGGTGCTGGTGCGCCAAATTGTGTTTGAACAGATAATCGTAATGCCATAGTATTTCTCCTAGTTAAAATGTTACTTCGGTTGTATCCACACGAGCTACAGTTCTAATTGTAGTACTAGCCTGTCCTGTAAAGGTAATAGCTAAACCACCATTAGTCGTATCTGCTGTGGCGGTTACTGTCCAAGTTGATGCTCCAGCGTCAGCCGCTACGATATTAGTCGTAACTGACCCCACTATAGCTGTTGTTCCTACTCCTGAACCACGCTTAATAGCACCTTCTAGTGTCCATGCCTTTGTGTTTCCACCACCTGTCACATTGGCAATAACGCTGACTTTAAAGTAATAAGCAGAGTTATTAGGTAGTATTACTTGGTTTGTTGTTCCTGCGGCTGCGCCATCAGAGGTGAGAATTGTGGCTGTTGCGTCTGTGGTTTGTTTAGCAAGAACTAATAATGAGGATTGAGAAACTCCCAAAACACCAATAGGCGTTGTGCAAGGAGAAGAAGATATTATTCCACTTATGCCTCTTGTCGTAGCATTTAAACCAATAGCTGTTGAGTAAGAACCATTTGATGTATTTCCAATCCCAATTAATGCTGCGCCTGTACCACTAGCTGTGTTGCCCCAACCACCAGCAACAAATGAACCCAAACCGCTTGCAGTATTTCCTTGACCAGCACCATTAAATGTACCACCACCAGCAATAGTTGAGCCTATTCCTGATGCCACATTTTTTTGACCTCCACCTACCGCACTCCAATCACCACTAGCCACATTCCTATTAGCAGCAGTACCAGCATCACCACCACCACCGATAAATGAATAACTACCAGTAGCTTGGTTGTTTCCTCCTCCTACTACTACTCCATGAGGAGTGTAGAAAGATAGGGTAGGTGTTCCTGTAGCGTTAGCGTTTTGAGACAGTGTTAAGGAAGTGCCAGAGATAGCGGCTACATAAGTTCCGCCAACAATACCTGTGCCAGTAATTAATTGACCGACTTTAATTGCGGCATTTGATGCTGCCAATGTTACGGCAGTAGAACCGCTTGTAACACCATTGGTTGCGGCTGCTTGGGTTGTTACAGCACTTCCACTTGTTCCAGAATTAGCAAAACCGCCACCAATAAAATTGTAATATCCGTTAGCAGTATTAGACCAACCACCAACAATTGAAGAAAATGTCCCGCCAACAAGATTTGAATATCCTCCAGCAATAACTGAATCAGAACCAGAGCTTGATATGCTGTTTAATGCCCCTCCAGCAATAGTAGATTCTGAAGCGGCTACGGAATTTCCTCTGCCACCCGAAACAGTAGAATTTGTAGAACTAGATGTAATATTTTGTCCACCACCAATAGTTGAATAAGCACTAGAAGCTACTTGTGAGGCTGATGACCTTGTAGTCTGCCAATCAACAGCATTAGCACCCCTAGCATTACCACCTGTTGCTGTTGAATCAGTCTTTTGTGCTTGTAATGCACCTGTTCCTAATGGGGATAACACTAATGGGGTATTTGTACCACCAGTAGCCTTAATCATTGGGTAACTAGCATCACCAGTAATGGTTACATAAGTAGTAGAAGCAGAAGCTAAAGTAGCTGTGCCAGTTGATTCTAAAGTAGTAAATTTACCCGTGTTAGGTGCTGTATTTCCTATTGTCGGTGGGCTAGAAAGGTCTAAAGTACCACCTAAAGTGACTGTTCCTGTAGTCGTTATTGGGCCACCAGTTAAAGTCAATCCATTGACTGTTCCTTTTGTAGCTACTGAAGTTACAGAACCTGAACCTTTGCTATTAAAGGTATTCCAGTCGGTGCTTGTAAGGTAGCCATTTGTGGTGGTATTAGCGGCCGCCATACTGATTGCAGGGGTAGCACCACCGCTAGACACTACTGGTGCAGTACCAGTTACGCTAGTAACGACACCTGTAAGTCCTGAACCTGAGCCACTAAATGAAGTAGCAGATACAGAACCAGCAAAAGTAGCTGATTTATCTTGGTCTATTGTTAAAGCGGTAACTTGAGTAATCGTAGTATTTGGCGTAACTTTAACTACAGCCTTTGCACCCCTAGCAGTAGCACCCCATACCTCTGTTGTTACGCCTTCTAATGATACTTGTGGGTAGGCATCTGCTGAAGTCGTGCCATAACCTGCTAATTCAAACTTACCTAGACTATCACCGCTAATAGGTGCTTGTGGTGCGGCAACAGTACCCCTAAACTTACTTACACGAATAGCCGAGCTATTAGCGTCACTAGAATAGCCACGCATAGCAATGCGAGAAGTTGAGTTGTTATCTCCGACTGCTCTAATTTTAATAGTCGGTACAGTATTTGTATTAACTCCAAGATTAGAAACATTAACCAATGTCTTAGCGTTTAAATCGACTGCGCCTGTAGCACCTGTATAGGGTACTGCGCTTACATCTGCGGCAGTTAATACGACTGTGCCTGTATATCCGTTTACGCTTGTTACAGCGTCAGTATTGTCTATCTTCTGCCATACAGAGCCGTTAAATACAGCCCAGTCACCGATTTGCCAGTCAGTAATACCGTTTAAATTAGTTGTGCCTGCAACGCTTACAACATAGTAATAACCCTTAGTTCCAGTTGAGGATGTAAGTGTAGGGCTATTTGTGTTTGCATTCCAAGCACCTTGATAGTTTAAATCACCTAGTGGTGGAAGTTGAGAAAGTGGTACTTGCCCACCAGAGTCAAGTGTAGCTACTCCATTAGCAACACCAGCATCTAAAGAAGCGGCAGTACCAACGCCGACTAAAGTATGAGTAGCGTTCCAATCACTAGGGCGTACAACAGATGTGTCTGTTCCGTCAGGTATTGCCGAAACCTTACTATGGGTGACTGTAATAGTCATTAATGTACTCCTACAATTTTGCCGTTTTCGTCACGCAATACAGTTTTAGGTCTGTTGTGCTGTTGGTTGATTGTATCTACTAAAGCAGCGATAGCTTGTGCCATTTGGTTATTTCCTTGACCAATAGCGTTAGCAATAGGTTGCATAGGATGTTCTTGCGCTTTGACATATTCTTCTTCAGTCAAATAAGCCTGTGCGCCATCGTCATCTTGTGCGCCAATTCTAGCAACTTCAATTTTTGCGCCATTGTTGATGTGAGCAAGCAAGACCTGAGTGTTTCTCTCAGTCATCATCTTCATTTGGGCTACTTTAAGTTCCATATCCCTATCTGCTTGATTTCGTTGCTGTTCTAACTGGAATTTAAGCTGATTCTCTTGGGCTTGGTACTCTTGTTTAGCTTTTTCAAGCTGCATTTGACCTTGTAACTTAGCTTGTTCAACCTGGGCTTGCATCTGAATCTGTTGCATCTTCGATTGGTTGTCCATTTGCGCCTTCTGAATCTCAGGAGGAGGCGGTTTAGGTTGACCTTGTGATTGTTGTGCAGAAATACGCAATTTATCGGCTGTTTCGTCAATAATACCTTCTAATTGCTTACCGGCTTTAAAGGCTGTAACACCAAATTTCAGCATTTCAAGCGCCATAGGTGCTAACTCAGGGCTATTTTGTACCATTGGTACAGCTTGGGCCATAAATCCACCGACTGCTTGCAAGAATTGCATCCTATCTTGCTTTTCTTGCTGTTCATCTTGGTAAATCATCGAATCAGAAGTAACTTCAATGCGGAAATTCTTACTAGCTTCGTTTCTTAATAGTTCTATTGCTTGTGGAATCATCTGTTTATCTTGCTCAGACAATTGCATTGCACCACTAATCTTAACTAGCGTTTCATCAGTAAAGTGATTGCAGATAATCTGCGCTTTAATAGACAACAGAGATGTTGCGAAATCTACTACTGCGTGTTGCTGAGTCTTTAGACGACCAGCAGCGTTATTTGACTTGATAATCTGTGCGCCAAGCGTGTCATTAGGGTCTGATTGACCTCTTTGAATGTCAGAAATACCCATTAACTCATAGATTTGATTCTTAACTTGTTCCATTGCTTGATAACAAGCCATTAAAGCAGTCGAGAATGGGGCTAAGTCTACTAAGTCAATAGCACCTTTCATACCTTGCTTTTCAGCAAAAGCCATCCAGTTAGCTACTGGAATCATGGTGTTATTTTCGCCTTCAGAAAATAAGCGTTGTAGCTCACTTGCTGAAGCATCGTATACACCACGCACTTTAAGGGCGTTAATCAAGCCATCTATGCGGTCACATAGCGTGTCTAACTCTCTAGCTTGGTCTTGGTAGATAGTAAAGTCAGGAATAGGCTCTAGCGAGTCTGTAGTAAGAGTAGCGTAAAGTGGTTTAGGACAAGGCCAGAAGTTCTCTAATCCTAGTGGGTCATCTCTTTCGTCAACAATCTTGCCGAGTGACTTAGAAATCCATAATACTTTGCCTGTTTCTTTATCCCAGACTTCATAGATAACGGCTTCATACACTCCGTCATCTGACTTGTAAGATTGTTTTAAATCGTCTGGCTTGGTATCTAATGGGATTTTATGACCCATTTCTTCGCCAAATCTTTCAACCAAAGCAGGGCGAGACATATAGACTCTGCGCCATACTGCGGTGACTTCTTCCCAAGTCCTAGCGATTGTGTGACCAAAATCCCGCC
>Ga0208497_1000228_pt1 | contig 29807 bp, 29 predicted proteins | sample CryBogCBE25Aug07_FD_184555 | JGI IMG/M metagenome (GOLD analysis project Ga0208497, IMG submission 184555) | Freshwater microbial communities from Crystal Bog, Wisconsin, USA - CBE25Aug07 (SPAdes) | ecosystem: Environmental > Aquatic > Freshwater > Lake | place: Crystal Bog, Wisconsin, USA...
GATCTGCCGCTGTTGTCCAACCCGTTCCGAGGAGGAGAAGCGTCAGCAGTGCGAGGGAGGTGTGCTTGATCATGTTCTTGGTGCTTCCGTGTTACTTCTGGCTGTGGATGGGAAGGAAAACAGTCGGAAGGCCAGGGCTCGAGACACTTGCCACTGAGTCCGCACCGTTGGTCTGGATGCTGATGAGGGCACGCCCGTTGTACATCTGGACCGATCTGGAGCCGGTCGAGGTTCCCAGATTGTCGATCAGGGTTCCGTCGCCCGTGAGGCCGAAGCGTACAGGTGTTGCCGCATCAAGGCACTGGACCCCATTCTTATCGAGAACCTGAGCCTCAATGGTCACCACTCCCTCCTCGCGCGATACTTCCTTGAGTGTGAGTTGGGAGGGATTATCCCAAGGGGTGCTCTGGTACCTCTGGTGAATCTCGTCGGTGAAGGACTTTCCATCCTTTTGGCCGACAGCCTTGAGGGTATTCTCTCCGTCATTCAATTTCACGGACCAGCTCAAGCCGGATGCCGGAAACTCACCGAGCTTACGTTCCTTGACTCCCGCCGAGACTCCGTTGACGAAGAGCTCCACCTTGTCGCAGTTGGAGAAGACCTTTACCTGCTTCTCCTCACCCGGCTTGCCCCAGCGCACGGGCCATGTGTGGCCGTAGATGTGGATCATTGGCTTGTCGCTCCAGTAGCTCTGGAAGACGTAGTAGCTCTCCTTCGGTGTGCCATCACGTTCTTCGACACCCTTTTGATTCACTCGTGGAACCGGATTTTCGGGACGGAGTGGGGTCGCGAAGTCCTTGAAGATCCAGGCAGCGGATCCGGTGAGGTTGGTCATCTGCTCCTGCTCCTTGAGGTGCCAGTCAAACAGGTTGATCATGTAGCTCTCGGACCAATCTCCATCCTTCGAGGGGCGGGCGGGACCCCCGTTGCCCTTGTAGGCGCTACCGACTTCAGCCGTTCCCTGTCCGGTAGAGACATCGCCAAGGAACTTCTCGGGTTCCTCGGAGTGACGTCGCGCATGACTGTCGCCTCCATATTCCGCATGGAAAAAGTGAGGCACCTGTTTGATCCACTTATCGACGGCCTTGGCGTACTCGGTGTAGCGTCCGCTGTACCATCCGGCCCAGATGCTCGGGGAGTAGACATCGACGATGTCCTTGCAGAAATCACAGCGCCTGATCGTGGTTTTCCGGGAGGGATCGAGCTTATGGGCAAGCTCGTTCTGTGATGACATGAAGGCGCGGACTCCGGCCTTGTCATAGACGGGGAAGTCTCCCTCCCAGTCGTTCTCATTACCGAGTCCCCAGAGGATGATGGAGGGGTGATTATAGTGCTGGTCAATCATGTTGCCGAGCATGTCGCGGCACTGCTGCTTGTAGCCTTCGCCGCCGAGACCGCCTCGGCACCAAGGCTCCTCTTCCCAAGCCAGGATGCCCAACTCATCGCAGAGATCAAGGACCAGGGGAGCCTGCTGGTAGTGACTGAGGCGCACGAAGTTCACGCCCATCTCTTTCATTGATTGGAGTGTCTTTCGGACGACCTCATCGGGTACTGCTGCCGCCACGCCCGCATGATCTTCGTGGTAATGGGTGCCACGGAGGAGGAGGCGCTCGCCATTCAGCTTGAAGGGGCCATGCTCGACCCACTCGAATGAGCGGATGCCAAATCGCCCTGCGACCTCCTCATCTCCTTTGGGAGACTTCAGGATTACCGAGAAGTTGTAAAGGGCGGGAGATTTTGGTGACCAGAGTTGTGGTGATTTCACTGTAAAGGCGGCAATCTCCTTCTCCCCCTGCCAGGGTTCACTCTGCAAATCGGCTGTTTCAACGACCTTCCCCGATGGGTCGGTTACTTTCAGGGCAAGGTTTAGTTTCTCTTTGGAATCTGTCGGATTGTAAAGTCGGGCACGGACTTTGACCTTGGCCTGAGCTGAAGTTTCCAGAATAGGTTCGACATGGACCCTCTCGACGGAGACTGCCGGCACATAATCAAGATAGACATGGCGGTAGATGCCACCGTAACGGTTGAAATCGCTCAGATCCGAGGGGACCATCTCCGCATCGCGTGAGTTGTCGCATTTCACAGCGACGGGCACTTCTCCCTTGTAGGCGGGATTGGCGAGGGCCTTGGCCACTGCGTCGGTGATATCGACGGTCCACTCGTCGTAGCCCCCGACATGAGAGCCGACTTTATCAAGGCCGACGAAGACTTCGGATTTCTGACCGGCTCCGTTGAAGTGGAGTAGGGTGCGTCCACCCGCGTAGGGGTTCGAAACCTTGAGATGGGTGCGGTACCATCCGGGACCCTGATAATACCGGACATCTGGATCAACGGCATCACGAGCATTGAAGCAGTGGGGTAGGGTCACCTGTTTCCACTGCACGTTGTCGGTAGCCTTGTCGCCGCGCCAGATCTCCCAGATGCTCCCCAAGGAGCCCTGATAATACTCCCATCCCTGATCCAGCACCTGCCTGGTCTGGGCCTGAGAGATACCTGTAAGTGCCAAAACGGCTCCTAAAATTAGGAGCCGTGGTGAGAGAAGGGAGGAGGTTTTTTTCATGAAGCGGAAGAAGAAACTTTAGCAGGAGGCTTTGCCCCCTGCCATCCCTTCTTCCACTGATCCATGAGTTTTTTGACCAAGTCGGCATTCTCGGGCTTCTTGGCAATGTTGTAATTCTCCTGTGGGTCGCTCTGGTGATCGTAGAGTTCGATGGCATCCACCTTCGAGTGATCGTCACGGGCGACCCATACGGTGAAGCGATAGCGATCTGTCCTCATGGAGTATCCCATGAGAGGGAATGGTGCACCTCTTCCTTTGGGGCGAGGATATTGACTGAAGACAGCCGTCTTCCAGGATTGGTCAGGATGATCAAGCAAAGGAGCAAAGCTCGTCCCTTCAAGATGACTTGGGAGAGGAAGTCCTGCCAACTCGGACAGGGTTGGATAGATATCGACATGCTCCACCAGGGCCTTGCTGTGCTGTCCGGCATTCTTCATGTCAGGCACGGAGATGATGAGTGGTGCATTCACGTCGTTCTCGACATTGGTGTGCTTGCCCCAGGTGGCATGTTCGCCAAGCTTCCATCCATGATCACCCCAGAGGATCACGATGGTATTCTTGTCGAGGCCGAGTTTTTGAAGTTCATCAAGCACCTTGCCGATCTGGGCATCCGTGTAGCTGATGCCCGCGAAATAGGCCTGCTTGAGCTTATGCTGAACTTCGTCAGGAACACGTCCCGTTGCTGGAACTCCCTTGTAGGCTCTGAACTCCCCATCCAGCGGATTGAGAGCGTACTCCGGAGCATCAACGGGTAGGAACTGATTGGGAGCCAAGTCAATCTTGGCAGGATCATACATATCCCAGTATTTTTTCGGGGAGACCCAAGGGAGATGGGGCTTAATGAAGCCGACCGCGAGGAAGAAGGGTTGATCTTTCTTGGCTAATTCCTGAAGGGTCTGGACAGCGAGATCGGCAACCTTGCCATCCGTGAAGGTATTATCGGGAACATCCGCGCATTCGTAGATGGGGCCGCGGATGTTGGCTTTGCCACCCTCTTCAGCGCCTCCGGCATTGGCATCCTTCCCTTTACCCTTTTTGCCGGTTGAAAGCGCATTGGTCGATGCATCGGCTTTGGAATCAAGTCCCGGAACTGAATAAGAGCTTGGTTCGGCTCCTGCGTTATCACCCTTGGAACCATCGGGTTCACCCTGAATATTTTCATTTTTACCGACACGGGCTGCGTCTTCAGGGAGGGCATAGATGTCAGCCTTGGGAACTTGCCAGGGAACCGACCATGAGGCCTCGTCGTTGAGATTGCCATGGAAAATCTTCCCCATGCCTTGGACGAAATAACCGTTGTTTTTGAAGTTCTGCATCAGCGTCGTGACATTCGGAAGCGTGGTGCGGAAGTGAGTCACCAGATCCCATACTTTGGTCGTATCAGGACGAGTTCCTGTGAGGAGTGAGGTGCGTGATGGTGAACAAACAGCCTGTTGGACATAGGCACGATCAAAAACCATCCCCTTTTTTGCCAGACCATCAATATTCGGGCTGTGGATGTAGTCCTTGCCGTAGCAACCGAGTTCGGGACGTAGATCGTCACACGCGATGAAAAGGACGTTTGGCTTCTTGGGAGCCCCGGTTGCGGTTGCAGAGTTCGTGTCCGCTTTCACGGAGGCAGTCAGTGCCAACAACAGGGTTGTTGCTACCAAGGATGCATTTTTTATGTTCATGGTGTTTTTGTCAGGGGTTGAAAGTGCAATGATTTAAGCAATCAGGATTTGGGTGATGTGGATGAAGTCGGAGGTTTATTCCCCTGCCATCCTTTGTTGTATTGATCCATCAGGGTTTTTACGAGTTCAGCATTAGCCGGATCCTTGGCGATATTGGTGTTCTCTTGAGGGTCGGTCTTGTGATCGTAGAGTTCGAGTGCATCAATTTTGGTGTGATCGTCCTTATTGCACCAAACTGTAAAGCGGTAGCGGTCTGTCCTCATTGAATAACCCATGAGTTCATTTCTCGGGTATTGATTGAAGGCGGCCGTTTTCCAAGGAAGCGAGAGGTCGTTGAGAAGAGGCTTGAAGCTCGTGCCCTCAAGATTTGAGGGGAGTGGAATTCCCGCAAGTTCAGCGAGAGTCGGGTAGACATCGACAAACTCCACCAGGGAGTCTGTTTTAGAACCTGCGTTTTTCATGCCGGGAACAGAGATGATCAGAGGAGCGTTGGCATCGTTCTCAACGTTGCTGTGCTTGCCCCATGCGGCGTGTTCGCCAAGCTTCCAGCCATGGTCGCCCCAAAGGATCACAATGGTGCTCTTGTCGAGACCAAGTTCCTTGAGTTCTGCCATCACACGGCCGACTTGTGCGTCTGTGTAGCTGACACTGGCGAAATAGGCGTGCTTGAGCTTATGTGCAAGATCATCGGGAACTGGCGTCCCCTTGGGGGACATCCCCAGATACTGATAGATTTCACCATCATACTTCCGGATCGCATAATCAGGGGCATCCTTGGGATAGAAGGGGTTTGGAGCCAGCTTAATGGATTGCTCGTCATACATGTCCCAGTATTTTTTTGGAGCAACCCAGGGTAGGTGAGGCTTGATGAAGCCGACAGCAAGGAAGAAGGGTTGATCCTTCTTCGCAAGCTCCTTAAGGGTCTGGATGGCAAGGTCGGCCACCTTTCCGTCCTGATAAGTGTTGTCCGGCACGTCGGCGCACTCATAAACCATCCCACGTTGGGTGCCTCCGCCCTCTTCATTGTCACCGCTTGCGGCTTTTTTACCTTTTTTCTTACCCTTTTTCCCCTCTTTGGCTGTTGGTGGGCTATCGGGTTCTCCCTCGACATTGGCCGTTCCCTTCGCCTCTGACTGATTAAGGGCATACTTTGGTGCCGAGGGAACAACCCAAGGGACCGACCAGGAAGGCTCGTCATTGAGATTGCCATGGAAAATCTTCCCCATGCCTTGCGTGAAGTAGCCGTTGTTCTTGAAAATCTGGGGAAGCGTCTGCACATCCGGAAGGGCCTTTCTAAAATGGGTGACGAGATCCCAGACCTTCGTGGTGTCTGGGCGCATCCCGGTCAAAAGGCTAGAACGTGAGGGAGAGCAGACCGCTTGCTGGCAATAAGCACGAGTGAAGACGATACCGTTGCTGGCCAAGGCATCGATGTTTGGACTCTTGATGTAGTCCTTGCCGTAGCAACCGAGTTCGGGACGCAGATCATCCACCGCAATGAAAAGCACATTCGGCTTCTTCTGTGAGTTCGGTTGGCTTTGTGCCGAAGCGTTCTGGCAGAAGGGGGTGAGCGATGTGATCAGCAGGGATGCTGCCAAGAGGGCGTTGTGACGTTTATGCATGAAAGTATGGGTGTAAGACTGATGGGATGAGAGTGGGAGGGGATGAATCAGGATGCCGGTGTCGATGTTGAAGTCGTGGGGGGCTTGTTTCCCTGCCATCCTTTCTGCCACTGGGCCATCAGGTTCTTCACGACTTCCGCGTTTGCAGGATCCTTGGCGACATTGGTATTTTCCTGCGGATCGATCTTGTGGTCGAAGAGTTCAATGGCATCAATCTTGGTGTGATCATCCTCGTGGACCCAGACAGTAAAACGATAACGGTCGGTCCGCATCGAGTACCCCATGAGATCCGGGCCATGTGTGGCCTCATGACTGCGTGGATACTGGCTGAAAGCAGCTGTCTTCCAGGGAAGTTTTGGATTTTCAAGCAAGGGTTTGAAACTTGTGCCTTCCAAATGTGAAGGAAGGGGAAGCCCTGCCAGTTCGGAGAGTGTCGGGTAGATATCGACCAGTTCAACCAGGGCATCGGTATGACTTCCCGCTGTCTTCATTCCAGGGACTGAAGCAATCAGGGGAATATTCGCGTCGTTTTCGACGTTAGAATGCTTAGCCCAAGCATCGTGCTCCCCCAATTTCCAACCATTGTCTCCCCAAAGAAGAACGATGGTGTCCTTATCGAGGCCCAGTTTTTTCAACTCGGCGAGCACTTTGCCGATCTGGGCATCGGAGTAACTGACACCGGCGAAATATCCATGCCTCAAATCCCTTGCCAGATCATCGGGAAGATGGCCTGAAGGTATCCCATGATACATGCGAAGTTCATCCCCCTCAAGGACGGCATATTCGGGTGATCCCTTAGCGCGAAAGGGGTTGGGAGCCAAAGCGATGTCCTTCGGATCGTAAAGGTCCCAATATTTTTTCGGAGCCACGAATGGCAGATGAGGTTTGACGAATCCGACGGCAAGGAAAAATGGCTCCTTTTTGCCGGCGATGCTTTGCAGAGCCTTGATCGCCAGATCACAGACTTTCCCGTCGGTGAAGGTGTTGTCCGGAACATCAGCACCTTCAAAGGCGGGGCCGCGTGTGCGGAGGCGATTCGGGGCGATTTCCCCGGCAGCGTATGGTTCTTTTTCACCGGGAATTGCTTTCTTACTCTCACCGTCACCATCGGGTTCTCCCGCTGGTTTGTGTGCATTGAGTTCCAGATTTTCTGGAAGAGCGTAAACAGGGGCTTTAGGATTTACCCATGGCACGGACCAAGAACCCGGGTCATTGAATCCCCCGTGAAAGACCTTGCCCATCCCTTGGACGAAGTAGCCGTTGTTCTTAAAGTTCTGGAGCAGAGTCACGACATCAGGAAGGGCTTTCCTGAAATGAGTCTTCAGATCCCAAACCTTGGTGGTGTCCGGGCGGGTTCCCGTCAGAAAACTCGACCGTGATGGTGAGCATACGGCTTCCTGACAATATGCTCGGTCAAAGACAATCCCATTGCTTGCGATGGAGTCGATATTTGGGCTTTTGATATAATTCTTTCCGTAACAGCCGAGTTCAGGGCGAAGATCGTCCATCACAAAAAGAAGAATATTTGGTTTTTTGAGATGATCCTCCGCGCGGGAGGTGTGTACAGTCGTTAATATTAAAAAACTGAAAAAAAGGAGTCGATGGAGGAGTACGTTGATCATGTTAGGGGGTGTTAAAGGTTAAAACCGTTTAATAAAACCTTGTTTATTCGCCCGATGCATTGGCGTTTTCACTACTATTGGAATCAGATTCCGAAGATGTCTTCTTGCCGGCTGCTTTATCAGCTTTCTTTTTTTTCTTCGCATCCCTGTTGGCATGGCGTCCGGTCCCATCACCATCATCGACGATGCCGCCTGCAGGATTAAGTTGATCGAGGATACCCTGAAGATACTTTCTTTCGTTGATGGCCACCTCGTCCTTGGTATCCGGGGCAACTTTTGTCTCGGCGAAGGGGGCGTTCCGCATGTCAAAGAGTTCGCTGGCCTCGTTGAGCTTCCAGTTCATGTCGCGGTCATACCAGTGCCTGCCCAATTCGACAAAGATCCAGGATCGGGGCCATCCATCTTCCTTGCCCTTGAGTTGGGGGGCAAAATCTTTGCCGTCAATCACGAGTCCTGGAGGAAGTTTGGCACCGGCCACATCTGCAAAAGTTGGGAAAAAGTCGGTAATATTCAGGAGGTCTTTGGAGACTTTTCCTGCAGGAACGACTCCCGGCCAACTGGCGATGCAGGGAACCAAGGCCCCGCATTCCAACATTGTTGCCTTTTGGCCTATGATCGGCTTGCCGTGCACGGTGGATCGTGCCGCATTCTCTGCCGCAGTCCCGTTATCTCCCGCAAAAACAATGAGCGTGTTGTCACGGAGGTGGAGCCTGTCCAATTCAGCGATCAACTGGCCGACGATCTTATCCATGTAGGCGATGTTGTCCGCATAGAGATCCTTGCTATCGGGGGCACTGTCGGGAGTCGGGAGGATCTCCGCATGGACGTGCGAGATCGCATAGTAGAGGTAAAATGGCTTATCTTTATTGGTCTTGATGAAGTTGAAAGCAAACTTCTGCATCGTGTCGGGCAGATACTCCTTATCCTTGAGCGGGATTTCCTGACCGTTCATCGTGTAACTTTTGTTGCCAGCTTGAGTGTTCCAGTATTTGCCGCTGCCATTGAAGCGCAGATATTCGTCAAATCCCCAATCGCTGGGTTGAAGAGGAAGTTGGTTCCATTTGCCGCACATGGCTGTCACATATCCCGATGTCTTCAAAATCTTCGGCATCATGATTTCATTGGCCGGTTTGAGAAGCTTGCCACTGTCATTGCTGGTCATGCCGGTGTGGTAGGCATACCTTCCTGTCATGAGGAGTGCTCTGGAGGGGCCGCAGAGTGGGGATGAATAGCAGTGTTCAAAAAGAGTTCCGCTTTTTGCCAGAGCATCGATATTCGGAGTTTTGAACAGATCAGCACCGTAGCAACTCACGTTTCCAATGCCTAAATCATCTGCGAGGATGAAAATAATATTTGGTTTCTGCTTGTTCGTGTCATCCGATGCAGAAAGAAGGGGATCTATGGCGAGGAGGGTAGTCAATGAAAGCGCTGCGACGACGATCCGTTTCGCGAATTTTTCTGTCATGGTGTGGGGGTGGGGGGTGAGGGATGAAAATGTCAGAAAATTGTGCAGAGAGTAAACTAAAACACCATTCTTCTCGAAAGGTTGCAGGTTTTTTTAAAATCCTCGGCAGAAAGGCAAAAGGGGGAAAGGTCTTGATCTTAACGCTGAATCGTGAGCGTTAGCTTTCCTCCTGCATCCGCGAGGGTTGATTTGCAAGCTGGAGACAGAGCCAATGCCTTTTCAAGGGCTTCGTGATCTGCCTTCTGATCCTCGACTGAGGAATGAACTGGCATCATGATGGTGAGTGTCTTGCTATCCAGGGATACCTTGCAATCAAGTTGAGTTCCGACTTTCCAAGGAGCGATGCCGCCCGTCTCTTGAGAATTGCTTTTTTGAGGGCTCTGGGTGGCATAGGTGGCCATGAGTTGGAGGATCGATCGCAGGAGCACATAGTCATTTTTGATGATGACCGGATTGCTATCGATCGCGCCAGTGACTTGAAACTCAATGGGAACGCCCCAACCAAGCTCCTCTTTCGTCATTAGTCCCTTCACATCTGTGAAGAGGTCATTGATCGGAAAGCTTTCTTGCATGATGTCATTCGAGGAAGGAGCAAACGTAAGAGGGAATGGAAGTTCCTGTTTTGTCAGGCCTTCCCACTCGGCTTGAGTTGCCTTCACCCAAGCCGGTAGCTTTCCTAGTCGGAGCTCAAGTTGAGCCTCATATAGAGATTCGGGCGACACTGGCGACCCCGGTGATTCATTACCCTGCAAGGAAGCTTCATTCAGCGTGATGGTTTTGCCATGCAGTCCCACAAAAAGGGGTTTTACGAATTTGGCTACTCCTCCCTTATCAAGATCCCAGAAATCGACGGGCATCTTGTCATTACCTTGATAGAGGAAGTTCCAGTAGACCATCCCGCAAAGATGGTTGGGAAAGGCAATCATCGGGCCCCCGCTATGAGTCATCGTTCCGCCATTCACCCTGTCGATCAGCGTTGCGTAAGGCCCGTTTCCATGGGAATCAATCGATTGATCGGGCAGTAACGTCCAGCGCCAGACTGTGGTCCCAGAGGAGCGGTTGCCTGTCGAGGCGGCATGGAGTTGGCCTTCCTGCTCATCGGTCAAGCCGAGGAGGTTAAAAGAGCTGTCCGAGCGGGCTGCCACATCATAATGGGCCGGATTTCCCAAGAATCGAATCTCCATGACCGTGCAGGTGGTCGATTTTCTGAGGTAAACCCCCGAATTCATATTAAAAAAGGAGCATCGAAGCACCCATCCATCTGCAACACCGCTAAAGAGGATCGCATCCCAGCCCTCGTCGTCTAAAGAGCTGCGATGGTGAACAAAGGATTCTTTCCATGCTCCCTCGAACGCAATGTCCTCGATACCATCGTGATCAATCATTGTTTCTTTCGAGAGTGTTGCACCGCTATTTTTTTCCAAATGGACCAAAAGTGGTTCACAGAGGATAAGCGTTGCCCCATGAATGGCACTAATCTTATGGATTTCATTGATACTAAGACCCTCTATCGCTCGTTTCCACCGAGCATCGGGTTGGAGTCCCGCCATCAGTTCCCCTGTCAATTCCTTGGAAGACGCCCTGATGGAAACACGATCTCCCGGGTGAAGTCCTTCAGTGGACGTGAGAGGAATCTCGAAGGAAGAACGTTTCACCTCTCCGCTCAGGGCAATGCCCTTGTGCGAGCCTTGTTGGGATTGATCCGGAGCCTCAAATGAAAAAACATAATTGATGGCAGCGAATTCCTTTCCATCTTTTGGAACCTTGTAGGGGCCGGTACCGTATCCCGAGTGCACGGCACGGATAAGGGTACCTTTCTTCCCTGATCCGGCTCCCCTGATCACGATCCCCGAGGAGTGAATCCTTATCGGTTCCACGTTGTTTCTGTCTGTCCAGACGAGGAATCTGCCGGGAGGGAAAAGCACAACTCCTCCGCCCGCTTTTTCAGCAGCATTCACGGCTTTACGGATGGCATCTTCAGAGGAGTGATCATCATTCGGGATGGCGCCGAAATCGGTGACCTTGAAGATCGGTCCGGAGACATTGGGAACCCCTTGCTCACCATGATCAAATCCCGCATAGGAAAAATCCGTCAGGGTCTCCGGTGTCGAGCGGTCTTTTGAATCCTTGAACTGCCGCCAACTTGAGGGGATGGTTGTAACGTTTGCTGTCACAGTCCCGAACGCGATCGTTCCCAAACTAATCGCTAGAAAAAGAGGCCGGAGGGTTGTTGGTAAAGAAAACTTCAAGTTGCAAAGGATTGATCCGGGCATGATTGAGGAACTGGTTTGGTGCTGGTCCATACGCCCGATGAATGACGTCCGATGCATGGATACCGGTTGATTTCCTAATCCCGGAAACCTGAATGTCGAGGGGAATAGGATGAGCATCATTCCGTGAGAGTATAAAATCGACAGTTGGGCAGTTGTTGAGTTTTGATTGCCCCACATGAAATCCCCCATCATCGCCCTTTCCCTCATTCTCTTATCGCTCCTTTCATCAGGTGCCCAGCAAACGGGTTTGACTGGCACGGAAAATGGGGCGGATAAACGGCTGACGAATGAAGTGGTAACGATTGGAAAAGGGGAGAAAACCGTTTCACCGGCAACAGGAAGTCCCACGCCCGTTCCGGTTGAGAAAACCCCTTTAAGCTTGCCGGGGAGCACGCCGATGACCTTTCGGAAAATCGTAGCGACGGAACTCCTGCTTCATGTGGTCAAACCCGAGGGATGGACTGCTTCGGGGAAACTTCCATGTCTGATCTCCTTCTTTGGGGGTGGCTGGGTCAACGGAACTCCCTCACATTCCATTGAGTGGGCACGCTGGGCGGCAGAGCATGGGATCGTGGGAGTTGCACCGGACTACAGGACACGATCCCGCCATAACAGTCAGCCGGAGGATTCCGTTTCCGATGCAAGGGCTGCTGTGCGCTGGGTTCAGGAGCACGCTGCCGAACTGGGTGTTGATCCCTCCAGGATTATTTGTGCTGGAGGTTCGGCGGGCGGCCATGTGGCCGCCTGGACCGCCATTCCCACCAAGGGACCCGGTGTTGATGATCCTGGTGCGCCGTCGCCGCTTCCTGTCGCCCTGATCCTTTTTAATCCCGTAACCGATACCAAAGACTCAGGATACGGCGGAACTAAACGTTTTGGAGGTTCAGCCGAGAGGGCGTTGGCCTGTTCCGTACCTGATCAAATGCCCGCCAAGATGCCACCGACGATTATTTTTCACGCCAAGGCTGACAAGACCGTGCCTTTCAAAAACTCAACGGATTTCCATGACAAGCTTGTCGCTGCGGGCAACCGATGCGAATTGGTCTCCTTCGAGGGACTTGGTCACAGCTATTACTCGGCCAAGTATGGTGCCGAGGGAGCTTCAGCTAAGGTCACGACCAAGCAGGAGATGGAGAAATTTCTTGTAAATCTGGGGCTTATCAAGCCCCCCGCAACGACACCCGCCGCTGCAAATTCTCCGCAGAGGCTGTGATCGTCGCCACAACGCTTAGGGCTTAGCTTCTAGGAACCCGGTCTTCTTGGTCCGTGACCCAATGGAATCCAAGCGTTTCCTGACATGACCAGAAGTGAGAGCAGATTGATCGAGTCTTCAAAATACTCCTCTCGTTTATTGGTGCAGTAGGCTAAGGCACCATTGAGCCATGTTTTATTTCCAAGGGCTGATGCAGCCACTCCCGTGGGGGCGATAAAGCAAGCGGTGTCGAAATCGTTTCCTTTGGCATCAGATCCATCCAGGCGATAGCCTGCTCTGAAAGCATCAGGCTCCTTGATGGTGGAGTCAGCCCAAGTCATGAAAGGTTTCAATACGTTGACTGCGCGCGGGTCATCGAAGGTCGAGGCCGCCCATCCGATACGCCAGGGAATGCGACAAGCGTTGTAGTAGAACTCACCGTCATGGGGCCCCTCCAAAAACTTTGGTTTGGCTGGAATCCATCGGCCGTTTTGCTCAATGGAAAAATCAGGTATCAGTCCCGTATTGGAGGAGAATTGCGATTGGAGTTGATTCAGGATCACGTATGAGGTGGCTTCAACCTTGTTCCACAACTCGTCTCCCGTGGCTTTTTGGAAGGCCCTGAAATGCGTTGGCATAAAATCTGAGGGGCGGGTTTGCCCTGTCTCCTCGTTCCAGTCACCGAGCCTTAAGGATCCATCGGGTCTGACCAGAGAGATGCCGATGTCATGGATCAGTGACTTTGCCTCCTCCAGATAGCGGGGATCCCCCCATTGCTCGTGTGCAAGAAGCAGGGCGAAGGCCATATCGAGCTCCCCGTCGGTCGCACAATCATTCCTATGAGGGTTTTCGTCCGAGGGGATCTGCCAATTCATGAAAGAGGGGTTAATCTTGGAGGGAAAGCGTTTGCGGAACCCGTCCAGTCCGTCGAAGAGTCTCTTAGCCTCGGGGTCGGAACCGGCCATGTAGGCCGCAAGCATCATGCCGTAGCCCATCGCCTCCGAGACGGTACGTCCCTTGCGGTCATACTTAACCTTGTAATCACCGGGAACTCGGACCGATGGAAGAAGGTATTTGGATTTCCAATAAGCGTAGAAATCTCTGATGGTTTTGTTTAATTGCGACTGAAGCTTGCTATCCGGAAAGACTCCATGCAGTGAAAACTCTCCTGCTTGTGGAAAGGGTCTGAAAACCTTCTCTTGGGAATTTGGTGAAACAACACCCTCTGCCCGCAAGAGCATGCCATAAGCAAGCGAAGAGGCTAGAGATACAAATCCTAAAACGACCATTGCACGATGCAGGGAGTAGATATGTCGTTTTTTCAAGGGGGGAGGGGGAAATTGGGTGAAAGGCGAAGTCATCCGAAATGCGATAACCCATGTTATACCAAAGGGAGCCTCCATGGTGATGTTTTTCCTGTTACTTCGTAAGCCTTGTCATTGAGGAACGGCTTTGATTACCTACTAACAGCATTTACTTTACCCCCATGAGTTCTCTTTTTCTATTTCCAAAGTTGTTTCTGGCCGGGGGAGTGTTTCTGGGAGCTTTTCAGGAACCGACTCCAGTTGACGTCATCAACCATACCCTTCCCGGGATGGAAATCAGCTCTTCTCAAGTAGTCTGCCGTTCACGTTGGGGAACTCCGATGCCACCCGATGGCAGGGCAGGTTACAGCCTGATCGCACCGATCAGGAAAAAACTCATCGCGCAGAGTCTTTGGATCCCTCCTACTTCAGGAACTCGTCCGGTTGCCTCCTCTCAATAAGAGGCAAGTGCGGCAAGGTTGACGGCAACGATCGTTGGAGAAGTCATCGAACGATTTGCTCCGATTGGTATCAGGTGTATTTGAGGACCTCGTCGATTGTCGTTATCCCCTCGAAGATACATCGCAAGCCATCTGCCCGGAGCGTGCTCATTCCGAGTTCCATGGCCTTCTGTCTCATCACGACATTCGGTGCGCGATCATTGATCAGAGCCCTGATGGGATCTGAGACTTTTAGCAGTTCATAGAGTCCCTTTCTTCCCTTGTAGCCGGTGTGATTGCACTCGGGGCAACCCTTGCCAAAGTAGAAGGTCTTGTCGCCGATATCGTACGGGGAGAGTCCTAGTTGAGAGAGAAGCGCCTCGTCGGGTTCGTAGGAGACCTTGCATTTCGGGCAGATTCTTCTCACCAGCCGCTGAGCCAGCACCCCTTCCAGTGAGGCGGAAATCATGAAGGGTTCTACCCCCATGTCGACCAGTCGGGAGATAGCCCCAGTCGAGTCGTTTGTATGAAGCGTCGTGAAGACAAGATGTCCCGTAAGAGAGGCCTGGATGGCAATCTGGGCCGTTTCCAGATCGCGGGTTTCTCCGATCATGATCCTGTCGGGATCCTGTCGGAGGAAGGCCCTGAGGACCCGTGAGAAGGTCAGGCCGATGGCTTCGTTGACCGGTACCTGCATGATTCCGTCGATCTCATATTCCACGGGATCCTCCGCAGTCAGCAGTTTTGAGTCGATGGTGTTGATCTTGTTAAGGCAGGCGTAGAGGGTCGTGGTCTTGCCGGATCCCGTCGGTCCCGTGACGATGAAGATCCCGTTGGGTTTCTGAATGGCCTCCAAAATATACTCGTGGACGTCGGGAGGCATCTGGAGGGTCTCCAGATCGAGTTGGACGGCGCTACGGTCCAGAACGCGCAGAACAACGCTTTCCCCAAACTGGGTCGGCAGTGTCGAGACACGGAGATCAACTGTCTTTCCCTGGATCTGACGCTGAATGCGACCATCCTGCGGCACTCGTCTTTCGGCGATATTCAGATTGGCCATGACCTTAACGCGCGAAATGACGGGGAGAGCCAGATGACGAGGAGGAGGCTCCATCTCATAAAGCGCGCCATCCACGCGGTAGCGGATCTTGAACTCCTTCTCAAAGGGCTCGAAATGGATATCGCTGGCCTGGGCCTGCACGGCTCGGTCCAGGATCAGGTCCACATACCGGATGATGGGTGTTGAGTTGGCCTCGGCTGCCGCTGCGGCCGCGTTAAACTCCTCTTCTGATTCCAGTGTGATGACACCCGTATTCCGGAGTTGGCCCAGAACGTCTTCCATGGAGGTGTCTTCGGAGCCATAATGCTTTTTAATCAGTTCCTCGACCTGCTTCCTGGCAGCCACGACTTGGATGATTTCCCGATTCAGGGTGAAGCGGATGTCCTCCAACGCCTGAATATCCAGACAATTGGCAAGTGCCACGGTGAGTTGGTTGCCGGAGGCGGATACCGGGATGACCTCGTGAAGCCTGGCCATTCCAGCAGGAATCAATTGGAGCAACGCAGGCGTCGGCTCAAACTCCGCCAGATCCATGGCATCGACACCAAGTTCCGAAGCCATGATCCTTGCGAAGGAGAGGTGGTCTGCGATCCCCTGCTCCTCCATGATCTCGTCGATCTGTCTTCCAGTGTTGGTGGCTTCTGTCAGCAACTCCTCACCCGTGACTTCGCTCAGCGCTCCCGAGCGTTTGAAAATATCGATGACTTGTTGAGGATTCATGACGTTTTCAATGAGTGTCTCCCATGGTGCTTGAAATGACCTCTTCCGCAGTGGTCAGCCCGGCCAGCACCTTCCGGATCCCATCCTCGCGCAAGGTCCTCATTCCGAGTTCCCTGGTCCTGTGGCGGATTTGGAGGGTCGTGGCACTCCTGTTAATCATCTGCCGGATCTCATCATCGACCACAAAGATTTCGAAGATGCCCATCCGTCCGCGGAATCCTTTGCCCCTGCATTTTTGGCATCCCACGGAAGTCATCGGTGTGGCTTTGGAGAGTTGGCCAGCATCCAGATTGAGTGATCTGATCTCGTAGTCGGTGAGTTCGCAGGGCTTTTTACAGTGGGGGCAGAGTTTACGGACAAGCCGTTGTGCCATGACCGCTCTGAGGGCGCTGGAGACAAGGAATGGCTGGACACCGATATCGACGAGTCGGGCCACCGCGGAAGGTGCGTCGTTGGTGTGAAGAGTGGAGAGAACCAGGTGTCCCGTCAGGGAGGCATTGATGGCAATCTGGGCGGTTTCCTTATCACGGATCTCGCCAACCATGATGATATTGGGGGCCTGTCGGAGCATCGATCTAAGAGCGGCTGGAAATGTCATTCCGACCTCCGAATTCACCTGCACCTGGTTGATTCCGGTCATCTGGTACTCGACCGGTTCCTCAACGGTGATGATCTTTCGATCGGGCCTGTTCATATAATTGAGGCAGGCGTAAAGGGTGGTCGTTTTTCCTGATCCGGTAGGTCCCGTCACCAGGATAATGCCATCCGGTAGTTTCACGAGGCGCTCGAACATGGCCTGGTCGTCACTTAGGAAACCGAGCTCCGGAAGACCCAGCATGAGCGATGATTTGTCCAGAATACGCATCACGACACTCTCCCCGTGAACGGTCGGGACGGTCGACACACGCAGATCGACAGTCTTGTCCCCAATCTTTACCTGGATGCGACCATCCTGAGGCACGCGCTTTTCCGCAATGCTCATCGATCCGGTCATGATCTTGAGTCGGCTGATGATGGCCCCTTGGAGTTTTTTCGGCGGGCTCTGGACCTCCTGAAGGTTACCGTCGATCCTGAAGCGGACCCGTAGGGATTTCTCAAGTGGCTCGATGTGAATATCACTGGCCCGATTGTTCTGGGCCTCGAAAAGAAGGCTCGAGACAAGCTGGATAATCGGCGCGTCGTCCTCGGTTTCATCACCCGTATCCAAGGCAAAGCTAGTTCCCAAACCCTCCAGTTCCCTCGGATAGAGCCGTTCCAGTTTTTCGGCGATCTGTGAAGGGACCGCACAGACGAACTCCACAGGACGATTGAGCACGAATCCCAGGCTGTCGAAAGCCTCGAAGTCGAGCGGGTCGGAGATAGCCAGCACCAGGGATCCATCGTGTTCGGAAACGGGGATCGTTTTGTACCTGCGGGCCGTTTCAGCCGGCAGTTGGGCGAGCAGTTCCGGCGGTTGGGTCACTTGGGAGAGGTCGACGAACGACATTCCGTTTTGCAGGGCGAGAGTGCGGGCCACATCTTCGGCCGAGACGGTTGCCTCCCGGACGAGGAATTCGACCACACTGGCTCCCCCGCATCGGTGTGATGCATCTGCCACCTGATCGGCCGTTACCAAACCTGCGTCCTTCAGGATTTCCAGAGTGTATTCGTCGTTGGCAGGCACGTTGTTGGGATGAATGTGAAAATCGATATATCGGTTCCCTGAGGAGGAATGTCAACGGGGGTGATATTGAACGATGCAATTGATTTCAGGCTGCGGCCTGACATATCGTTTCAAGAACATGGCTCGATATCGCACTATTCTTATTTTCGGAGCACCTGGAAGTGGCAAGGGAACCCAAGGCAAGATCCTTGGAAAGATTCCCGGCTTCTATCATTGCGCCTGCGGCGATGTCTTTCGCTCACTCGATCCAGCAAGTGAATTGGGCGGCGCGTTCTTGGAATATTCGAGCAAGGGGCAGCTTGTGCCCGACGAAATGACCGTACGACTCTGGCACGAGTCGATACGCAAGACCGAGGAATCGGGCAAGTTCAAGCCGGGCCGTGACTACCTGATCCTGGATGGCATCCCCAGGAATGTGGCCCAGTGCGAGTTGATGGAAGAGTTGATCGAAGTTCGTAGGGTTTTTCATCTCTCCTGTCCCGATCGCGACAAATTGGTGGAACGTCTCAAAAAAAGAGCCTTGCGGGATAACAGGCTTGATGATGCCAACGAGGAGGTTATCCGTAGCCGGTTGTCCACTTACGACTCGGAATCAAAACCGATGCTGCATCATTATTCGACCGTCAAGCGGCATGATATCGACGCCTCCATGACGCCTCTCGAGGTCATGTACGAGATTCTCAAGGGGTTGCTTGAGGAGACCGGGGCTTCGCCACGGTAACGTGGGGTAATGAGTCAGTTTGAGAGTTTCAAGGCTTCCTCACTCTTTTGTCGGAAATGTGACAAGCCCATGGCCGTAAGGGAACAACTGCTCCTGATTCTTCCTGACAGGGAGATTCATGATTATCTTTGTTCAGGATGTGGTGCCTCCCTTGGTCAGCGTGAGGTCATGGCCGGGGAAGCTCAATCATCGCTCTTGCCGGCACGGGGTTCCGGTTTCCGTGGCGCCGCAAAACGCTTTTTCCGGGGGAAATAGCCATTCATCATCACGGCATGCGTATTCTCTTTGCCGGCACCGGTGACATCGGAGTTCCGACGCTTCGGTTTCTTGCGGAAAACCATGAACTTGTCGGCATACTGACGCAGCCGGATCGGCCAGCCGGACGGCACCGTCATTTGAAGCCGCCAGCTATCAAGGAAGAGGCTGGCAGGATTGCCCGTGGGATCCCGCTTTTTCAGCCCGAGTCACCAAGACTTCCCGAGGTCCTTCCTTGGATTCAGGCTCTCAAGCCCGAGGTGATGGTAACCATGGCTTATGGACGTATCCTTCCACGGGAGATCCTGGAACTTCCCCCAATAGCATGCCTGAACATCCATGCCTCACTTTTGCCCCGACACCGCGGGGCTTCTCCGATCCAATCATCGATTGCCTGCGGGGATGAGGAGAGTGGTGTTTCCGTCATGTTCATGGCGGAGGGCCTTGATACGGGTGATGTGCTGCTTGAGAGGCGACTGTGGCTTCTCCGCCGAGAGACGGCGGGGAGCCTGTCCTTGCGACTTGCCAATCTCGCCGCCCTCTCGCTGAGGGATGCCCTTGGACTCCTTCAGTTGGGAACCGCTCCACGGATCCCGCAGGACCATGCTCTGGCAACCGTTTGCGGTAAAATCACCCGGGAGCATTGCAGGCTCGACTGGCGACTTCCTGCCCGGGCTTTGGAACAAAAAATCCGCTCCCTACAGCCAAGGCCGGCCGCCTTCACGACATTGCAACTCTCCTCGGGAGCGAATGTTGTGCTGAAGGTTCATTCCGCCATCCTTGCAACGCGCTCGTCAGGAGTTCCCGGGTCACTGCTTCGTGTTGATGACCGCGGTCTCCTAGTTGCTTGCGGGGAGGGGAGTCTCCTTCTTGGAAACATTCAACCCGAGGGAAAAGGCATCATGCATTCCTCAGCATTTATCCGGGGACACGCATTGGAGATCGGCTCCCATCTGGGATAGTTCCCCGATTTCTCGTTTTCGATGAGAGGGTGCGTGTGTTTTGACTTTGCGTGCATGCGATACTGGGGTTTCATGTTGCTTCATGGGAGACTCAGCATCACAACCACCGAAGTTCGGCCGTATTGTTCTTAAAATCAGCGGTGAGGCGCTCAAGGAGCAGGGAAGTTCAGACAGCGTCTCTCCACAGATCGTCCAGCGTGTGGCGGCCTCGATCGCCCAGGTTCGGAGCATGGGGGTTGAAGTGGCCGTTGTGGTTGGCGGTGGCAATATCTGGAGAGGGTTGGCAGCCAGTCATCGCGGCATGAACCGGGCGACAGCCGACTACATGGGTATGCTGGCGACGGTTATCAATGGTATGGCGCTCATGAGTGCCCTTGAGGATCTCGGTCACTCCACCCGCGTCCAGACTGCAATCCAGATGAACAACGTCGCCGAACCCTTCATCGTGCGCCGCGCGATCCGTCACCTCGAAAACGGTCACATCGTGATTTTTGTCGCTGGGACGGGAAATCCGTTTTTCTCCACCGACACCACTGCAGCCCTGAGGGCTAACGAGATCGGGGCGGAGGTCATCATGAAGGCAACGAAGGTCGACGGCATCTACGACAGCGACCCCAAGAAGAACCCAGGTGCCGTGCGTTTCGAGCGCCTCACGTACTCGGAAGCCCTTTCCCGTCGCCTTGAGGTCATGGACTCCACGGCCTTCTCACTCTGCATGGACAACGCCATGCCGATCATCGTTTTTGACATGTCGGATCCCGCGAATATCCTCCGTGCAGTGCGAGGTGAGCCCGTCGGAACACTTGTCTCGGATGATCAACCAGCCAAATAACCAACACAACAATGAGCGCCGAAGAAGTACTTTTTGAAGCAGAAGCGGGAATGGAGAAAGCCTCCGAATTCATGATGCATGAATTCAATGCCATTCGGACGGGGAAGGCATCCCCGGCCCTCGTCGAGAACATCGACGTGATGGCCTATGGCAGCAGCATGAAACTCAAGCAACTGGCCCTGATCACTTCTCCCGAACCGCGCCTGTTGGTTATTCAACCCTTCGACGCCGGGACGGTCCAGGACATCGAGCGGGCCATTCAGGAGAGCAAGGTCGGGATTAACCCGGCTGTCGATGGCAAGTTGATCCGTCTGCGTATCCCCGAACTTTCGGAAGAGCGCCGCAAAGATCTGGTCAAGACGATCAACAAGATTTCCGAAGAGACCCGCGTCCGGATACGTGCCTGCCGTCGTGAGGCAATGGAAGGGGCCAAGAAGCTTCAAAAAGAGGGAGTCATCACCGAGGATGATCTGGAGCGTGCAGAGAAGGAGATCCAGAAGCTCACCGACAAGCAGGTCGAGTCAATCGAGAAACACGTTTCCCACAAGGAAGCTGAATTGATGACCGTTTAGTTTTTTCTCACGACACGTCACTTCAAGGATCCAGTGTTTTCAATGCATGTCCCCCAGCAATGCCGAAGCGCCGCAGTTATTATTGCAGCGCTCTGCGCTCTGATGCTGCAATCCGGGATCCGTGCCGAATCGGTAACTCGCACTGCAAATATCGCTCCCGAATTCGCCGGTGGATCGGAGGTGGGTCGATTGATCAAGCTCTCTTCCCTCAGAGGCAAGCCTGTCCTGCTGGTGATCGCCCCATCTCCCAACGATCGTGCATTCAAATCACAGATGTCGAATCTCAGGGGGAGTTTTGAGCATATGGCTGCTCAGGGTTTCATCTGTTTTGTGGCTTTCACCCTTGAAAGGGGACGCGTCCCCTCCAACATCCCGTTTATTCAGGTGAACGATCCTGCTTCTGCGGCGGCGAGTTATGATGCGGGGAGTGGATTTGCCGTTGCGGTCATCGGACGAGACGGTAATCTCGACTGCCTCAGCACCAAGCCCCTTCCGGGCCAGCGCATTCTCGATCTTGCGATGAACAATGCTGGTATGCAGGCACTTTTAAGACGCTAATAAAACAACAACAGAACTAGAACCAACTCACGAATCAGAAGACCAAATTCCCCGAACTTCCATGAAAAAAACCATCCATTTTGCACTCCTTACCCTTTGTTGCTCAATGCTCCTTATTCCAAAGGTCCATGCTGAAACGGCAAGGGAACTGCGTGTCCGTTCGGAGAAAGCTCTCCATCATCTCTACAGCAATAATCGTAAGGCCCGTGAAATCGGTGACAAGGCTGTGGCTGTCCTTGTTTTCCCATCTGTCTATAAGGCCGGTTTTATGGTTGGTGCCCAGACTGGGAACGGTGTGCTTTTCAGGAATGGGAAGGCTGTCGGGTATTATAATACCACGGCTGCTTCCTATGGCTTGCAGGCCGGCATCCAGAAGTTCTCTTATGCGCTTTTCTTCATGGATGAGCACTCCCTGCACTATCTCAACAGGAGTGGCGGATTTGAAGTCGGTGGTGCACCTAGCCTTGTTGTGGCGGATGAGGGTTTCTCCTCCTCACTTTCGACCACGACGTTGCAGAAGGGAATCTACGCCTTCTTCTTCGGTCAAAAAGGCCTGATGGCCGGGCTTGGACTTCAGGGAACCAAGATTTCCCAATACACTCCTAGCGAGTAGGAACGAGTTTCTAGAGCGGATCGGAGGCAGGTGCTAATCCAAAGTTAGCATCTGGGCCCCATGCGCTGTAGTCAGCGTTGTCCATGTTCACTTGAGCGTCCAGAAGTTTTTCGTCCGCTTGCTGTTCCTGAAATTTGAGGGTTTTGTATTTCTTGAACTGTGGCGGACCACCAACCATCATTGAGTTCTTTGCTGGATCGGCAAAGATGTAGATGGGGCCGTTTTTACCCGAATGGAGTTTGATTTCCCCTGCTTTCATGGCATGGAGTGCCGCCAATTGCTTGGGTGTCGTTGCGGGTAGGGTCTTGAATCCGGCTGCAGCCAGCAAGGTGCGCTTTTCGGGAAGATTGGAGCAGGAGGCAAAGACAAGCATTATGGTCAGCAATCCCAGCAGCATTGCGATCCTGTGCATTCTCATCGTGTGGTGGGGTTGTTGAAGTCAGGCCCCCAATAAGGGGCCTCCAGACCTCCCCAATCGCTCCAATCAATGGAGGCATCGGAATTCAGTGCTTTTGTGGCCAAGGTATCCCGGGAGAGGTTGTTTTTCAGATGAAGTTGCTGATAAGTCTCATACGCGGCCTGATTTCCGACAAGCAGGAGGTGGTGCGACGAATCCGGAAAAAGAAATAAGGTTTTTCCATTTCTAACGAGAGAAGTAAGGTGCCCTTGGGGGAGTTTCATGATCAAGGAGGCTTGCTGCGGAGAGAGAGGTTTCACACTCTTGAATCCTGCCTGTGTGAGCAGGCTCTCCTTAGGCTGAAGCGACTGACAACCAGCGTTCAGTAGGAAGGCAAACAAAACGAAGAGACCGGCTAGAAGACGTTCCTTCACAAGGATTGTTCTTTCCTGAAAAATCCTTGGGTCTCAATAGAAACCCGGGCCCCAGAAGCCATCACCCCAGCCGCCCCAGTAATCGGCGTTCAATTCAGCGGCCTCAACCTTGTCCTCCTGAAGCTTGTACTGACGAACAAACTGCTGGTAGGTCGTGTATTGCTGCTGGTTGCCGATAAGAAGTGTTCTGTTTCTTGCATCAGCAAAGAGGAAGAACGTTTTCCCTTTTTTACTGATCGGTATGATCTTCCCCTGCGGTAGAGTCTGAAGTTGGGAGATCTGGGTCGGCGACGACGGGATGATCGTGCGGAAGCCGGCCGCGCTCATCAGCGTCTCTTTGTTCTGACCGGAACTGCAACCGACAAAAATCAAAACCGGCAACAGGAGAAGCGAGTGCAGATATTTCATAGCCATCATGTAGCTCCTAGAGCCCCAACGATGCGAGGAAGAAAACCACGCCCGAAAAGGCAAGGCAGTAGTAACCGAACCATGCCCAATGTCCTTTTTCCAGCCAACTCGAGAGAAGACGGAGGGCAAGAAGTCCGGCGAAGAAGGCGGCGACCATGCCTATCAGGCCGGGACCTACCTGATGAAGAAGCTGGTGAGGAAAGGCTGAGGCCTCGTGTGATTTCAAAAGACGCTTTAATTCAAGGGCCACCACACCGGGAGTGATCACCACGGCGAGAGCGAAACTGAACTCTTCCACCCGCAATCGGGTGATACCGAGAAGCATCCCAACCGAGATTGTGGCACCCGAACGTGAGAGTCCCCTGAAGGGCATGCAGAATCCCTGAGAGATTCCCATCCAGATTGCAGAGGGAAGCCCTATCGAGGGGAGGGTACCCCTGTTGCCGATAGAACCGGCCACAAGAATCAGTATTCCTGCCACAAGAAGCGCTGTCGCGATGAGGTGAAGGTTTCCGAAGAGATGCTCCACTTCCGTTGCCTGATGAGATCCCTGGAGCAGTAACTTCTCGATGAGAGCCTTTAAGCCAAGACCGATGACGCCGGTTGCCGCGGTGGCCGCCCCGACATTCACAATAGTGCTCCTCAAGCTTGCGGTACTGGAAAAGAAGGTGCGACTCCAAGCTTTCCAGAAGTAGGTGATCACAGCGATCATCGTGCCGGTGTGAAGCATTACCAGAAGGAAGGTCATGGAGGGGCTCGAGGGGTCGAATCCCATGAGTTTCTCGGCTACGATGACATGTGCCGAACTTGATACGGGAAGGAGTTCCGCTGCGCCCTGGATCAGGCCAAGCAGGAGAATCTGGAGAAATGTTGGTTCCATGAGATCAAAGTAATGGGGTGAAGTTGTACTGGATTGAAGAGATTCATGTCCTCAATTGCAATCCTCCGACGGCCAGTTCTGGAAGAAAAGCACCCGTTGGCTGGTTCTGAATCCGGGCTCAGGATCGTCTGGAGAGTGTTGTGAAGACAAGTACCCAGAAGCTTTGGGCCACGATGAAGAAGGGAACTCCCAGTGCCGGAGGGAGTGAGTAGATGATGCAGACCAATGGAATCCAGACCATCCAGTTAGCCATCAGGACAGGAAAGATGCTCAGAGCGTAAAAATTCACGGGGGTATGCCCCCGGAATCCCGTCAGCGTGAATCGGTGATCCCTCCAGAGGAAGACGCAGACAGCCTGGGGAATGGCGAGGAGGGGGCAGTAGAGGAAGGCATCAACAAGGACCTTCTTTCCAATGACAGTAACTGAGTCCGAGGGACCGAAGAGAAAATACTGAAGGCGGTAGAAGAGATCCACCTGCATCCCGATGAGTCCCCAGAAGGGAATTCCGAAAAGGAGTCGCGAGGCCAATCCCGGTGACTCATCCTGACGTTTCCGTGACACTGGGATGATCAGGCGGATGAGTTCTGGAAAAATAGCGGAGGCAACCGACGTGCCTATAAACGAGAAGATCAATCCCCAGTAAGAACGAAGTACGGCAAGGTTTTCGAAGGCGCGTCGAGCCGAGGGAAGAAAGACATAGGCACATCCCATGCCTGCCATGAGGGACTGGAGCAGGAGGCCCGGCATGAGGTTGGCGCGGAGGGCGCCAAGCGATTTTTCCCAAGAGCGCCTGAGAAGCGGGAGGTGGTGATGTTGGTTCACCGGGGATTGATCCCGCTACAGGCCTCACGAATCATGTCATCGAACGACTGTGAGGATTTTCTAACAAGTGTTTCCGGACCGGTCATTTTGACATAGACGTCACCTTGCGGGCTTTGGAGAATGGCTCCCCGAAGACCCGCGTGCAATGGCTTTACCGAGGTGGACTGGCCCATTCCACCGGAGAAGAATCCCGTTGCGGTGACGATGGTAACGGGTACCGAGTCGAAGACTTTTGATTCTGTCACTGCCTTTGAGGGAGAGCCGTCTGAATTGGCAAACTGTGCGGTCCATCGGTTCACATTTGCCTGAACACTACCCCCTTCACCACGGCCAAAGCAGAAGAAGCTCACTGTTACCGGATCCTCTCCTTGAGCCTGAGAGGGGATGCTGAGTTCTGCCTTGCGGATTGCCGATTGAGGAATAACCCACACCCATCCCTGTGGTCTCTGAAAAGAGAAGGAGCCCACCGTGAAAAGAACGGGAGAGGGGGCGTCAGGATCGATGCGATCTCCCATGCAGCGAAGCAACCCGCTCGCCAGCAACAATGAGAGCAGGGCAAAAGAAAAAAGCCTCCGGTGAAGGAGGCTTTTGACTGAAAGAGATGCAATCTCCATTCCCAGTGAAAGGGAATCTTGAAATTAACGCTTCGAGAATTGGAAGCGCTTGCGAGCTCCGGGACGTCCTGGCTTCTTGCGCTCGCGCATGCGAGGATCGCGGGTCAGAAGGCCATCGGCCTTGAGGAGGGGACGGTTTGCCTCATTGAACTCATTGAGGGCACGTGCAATGGCAAGGCTCAGGGCGCCTGCTTGTCCTTGAAGACCGCCACCGGAAGTCTTCGCCTCCACATCGTAGTTTTTGACAGCATTGAGAACCTCAAGAGGCTTCAAAACGGTGTTTTGCATGGAAACCGTGGTGAAATACTCGTCAAAGCTCTTCCCATTGACATTGATTTTTCCTGTGCCTTGGGTGATCTGAATTCTCGCGACGGCTGTTTTGCGTCGTCCTGTGGTGGCTGTTTTTTCTGTTGCCATGAGTTAAAAGGTTAAAAACTGAGGTCGGCCTTACTTGACCGGTTGTGGGTTCTGGGCTGTGTGAGGATGCTCGGGGCCGCGATAGACCTTAAGCTTGCCATAGATCGTGCTTCCGAGGCGATTGTGTGGGATCATTCCCTTCACGGCACGCTCGATGAGAAGTTCTGGGCGACGCGCACGACGCTGGCGGAAGGTCTCGGATTTGTGTCCTCCGACAAACCCGGAAAAACTCATGTAGGTCTTCTGGGTTTCTTTCTTTCCGCCGATCTGGACGTCGGCGGCATTGATCACGACGACGAAATCACCCGTGTCGACGTGTGCTGTGTAAATGGCCTTGTGTTTACCACGAAGGAGATTGGCGGCTTGGACGGCAACGTGGCCCAGATGCTGGTTTTTGGCATCAATGACCCACCAACTGCGTTTGACTTCGGGGGCTTTGGCGGAAAAGGTCTTCATACAAATTTGGGAAAGGTTGTTGAAACTAGGAAAACATCCCCCTGATGTCAAAGGAGAAAAGAGTTTTTTTCAAGGATGTTGCTTTTTAGTGATTTTTCGTCGAGAGACTTTTCCTTCCCCTCCGATCTGTTTGTCACCAGTCTCCCCTTATGCCCTCGCTCAGTTTCATCGGCACAGGTTCGGGATTTCCCTCCTCCGACCGATTTTTTTCGAGCACGCTTGTTCATCTTGGGTCCAAGCACCTTCTTGTCGATGCCGGTGAACCCTGCGTGCATCTTCTCAGAGAACGCGGCAACATGATCGAGGAGATCGATGCTATCCTGATCACTCACGGTCACGTGGATCATATTGGCGGAATACCCGCCTTTCTTCAGGGGGCCATGCTTCTCGAGCGCAAAAAACCACTCGCGATTCATCTCCCCCGGGAGATGCTTTCTCCGCTGCAATCTTGGATCGCTGCCCTCTATCTCCCCGAAATCGGGTTGGGCTTTTCCGTAAGCTGGAACCCCTGGAATCCCGATGCTCCGGTTCTGCTTGAAGGAGACATCCTGATTACCCCTCATGCGAACCAGCATCTTGTGGAGTGTTACAGGGGATTATCTGGAGCCGATCCTTCCAAGGAGTGCCAATCGTACTCCCTCGATATCAAGGCGGGAAATTTCAGGACTCTTTTCAGTGGGGATCTTGCAAGGGCTTCGGAGTTACTTTCCCTGCTTGTAAATCCTGCGACGGTCCTCGTGAGTGAACTCTCCCATGTGACGATTGAGGAGTTGGTCCCAGTACTGGCGGAAGCAGACCTCGGTACCTTGTGTCTCGTCCACCTTTCGGAGGACATGGTCGGCGATCGGAGTGAGTTGCAGGGGAGAATCGAAGAACTTCTGCCGGCGATCAAGGACGTCATCGTTCCCGAAGACGGGACTGTTCTCGACTTTTAAGAAGAGAAGAAAGTGAGTCGCTGACCGGAGTCAGCCCTGGGTTACGATCGAGGGGGGTCCCCGGGAGCCTCTACCTGAATAACTGGAAGAGGGATTCTTAACCTGAGTTCCTCATCGAGGAGAATCTCAACATGATAGGTGCCAAATTTCTGGAACTGGACACCTCCGAAGAAATGGACATTCGTGGCATGTGCATTCATGTCGCCCAGACTGAACGGCACTTCGGCTTGGGCGATGGCCTGATCCTCCTCGGGATCGTAGATCAGGCATTTTTGGATGAAATCACCACTCCCGCCGCACCAGCGGGTCCAGAGACAGAGTTTGAAAAATCCGATCGGAAGACTTGGAGCAGGGATAGCACCGATCACTCCCACCAGAGTCTGTTGGCCGCTGATTTCAGCACGCACATCTTCGCATAGGATGGCTGCCTGGAGGTCTGGAAGTATGGAATCGGAAGTCATGAAGGATCTTTAGGTGCTAGGGCCAATCATTCATTTTGGCAAGGAGAGGCTGTCTTGGAATCGGGTTGGCGCGATCCCCCGGTTGACAATAAGGTAATGTGATGGATGTCCTGCACTGCTTTGCTCCCGGTCGTGTCGAGCTTTTGGGAAACCACACCGATTACAACGGCGGCTATGTGCTTTCGGCAGCGATTCAACAAGGGGTTCGGGTCTCCGGTTTCAGAAGGGACGACGGCGTGATCAGACTTTCAACACTCTTTGGTGGGGAGAATCATCGACGGGAAGTCAGCTTTGAAGAGGTCTTCGTGAAGTCTGGGGATTGGAGCGATTATCCCCTGGGGGTGCTTGAGGTGCTTCGGAATAACCGACACAGTCTGGGCGCCTTTGATGCCGTTTATGACTCCGATCTCCCGTCCGGCGCCGGACTTTCGAGTTCGGCCGCACTCGAGGTCTCGACCATTTTGCTCCTCTCGAAACTTTTCGGCATCTCACTCTCCGGGATGGATCTGGCAAAACTCTGCAGCTATGCCGAAAATCAGTTTGTGGGTGTTCAATGCGGGATTCTTGATCAGGTCTCAAGTCTTTTTGGAAAACGTGATCACGCCCTCTTCCTTGATTGCCTGAGGGAAAAGGTGAGGTTGGTCTCGTTTCCTCATGATATGTCACTTCTGATCGTCCAGTGCGGCGTCCCGCATGCTCTCGTCGACGGTGTGTACAATGCCCGTCGTCTGCAGTGCAGCGAGGCCGCCAGGCAACTCGGCGTCGACTTCCTGAGGGATGCCGACATGACCCAGTTGGAAAAATCGCGATTGCCCGATCTTGAGCGCCGCCGTGCGGCCCACATCATCGGGGAGAACGATCGGGTATTGCGCGGAGTGGAGTTCTTGGAATCAGGAAATATGGCTGACTTCGGAAGACTGATGACGACTTCCCACGAAAGCTCCCGGGTGAATTTTGAAAACAGCACTCCCGAACTTGATCTTCTGGTGAGTATCGCCACATCGACCAAGGGAGTTTTAGGGGCGCGTCTGACTGGCGGAGGCTTCGGTGGCGCGATTGTTGTTCTGGTATCCCGAGAGGATCGGCATCAAGCAGGGAATCTTATCGCCTCTGAGTACGAACGCCGATCCGGCCACCAATCCCATGTCATGGAATGCGATCTTGCCGACGGGGCTCTCATTGAGAATGGTTTTGTTTCCTGAAGATTTCTTTTTAACCGCATCGTCAACCGGATGATTTATCTCGATCACAACGCCACCACCCCTCTCTGCCCTTCGGCGAGAGAGGCAATGCTCCCTTGGTTGGGGGAATTAATTGGCAATCCCTCCAGTATCCATGCCCCCGGACGGCGTGCGCGTGGAGCCGTCGATGATTCTCGTGACCGGATCGCCTCGCTGCTCGGTGCAAAACCGCACGAGATCATCTTCACCTCCGGTGGAACCGAGAGCTGTAACCTCGCAATCCTGGGACTTGCACGACGTCACAGGATTTCGGAAAAGAATCACCTTGTCACCATATCCACGGAGCATCATGCCGTCCTCCACGCCATGCGATGGCTTGCCGCCGTGGAGGGGTTTGATCTCACCGAACTCCCGGTGAACTCCCAAGGGCTTGTTGATCCTAAGCTCTTTGAGGCTTCACTCCGCCCAGACACCATCCTCGCCTCGGTCATGATCGCCAACAACGAGACCGGATTGATTCAACCTGTGCCGGAACTCGCCGCTATCTGCCATGCGCGGGGGATCCTCCTCCATACGGATGCCGTTCAGGCTTTCGGCAAGATTCCGTGTCGTCCGGATGATCTTGGCGTTGATGCTCTCACCGCGACCTCTCACAAGTTTTACGGGCCTCATGGCGCGGGTTTTCTTTGGCTAC
>Ga0208497_1000229_pt1 | contig 29587 bp, 26 predicted proteins | sample CryBogCBE25Aug07_FD_184555 | JGI IMG/M metagenome (GOLD analysis project Ga0208497, IMG submission 184555) | Freshwater microbial communities from Crystal Bog, Wisconsin, USA - CBE25Aug07 (SPAdes) | ecosystem: Environmental > Aquatic > Freshwater > Lake | place: Crystal Bog, Wisconsin, USA...
CATCGGAGGAGACCCCGATGGCCTTCGTGTGATGACCTTCATCGTCGTCTGGTCCGTGCTGGATCTTGTTGTTCAGCAGATATATGAAGGTGATGAAAAGAAGGATGTAGATCAGGGCAAAAAGAATGATGGAGAAAACCACTTGGTTTGCTTGAACTGCACGGGAGAGTCCGTCGGAGGTCTTGAGCATGTTATAGACGATCCAAGGTTGGCGCCCCATTTCGGCAGTGAACCAACCGGCCTGCATGCAAAGTTGTGGAGCAATGACCGCAAAGACATAGATCCAAAGAAGGAAGCGGATTATCGGGTTCTCGGTCTTGAACAACCATCCTTTCCAGAGGAGCGTGAGCGCCAGAAAAGAGAGCCCGAAGACCGCTGATCCGATACAGATCATGAGATGGTAAGTCTGGAAGACTGCTCCGACCACAGGCCAGTAATTCGGCCTGATCTTGGCAAGTTCTTCGGGAGAGAGCCCGGGGTTGCGGGCTGCAAGAAATTCGTCGCTTGGCATCGAGAGGAGTCCCCGGACGGGTTGCTTGAAATTATGGAAGCAGAGGAAACTTAACAGGGCAGGAATCTGAGGCCCATGAACGGTCTGATTTTTTGTGTCAACATAACCGAAGAGGGTCATGGGGGTGTAGTCATGGGTCTCGTAGACTCCCTCCATGGAGGCGAGTTTGATCGGTTGAGTGCGAACCACTCCACGTGCAGTGGCATCGGCACTGATAGACTGAAGAACGGTCGTGAAAGCGGCAAAACAGGCCGCCACGGTCATGGAAGTCCGTGCAAAGGTTGTGAAGCGACCCTTGAGCAGGTACCAAGCACAGATGCTCAAGACGAGGAACGCTCCCACAAGCCATGCACCGAAGACCACGTGGCAGATCCTGTTTAACGAGGAGGGATTCGCGATCATGGCCCAAAAATTATCAACCACGGCACGAACATGTCCCAAGTCGGAAGCCTGAACGATGTAGCTATTGGGTAGGCGGGTGTGAATAGCTCCGGTGATTCTCTCCAGATGGAATCCCGCGGGGGTTTGCATCCAGGAGTTGGCAATCAGGATCCAGATAGCGCTGAAATGCGATCCAAGGCAGACCATGCAGGTTGCAAAAAAATGAGTTTTGGGACCGACCTTGTCCCAACCAAAGAGCAGAAGGGCAAGGAATCCAGACTCTAGGAAGAAGGCAAAGATCCCCTCGGCGGCAAGGGCACTTCCGAAAATGTCACCAACAAAGCGTGAATAGGCGGCCCAGTTTGTCCCGAATTCAAATTCCATGACGATGCCCGTGGCAACTCCGATGGCGAAGATCAGTCCGAAGATTTTGGTCCAGAAGTGGGCCAACTGATGAAAGAGGGGATTCCGGGTCTTCAGATAAAGCCCCTCCATGATCACCAGGAGCATTCCCAGACCGATGGTCATGGGCGGGTAGAGGAAGTGAAACGAAACGGTGAGAGCGAACTGGATTCGGGAGAGGATTTCGACGGACATGGTGAGTTAGATAAAAGTTGGTAACCTGGTTGAATTCAATGGATTTCCTTCATTAAACATCCGGGCGATTTCCCCTGAGGACTTTTTTGGTCAGAAATGAAAGCAAGGAGGGATGACGTAACAACAGGGGAGCTGTTAGATGGGCGATACGGGGATGTTCGGAGAGGAAGCGTGTCAACCTGTTGATCCAGAGGTTGAGACCATAGAGTTGTTCATGTGCAAGCCGGTAGGCCTTATCCTGAAGTGATGAGGGGGGGGAAGTGAGTCCTCCCGAGGAGCACAGAATATCCGCAAGCAGTGCTCCGCTTCTGAGAGCGAAAGAAATTCCCTCTCCGGTGAATGGTTCCACGACACGGGCAGCGTCTCCGCAAAGATAAATCCCATCACGTGCAGGCTCCTTGGCTTGGCCTCTTGAGATTTGGGTAATGCTCCGCCAGACGACGGGGGTGCTGATCCCATAGTAACGCTCCGCCTCCAGGCGTAGTTCCCTCATGGAGTCTTTGTTGGCGACAAGGCAGAGATTGGCCATGCCTGAACCGAGGTCCGCCAAGCCTCCGTAACCATTCCGATAAATCCGCATGGCAAGAGATCCATCATAGCCCGAAGGGTGGGGGATATGTGCTTGGATGCCGATCCTGGCATCTCTTGGCTTTGGGGGATAGCGATGTTGAAGTCTGGCAATGACAGAGTTGCGTCCATCCGCGCCGATAATGCGGGGTGCATGGTATTTCTCTCCGGAGGCAAGGGTGATCTCCCAGATTCCTGAGTAGCGACGAAGGTTAGTAACCGGAGAGTTATCCCTGAATCCTGCACCGAGTTCGCAGGCACGTGCGGCTAGCAAAGCATCGAAATCGCGACGCCGGATGATCCTCTCCTCGAGAGATAATGACGGATCTCTATCGCTCTGGATCGGAATCTCGAGTTCCGGATGTCCGGAGACCGAAAAGCGGATGATGCTGGGAATTGTCGATGGAAGGCAACGAACTGCTGAAGAGAGGCCGAGACGGTCAAGAATCGGCCAGACGGCGGGATTGAGACAATCCCCGCAGACTTTGTCCCTGGGGAACCTTGCAGCTTCAAGGATCAGGATCCGACCACCTTGCTGTGCACAGAGTGCCGCGCAGGTGCTTCCTGCCGGACCTCCTCCCACAACGATCAGGTCGTATCTGATCACACGAAGATTTCCGCTACGTTGTCAGCGAGAAGCCGCCCTTTCTGCGTAAGGACCCAGCGCTCGGAGGAAATCTCCACAAGGCCGTTATCGAGAGCCTCCCTCAATGGGGATTCCCAAGGTCCCGCATCCAGGATGGAAATACCTCGAAGTGTTCTCATGCCGAATGCCAAGCGCTCCGAAGACTTCAAGCTCTCGGTGACTTCCTCTTCAAAATCGACTGCTGTTTTCCCATGGAGCGTGGTTTCACTATAAATCCCGGTGTCTCTGATGTTTCGCCAGCGTTTTGACCCTACGGTCGAGAAAGCGCTCGGGCCTAGTCCAAGGTAGTCGGTGCCCTCCCAATATGCTGTATTATGAATGGAATCCCTTCCTTCAAGAGCATAGTTGGATATCTCATACTGCCTGTATCCTGAATATCCCAATAATTCATGTGTCAGTTCGAACTGATCTGCCTCCAACCCTTCATTGGGAGTCATTTCACCGCGACCCAATCTCTTAAAAAAATCGGTGTCCTCCTCGTAGGTGAGTCCGTAGGCAGAGAGATGCTCGGGAGCCAGGCGAAGGCTCTGCTCAAGGCTGGATTGCCATGACCGGAGCGATTGTCCCGGAACCCCGAAAATCAGGTCGATGGAAAGATTGTCGAAGCCTGCCTCTCTCAGAATCCCGAACGATTCCATGGCCTTGGCCGCATCATGAGTGCGGCCAAGCGTCTTCAGAATCTCATTATCCCAGGATTGAACGCCCATGCTGACCCTGTTGATCCCGGCATCGCGTAGAAGTCGGGCCTTCTCGGGTGAGACCGTGGCCGGGTTCATTTCGATCGTCCATTCCTCCAGTTTGCCGAGATCCAACCTAGCGTGAAGTCCGGCTAGCAATTTATCAAACTGAGGAACTGAGAGGGCGCTTGGTGTCCCTCCACCAAAGAAAATTGTGCGGGGTCTTACTCTCTGAGCCCATTGTTCTGACTCCTTGAGCAGAGCATCCAAAAAGGCCTCCACCCGCTCCCTTCCTGCTGATTCTTTGTAAAATGCGCAGTAGGGACAGATATTCGGACAGAAGGGAATGTGAATGTAGAGGTGTTCAATCATCTGGCGTTATCCTGTAAAACAAGGATTCAGGATGAAGCTTTTCTGTTATTTTAGGTCTGTGCTGATGAATCTGTCTCCCAAGGTCTTTTCAAAACCTACGGATGTTAACTTCCTAGCTTGACCGCAACGATGATAATGTTTCAGGACAAGATGAAGCAAGCTGCACGCCTTTTCATGACGGTTTTGGTGTTTCCCATGGCGAGTGCCTTTGCGGTCGTTCCTTCATCCCGTGAGAATAGTGTCATGAAGCCCGCATCTCAGGTGATCGGGGCCCAGATTCCAGGGAAGGTGTTTCCCGGTGCGCTTGCCAAGGGAACACCCGAAACGTTCAGATTGGTAGTTTCCCTTACCAAGCAACGTGCCTATCTCATGGCTGGAAGCCAAATTGCCATCGATACCCCGATCTCCTCGGGAAGACGACATGGATGGACACCCACCGGAGAGTTCACGATCCTTGAAAAGGATAAGGATCATTACTCCTCTCTCTATGGAGAGTTTGTCGATCGTGTTGGACATACGATTCGTTCCGGCGTCAGCAGCAGGATTGAGTCGGCACCCAGTGGCACCCATTTTCGGGGGGCACCGATGCGATATTTCATGAGGATCACTCCGGAAGGTGTTGGACTGCACGCGGGGATCCTTCCCGGATACCCCGCTTCGCATGGATGCATCCGTCTTCCGATCGATATGGCTGAGATCATCTACCGATACGTGTCGCTACAGACTCCCGTATCGGTGGTCGAATAGTGGTAAGAATAGGCTGAAAAGCCAAAGAGCCCATCATTTCAGCACCCTGACACCGGCCTTTCAAGGTGGCTTAACACCTTGAAAAAAAGTGCAGATTAATCAGCTGAAGTCAGAAGTTCCATGTGCTCCTGAAAGTCGTCTTCCGAAGAAACAAAATGGGAAGAGGATTGTGTGGTCTCATCCTTCAATGAAGGATTCATAGAGAGGACTGGATAGAGGGCCATCAAGGCGACGGAGGTCATGACACCCAATGCTCCGAGTCTTAAAAAGTGACCAGGTCGACCGGTGTGAGCTGATCCGATGATCAGCGAGAAAACGTCACGAATTAAGCCGGACGATTGGCGTGAAATTTTTGCTTTGGCCGTTGTCCGGGCAGCAAACCAAGGTCCTGCTTCAGGTTGGCTGGATTTCTTACCCCGATCTAGCAATTCCCAAACGGGATCATTTTCCTCATGATCGGCGGGAGTGCGTTTGTGGAGCTGCATGGTCGCTTGATGTAACACCTCAAGATCTTAAAAGTTGCAGGAAAAAAGATCTCCCCAGAACCCCAAGTCACCAGCCGTTCCAGTGAGCAATCCGGCCCTTTACATGTCCTTCGGTTCGAGGAATCCCTCAAGCTGACGCAATCGGGTCGGATGGCGCATCTTACGAAGGGCTTTGGCTTCGATTTGTCGAATGCGCTCGCGTGTCACCTTGAACTGTTTGCCAACCTCCTCAAGGGTGCGCGAGTAGCCGTCAACAAGGCCGAAGCGTTGCTCAAGTACCTGACGTTCACGTTCCGTGAGGGAATCAAGGACATCCTTGATCTTTTCCTTGAGGAGTACGATGGCGGCCATATCGGCAGGATTATCCGCCGACTTGTCCTCAATGAAGTCCCCAAAACTGGTGTCATCGCTGTCTCCGACCGGAGCTTGGAGTGAAATTGGCTGCTGGGCCATCTTGAGCACTGCCTGGACACGTCCAACAGGAAGTTGAATTTCGTCGGCAATCTCTTCTGCCGAGGGTTCGCGACCATACTCTTGGACAAGTTGTTTCTGAACACGAATGAGTTTGTTGATCGTCTCGATCATGTGCACCGGGATACGGATCGTCCTTGCCTGGTCGGCGATGGACCTCGTGATGGCCTGACGGATCCACCAGGTCGCATAGGTTGAGAACTTGTAACCGCGGCGGTATTCAAACTTTTCGACAGCCTTCATGAGCCCCATGTTACCCTCTTGGATAAGGTCCAGGAAAGAGAGGCCTCGGTTCGTGTATTTTTTGGCGATGGAAATCACAAGACGGAGATTCGCTTCGACCATCTCAGTCTTGGCCCTGAGGGCATCGCGGAAGTGTTTCTTCAACTCGCGGTGACGCTCGTGAAACTGATCGATGGTCATCCAGTTGCGACGATGAGCTTCATCAACCTGTGCTGCGAGTGATGCGAGATGACGCTTGTGCTGGGCGTCGGGATTCTTTTTCTGAGCGTGCTTGTCGTGTTCGGCTCGCAGCGAGTGAAGGCTCTTCAGATGATCGTCCGCGTGAGCCACGAAATCCTCAACGATCTTCGACTTAAAGTAGAACTTGGGGTAAATCTTGACGACTTCCTCAATCTGTTTGACAAAAATCTCTTGGTCTTTGGGGGCAGGATTCTTCTTGGCCGGAGCGATTTTTTTGATGAAGTGATCGGAGACCCCATCCGCGAGGCGCTGGAGTTGCTGACTAAGACGAGGGAGCAGTTTCAGATAACGTTCCCGGCTTTCGATCTTTTTGTCCTGGATGACGCGATCAAATCGTTCGCGGGAGTCGAGAAGACGCTGGGCCATGTCCATGTGCGCATGAGCGATGAAACCGAACGTGTAGAGCACCTCCTGCATCCGGATTTCCGCTTCCTCTATGCGCTTTGAAATTTCCACTTCCTGCTCCCTGGAGAGGAGGGGAACCTGTCCCATCTGCTTGAGGTACATGCGCACGGGATCGTCGAGAATGTCGAGCCGTCCGTCGGCTTTCTCTTCCTTCTCCTCGCGCTCCTTGTCTTTCTCGTCATCATCGTCCTTCTTGACCTCTTTGACCCGATCAACCTCGGAGGCATCAATGATGTCGACCTCAACGGCCCGTAGCTGGGAGAGGATGGAATCAATGGTGTCCGGGTCATTCAGCCCTTCAGGGAGATGCTCGTCAAGATCCTCAAATGTGATGTATCCCTGTTCCTTGGCAAGTTTCAGCAGCTCACGAACCTTCTCTTTGAGGAGTTTCTGAACCTCGATAGCATTGGCTGGTACAGCACCTGAGATGGAGAGGGATAGGCCTGACTTCTCTTTCTGGGGAGTCGGTTTACTCGAGGGGGAGGGTTTTGGCGCCGAGACCTTTGGTTTAGCCTCGGGAGTCTTCTTGAGTGTGGCTTTAGGTGCTGTTGCAGCTTTTTTCGCCGAGGGAGTTTTTAAAATCTTGGCTGCCGGCTTCGCGGTTTTGGCCGAGGGCTTGGAGGACCCGGATTGGGGTGGTTTTTTCGCAGATGACTTTGCCGCTTTGGGCTTAATCTTGGAAGCTGCAGCCTTTTTGGCTGTCGGTGCAGGCTTGGCGGGCTTTCCGGAGGTTTTCCGGCTTGGAGAAGGTTTGGTGATTTTTTTCAACGGAGCGAGGTTGGAGCCTGTTGCGCAGGGGCGGAAAGATCGTTGATCTTCTCCTGCAGGTCAAGGATCTCTTTCTGGATGGATGCCATTTTTTCCACGGGAAGCCCTTGTTTTCTCAGTTCAAGGGCAATCGTGGCCTGTTGTTTCTTAAGGCATGTTAAACGTAAACCCCTGAATGCATCCTGGACAGTTTTTAGCGGATCTGGGGGTAAGGTCTCCAGTACCCAACTGCTAACCAATGACTCGAGGTGTGCCGGGAGTCGTGGCAAAAATATTGCCGTTGAAAAACTCTCCGATTCCCCAAAATGGGAAGTCAACTCCTCCAATAAAGAGAGTTCGGGATCCAGTTCTGTCGGTTTAAAATCCCTCTGAATGGCCAACCATGACCTCACCTCGGATGATAGGATTGCGAGTCGGCAAATCAGTTCGGTGGAAGCTGATGGTCGAAGTCCTTCTCTATAGGTAGTGGAGGCTTCCTCTGTCTCCATTTCTGCCTGGAGAGTTATGGGATTCTTGGTGCCGCTCTCCAGAAGTGAGGTGATGGAAAGACCTAGCCTTGAGGCGACATGTGCAGTCGTCGTCTCTCGAAGGGCCGTGTCCGGAAGGAGTGCCAGGTACCCCCCTAGACGGCGTGCCAAAATGGCGCGTTCTCGCGGGGTCAGCGGCTCATTAGATGTCCGTATTTCTGTTTCAATGGTGTGATCAAAAAAGTCCCTTGCCTCCTGAATGTGTTTTTGAAAAATCACCACTCCCTGAGTCCGTATGAGGGAATCGGGATCCTCCCCCTTGGGAAGCCTTGCCACACGGACTTCGATTCCTGCAGAAAGAAGGGCTGGAAGTGATCGCTCGACTGCATTCTGACCCGCAGTATCGGAATCAAAACAAAGGATGACCCTCTCGACGAATCTCTTGAGCAATCTGGCCTGATCGTTTGTAAAAGCAGTCCCCTGGGGTGCCACTCCGTTTGTAACTCCGTGCTCGAATGCAGAAATCAGGTCGATTTGCCCTTCCAAAACCACTGCCTGTCCAGAATCAATCAAGGAGCGTTTACTTTTATCGAGTCCAAAAAGCACTTTGCCCTTAGAGAATATTGGAGTCTCAGGGGAATTGACATATTTAGCTTCCCTCTGCGAGTCATTCAGGATGCGTCCACTGAAGCCGATCACGTCACCGTAGTCATTGCGAATGGGAAACATGAGTCTGTCCCTGAAACGATCATAGCCCCCCTGCGAGTCACTCTCTTTTGCCGTCATCATTCCCCCCAAGAGAAGCTCTTCACGCGTAAATCCCGCACTCAGGGCCCAGTTGCGGAAGATATCCCATCCGGCTGGAGCATAACCGATCTGCCATCCAACGGTGATCTCCTTGGTGAGCCCCCTGTTTTTAAGGTAGGCACGGGCGTGATCGGCAGCCTTGGAACGAAGGAGGTTAAGGTGAAACCATGCCGAGGCCTCTCGGTGAAGTTCCAACAGGCGACTTCGCTGATCGCGCCGGGAGCGCTCCTTGGGATCATTATCCTCCGCGAGCTGGATGCCGGATCTCTGGGCAAGTTTTCGCACTGCACTTGGAAAATCAAGGTGCTCGTAATCCATTAAAAATCGGAAGACTCCACCTCCGGCCCCGCATCCAAAGCAGTGGAAAGTCTGCCTGGACGGATTTACATGAAATGAGGGGCTTTTCTCCTTATGAAAGGGGCAGATGGCCCTGTAACTGGTTCCGGCACGCTTGAGCGGGAAATAGCTTCCGATGATCTCAACAATGTCGCTAGCATCGGCGACACGCTGGATGCTCTCTTCGGCGATACGGGACATATGTTTAAGATAACTCCTTGGGATCCAGTGTGAAATCGTAAACTTATCAGTTTTCTCTTATCAAACCATGAGGGACGGGGTTGAGGAGTGCACTGCCCTCCATTCTCCCGATCATCAAGGGGGTAGGGTTAACCAACAATCAGTTTGATTGCAGAACCCGTGGCCATCACGATGACCAGCCACTCAAAGGGTTGTTGGGGAATCCTGCCAAGCATCATCCTTCCCGAGATCATTCCCAAGGCAACAGCGGGAATAAGAACGAAATTGAGATGGAGGGAGTTTTTGGAAATCAAGCCGAGGCTCCAACTCAGGGGAATCTTGGTCATGTTGGTGACAAAGAAAAACCAGGCGCAGGTGCCGACAAAAGCCATCTTGTCAAAGCGTTTTCCCAGCAGGTAGAAGCTCATGGCCGGGCCCCCGGCGTTCGCCATCATCGTGGTGATCCCGGCTAGAAACCCGGAAATTGAGACGAGCGTCGGGTGGTGGATTACTCGGGAGAGAATCCGTTGGTCGAATCGCTGCCAGATAACCAGTCCCATCATGCCCAGGATCATCCAGCCAAGGACATGCCCGAAAGAGGCTCCCGGGATTCTACTCATGAGGGCCCAACCTGAAATCAGACCGATAAAAGTCGTTGGCAGAAGCTTCCAAAAATCACTCCAAGCGACATGCCTGTGATAGCTCCAGATGGCCATCAGATCAGCGGCCAGAAGCATGGGCAGAACCGCCCCGGTGGACTCCTTCGGGGGAAGGATCTGTGCCATTAAAAGGCCGGCCACGACGCCGAATCCGCCGAAACCGGCCTTCGTGAAGCCGATGCAGAGAGCTGCGATAATCGCAACGACCCAGCCAGTGTTGGAGAAATGGGGAAGTTCTTCCAAAGTGACTATTCTGATTTTCCAGTGCTCTCTCTTTGCTGAGATTGACGGAGTGCCTCGACCTGTTTCATCAGTAGGACTGATGAATTCGCAAGCTCCTGTTCGACCTGACTTGCGAGTGCTCCAACAGATTCCATGACTTGGGTGCCGGCCTGAGCACGGAGGAGTCGTGCGAATTTGCTGCCAGGTTCCACGAGATTGGTGTAGCGGATGAGCGTTCCCCCATGGGCGGGATGAAGAAGAATATTGCCTTGTGATTGCTTGACGTAGCGCGTTTTGTCCACGCGCCATGAGATCATGTAGGTCCCGGGAGCCGGTGAAGTCAGTTCGTTACGTGAAATGTAAACCTCGTTCGGCAGGAAAAATGGCATTTTCAACGTGTATTCCGCCTCGATCACACCCGGTTCGGGATGTTTCAGAATCCGCACGGAGAGGCAGTTGGGGATATATTCCGGATCAAGTTCACAGTTCCAGAAGACAGCTGCGACGTTTTCTGGAGTAGAGTTGACCATCTGGTAGATCATGAAACGTGGCCAAGGATTGCCGGGTATTTCCTCTTCGATCTTTAACTTTTTTCCGGAGAGTAGCTCCTCTTGCTGAATACTCGAAAAATTAGTTCCTAAGGACTCTTCTGCGGGACTGGATAAGCATATTAGAAAAAAAACACCCAGGAGGAGAGATCGAAAGGCTTTCATCATCGCGCGATTCTTTGACGAAAACTCATCCGTTCACAAGCGAAGGATGTCCGAGTTTTTTAACCTGGCTTGCATTATTCTCTGCCTTCTTTTTTCCCGATTTATTCCGGGATGATGAGGATTTTTCTAAAAGAAGAAGATTCCGCCAACTGGAGTGCCTTAGCGTCGTTTTGAGGAATTCAAGGTTTGGTTTGGAAAGTTTCCTGAGTCTTGACGAAGGTTTTTCCCCCGAGATAAAATGTTCCAAGGCATCAAGAATAAGTTCCAGTTCTTGTTCAGGATCATCGTCCTCACCGAACACCAGCGGGAAGCAGGCATCGAGCAACCAAATTCCGGATTCCGTCACCCGAATCAACTCTCCGGCCCAGCGAGTGATGACCCGGAGGGACTCCTCATTCATTTTTGCCGAAATCATCCGAAGGATTTCAGTCCGGCTTCCGACATTGAGGAGGAGTGCCAGGAAGAATCGGTGCTCCACATCTTCGAAGGAGGCCCTGAGTGCAGTGATTCCGTCCCGCCTGATGATTTCATCCAATGTCGGAGCTATCAATAAGGCCAACTGGCCATGCTTGCGGGCAAATGTTTCCAATGCCTTTTCCCAAAATCCGAGATGCCTAAGGGTGGCCACGCAGTTCTGCAGAATGAAAAAGCCGCGCTCGAAATCCAATCCATTCAGCATCTTGATTATCAGAGGCGCATAGTTTTCGTCTTCAGTTTGTTCAAGCACATCCAAGAGTTGTTTTCTTCGCGTGGTGAGAGCGTCTTGTTTGAGCGGATCCAGAGCCACATGCGGAGGCAGGTAAGTGAATTGTGGATCCGTCCCGGGATCGGAATGAGTACGGATCACCACCGTGACGGAGGGGGTCTCAAGGTGAAAGAGCGAGTGGATGAAACCGTGGCCCGAATGAATTGGGACCGTGCAGCCCTTTTCGAGAAGGTGTGTATCCCGCAGCTTTAGATCTCCCAGTTGGAAGTGGGGGGTGATGGGACTGACATCGGTAAAATCAAATCGTGAATGAATGCTCGAGCCGGCAAGCACATGGAATGCACCTGAAAAACTGTGCTGGTGGATATCCGTGGTCCCATCAAGCCAGAAGAGAATCTGAATGTAGAATTTTGGACAGTCGTAAACGATCAATTCGGGTTGGCCAAATCCAGAGCTGGTCTGGAAAGGCTGATTGTCATCCAGCAGAAATTCGCGGAGGAGTTGATCCAGATCGACATGTCGAGCAGGAGGCTTCTTTTCCAAGGCCATCCGCGCGATCATGGGGAATTCAGTCAGGGAGAAATCTTTGGCCTTCCACTTGTCGTAAACTGTTCGTCCGAGTTCAGAGAAATAGGTGTCCATAGCCTTACTCTTTAGCAACGACATCAAGGCCTCAAGAAAGTTTGCCAGTTACTCAGATGTCATGATCAGCCTCAAAATGCCCCCTGTGGTGAATGTTGATGCTGATATGATGATTTAATCTTGCGAGATCTGGTCATGGGGAATTATGAATGATCCTTATGAAGATTTCACGTTACGTTCTCTTGTCGATTTTTGCCTGCGCCTCTCTGTCAGCCTGTGCAAAGAAAGTGGCTGTTGAAGATCAGGGGGCATTCCATTGTGTTTCCGTTGTTATCACGATCGCTGATAAGCAGGTGAACTCGGTCGTGGAGTGGAACTCCAAGACAGGGGAGGCACGACTTCTTAACGCGGCCTCCTTTGCCGACAAGTCGACTGGACAGCAGGGAAATCTGATCGGATGGGTGCCTCTGACTGATCTTCAGCAGGCTGTGCAAAACCTTGCCTCCCAGATTCAGTCACAGCAGGCAGCCAAGGGGGCAAAGTCACCCTCTCCTGAAAAATCCGGAGAGTAGTAGAGGCTCGCAAACTGGCTTTTGTCCCCCAGGGGGACTTAGCTTTTGTTGTGATTGCTTTGGATTTGTTGCTGAAACATTTTCGCTCGTCCCCTCAATTTTTTAGATATCTCAGTTAGCCCTCTTGTCTGTTTTGGTTGGTATGGTGGACCTGAGAGTTGGAAGGTTTGCTTTCACTCTTGCCAGCTTGGATGGATATCCTCATAAAAAGCATCTTATGGATAATAACAGCGTCTCTCTTAATTCCCTCTCACTCCCTCCAGTCTCCCGCGGTTGGGCAATCGCCGGAGGTATTTCCATGATCCTGTTGGGTATTTTTGCCTTGGGTGACCAACTCGTCTCGACGGCAGCAGTCGCGACGTTCATCGGTTTCATCCTCATGTTTGCCTGCGCCTTCCAGTTGATCAAACTCTTCACCATTCATGGCTGGAAAAGCCATCTCTGGTACGCCTTTGTCGCCATCGCCTACGGAGTGGCAGGTTATGTCTTCATTGCTCATCCTTTCAAGGCCGCGATTGCCTTCACCCTCTTCCTCGGGTGGGCGATTCTCTTCGGAGGGGTTTTCCGTACGTTCCTTGCTTTCAAGATGCGCCATCACAAGGGCGCAGGGTGGGTTCTTTTTAGCGCAGCTATTTCGATTATTCTCGGAGCCTTGATCATCTCTCAATGGCCAGCCACCGGACTCTACATGCTTGGCCTCTTCCTCGGCATTGAGTTGATTTTTGCAGGCGTTGGTTGGTTGGGCCTTGGACTCTCATCCGAGAAGAAATAAGCCTTTTACAAGGTTTTATAGAAAATAAGCCGGGCCAGTTGAGGCCCGGCTTTTTCATGCGTTGTTTCCTGGCTTGAGCCATTCGGGCAAGGAAACCTTGACCCTTGATCGCAGTCTTCCCAGAAGGCTGTAGAGACCGAAAAAGGCACGGTTCACATAGATCGTATCGGGAGATCCTCGCTGCCCTTTCATCGTGCGGAGATAGTCCGCCTTTCTGTTTTCCTCACCCAAGTCGTAAATGGCCTTCAGGAATCCGGGATCCCCGAAGTCAAAAGTTCCTGCTCGGAAGGGACGCCCAAGCAATTCAAGCCAGGTACCGCAGAGAGATATGATCTGGGAGATCTCTTTTTTTGTATCACTTGTTATGATTACTTCCAGGTCACGAAGAGCCTCCTCCAGAAGAATGGGATTGCCCTGCAAGTTCGGATCAAGGAAACGGAATTGTTTCCTATAAAACTCGTGAGTGATCTGCTTTGTGCAGCCGAAATCGAGCACGCAGAGACGACCCTCCGAGACTAAAAAATTGCCCGGGTGAGGATCGGCATGGAAAAGGTTCAGATCATGGACCTGATGGCTGTAAAAATCCCAAAGGGCCTGCCCGATCAGGTCGCGTTCTGATTGAGAGGGGTTACCATCGGCGAATAGGTCAAGTTGTTGACCGTCGATCCACTCCATGCTCAGTACGTGCCGGGAGGAAAGTTCCGGGTAATATTTTGGAAAGCGTATATTTTCCAGATGTGACGATGAAACGGAGAGATGCATCGAGCGCTCGAGTTCCAGCGAGTAGTCGGTCTCTTCCAGGAGGCGCGCTTCGACCTCACGGAAGTACTGGTCCACATCATTCTCACGAAGACCCAGTACCCTCAGGGCGATCGGCTTCACGACGCGAAGATCGCTCTTGAGACTTTCAGCGACACCCGGGTACTGCACCTTGACGGCGTATGACTTCCCTTTCAGTGAAGCCTTATGGACCTGACCGATAGAGGCTCCGTGTGCAGCCTCGCGCCCGAACGACTCGAAGAGATCGAGTGGTTCCTTTCCGAAGTCGCGACGAAAAGTCTTCACGACAAGCGGGTAGGAGAGAGGAGGGACTGAATACTGGGCCTGCACGAACTGGTCGGCATAAGCCCGGGGAAGGAGGTTGCGATCGATGCTGAGCATCTGGGCCAACTTCAGGGGGCCACCCTTCAATTTGCTGAAGGCATTGTAGATGGCCGAAGCGTTTTCCTCATCCAGTTCCCGTGAATGTCTTTCTAAAGAGGAATCACTTCCTCCGGCTAATGCACGCCTTCCGTAATATTTGAGGTAGTTGATTCCAACCTTGGCTCCGGTTCCTCCGAGTGCAGCCATTCTGCTGATCGGGGTGCTCCGGATGGATTTCTGGGAGGACTTTTCTCCTGACTGGGTAATTTTTTTATGCTCGGGGAGGGGCTTGTCTTTCAATGCTTGCTCCCGAAGTGCACGATTTTTGGAAGAAGGAAGCGGACCAGATCGGTTGCAGAATCAATGGCCTGAGTCCGGAGCAGGTCGAAGGCAAACTCAACGGTCTTCTCGACGAAGGCATCGGTATGTTCAAAGCCTTGGCTCTCATCTTTGAGAAAATACTCAAGAACGCTTCGCCAATGAATATAGAGCAATTCGGGATAGAAACTTCCAAGCGGACCGCGCGATGCAATCTCCCCGCTCTCCATCCCATGACTGATGAGCTCCGCAGCAAAATCCTTGAAACTGTTTTTCAACGCATCCAGCCAGGATGGGTTACAAAGAAGCGTGATTTTGCCAAAACGCTGCTCAAGGAGTGATCGGCATTTTAAACCCTCCTCGGAAAAGGCAAAAAGGAAGGCCAGATACTGTTGTTTTGCGGTAAAGCTTTTCCACTCCTTGCCTGTGCTGACAGCTTTAATCAGCTTCTCCATCCAAGTCTTCCAAAAATGTTTTTCAACGGCATCCAACGATGGGAATTCCTTGTAAAAAGCCTCTTCGGAGATATTCAGTTCCTGGCAAACACGTCGGACTGAAACCGGGGAATGTCCATTTTCCTGCAGTTGATCCATGTAGGAGTGAATGATCTGTTCGCGAGTGGTTTCTTTGCGTCGTTTTGTGGTGGATTTCATACAACTGCGATGGAGTGATCTCTTTCATTAAAGCTGAATCATAGAAAGATCCAGACATCCCTTTGTTAACTTCTCTCCTGCAGACGATCCCCTTTCTTGACGATTGAGGTCCTGTTTCCCTAGCTTCGTTTGATCCGGATGATTAACCTTGGCAACATCTTACGCTTCGAGCGCCTCCTGGTATCGGGAGTTTTGACGGTGGTTTCATTATTTCTGATACCTTTTCATCTTCAGGCACAGTCTGAAGGGCTTGTGAAATCACAACCCGCCACCAATAGTTTCGGACCGAAGGGACTCAGTTCAGATCAGTTGGCTGCAGCCGATGCGCTTGTCGATTCCGGCGATACAGAGAACGCCATCAAGACTTACCGTTACATAGCAAAGTACTATCCCAAGAGCAAGGAGGCCCCGACCGCCCAGTTCAAACTGGCTAAACAACTCAAGAGCAAGGGGGAGTTTGAAGCAGCCTTCAACGAGTATCAAAACCTCCTGAAAAAGTACCCGGAGACTCCAAACTTTGAGGAGTCGGTCGCGGATCAGATCAACATTGCCAACAATTACCTGAAGGGTATGAAGGTTAAGTTCCTGGGTATCCCCATGGTTCCCTCGATGGAGAAAGCTGAAGAGATGTACACGGCCATCCTGAAGGTTTCGCCCTACAGCAAGCATGCTGGAATCATCCAATTCAACCTTGGCCTTGCCATGGAGAAGCAGGGAAAAGCAAAGGAAGCGATCGCCGAGTACCAGAAGGTACTTGATAAATATCCGAACAGCCCAGCCTGCCACAATGCCCAGTACCAGATCGCTTATGTCTATCAGCGACTCGGAATGACCGGAAAATCACAGGATCTTTCCGCCCTCAAGGAGGCGCAAAATAATTACCAAGACTTTCTTCTCCAGTACCCGAATAGCGAGAAAACCCAGCAAGCAGGTGAGAATATGAAATCCATGCTGACCAAGGAGTCCGCAGACACACTTCGCGTGGCGCGGTTCTACGACTTTTCCAAAGATTTCAAGGCGGCCAGCATTTATTATAACGATGTGATTCGTCGTTTTCCACAGAGCGCCGAAGCGACTGCATCAAAGACGCGACTTGATGAATTAAAGGCCCTCTATGGGGAAGATTCACTCCGAACAGGTCAGGAGCGTCCGGAAAATGCTGAACGTCTGGCAGAGCGTCGTCGCCTGCAGGCTCAGGTTGAGACGACAGCTCTTTCCAATTATGATAGCCCCCCGAAAAAAGATGTGATGGGCGACGAAGCGCCGCTGCCCCAACCCGAAATGAAGGGAAACATGCGTGATGCTTCCCCCATCCCTCTTCAGGAGCCTCCCGTCCAGACTCCGCAGCAGAAGACTCCGCTTGCACCATGATGCCGAAAATTCCTTTTTTTCTTTTGATTCCGATTCTGTTTGCCGTTTCAGGATGCGGCTATCATCTCGGTGAAATAAAGCCTACTCCGATGCGGCGCATCACAACCATTGCCGTTAGTACCTTTAAGAATAAAACGCTTCTTCCTCGTCTTGAGTCACAGACGGCCGATGCCGTCGTGAAGCAGTTCCAGCAGGATGGAACCTATCGCATTGAATCGGCGGATCAGGCCGATGCCATCGTCGAGGGAACCATCGTCAGCGTGGAGCGCCTGCCGATGCGTGTTTTCTCCAGCAACGTTCTGCAAACTTCGGAGTTTGAACTCACACTGAAGGTTACCTACCGTGTTATCGACCGTATCACGGGGGCTGTCCTGTTGCAGGGAACCGCTGTTGGTGTCACACCATTCTTCTCCGAGGGAGATCTTGTAAACTCAGACTTGGTCACCAACCAGAACATGAATTACCCGATTGCGGCACAGAGAATGGCTGAAAAACTTGTCAGTAAAGTGGCCGAGGGTTGGTGATCACGATCCATTGATCCTACAGAAATGAATGGTGAATCAGGTGATCATTGCGATCAAACAGGGTCACCGGAATCGGATTTCCCTGATGGGTTGCCGCTTTTGAATGGAGTTGCATTTTCTAAACCTGAAGTGGGAGTTAATCGTTCCTTCCCGCCGCTCACGCTCATATCCACGCCAATCGGCAACTTGGGTGATCTCACCCTGCGAGCTATCGAGGCCTTGAAGTGCTGCGATGTTGTCATCGCTGAGGACACCCGAAGGGCAGTAAACTTACTTGGGCATCTTCGGATCCGCAGACCGCTTGTCAGTTTCCACGAGCATAACGAGGAGAGGCGACTTCCCGAGTTGGTAAGGCGTCTGAAAGGTGGCGAACTTCTGGCAATGGTTACTGACGCCGGGACACCTTCGGTGAGTGATCCGGGATATCGACTGGTGAGGGCCTGTATTGATGAGAAGATTGCCTACACCGTTCTTCCAGGTCCCAGTGCAGTGGTCACTGCAATCGCTGGCAGTGGTCTTCCGCCTGTTCCCTTTATTTTCGGAGGTTTCCTTCCTTCATCTGGATCCGGACGTCGCACCGAATTGCGCAGGGCAGCTTCTGCAGGGATGACCAGCCTCTACTTTGAGTCTCCCCATCGTCTTTCAGCATGTCTGGCCGACTTGGAAGTGATAGCCCCCTCGGCCAGAGTCTGTGTGGCCAGAGAACTGACCAAGATCCACGAGGAGTATCGCCAGGGATCTCCCTCGGAACTCCACGCCCATTACCTTGCCAATCCTGCAAGGGGAGAGATCACGATCGTATTCGATCCTAATGAGCCATCCGTGAAAAAAAACTATTCGGAGAAAATGCCCATTCCACGGAATTTGGCATAACGCTCCTCAAGGAGTTTCTTCATCGGGATCTCCTCAAGTGTGGATAGTGCCGAGGTGATTGACTCCGTGAGTGAAGCCGAAATGGCAGTTGGATCTCTATGCGCTCCCCCCAGGGGCTCGGGAATAATTCCGTCAATAAGTCCGAATTCCTGAAGATCATCGGCTGTTAACCGGAGTGCTGCCGCAGCTTCAGGGGCATGTTTCCTATGTTTCCAAAGGATGGCGGCACATCCCTCGGGAGAGATCACCGAGTAGTAGGCATTCTCCAGCATCAGGACGCGGTCGGCCACGCCGATGCCCAGTGCGCCGCCGCTTCCACCTTCACCGATCACGACGGCCACAATGGGTGTTTTCAGTGTCATCATTTCACGAAGATTGACCGCGATGGCTTCCGCGATGTGCCTCTCTTCGGCACCAACGCCGGGATAAGCTCCCGGCGTATCGATGAAACAGACGATGGGAAGGGAGAACTTCTCCGCCATCCTCATGAGTCGAAGTGCTTTGCGGTAACCCTCCGGATGAGGGCTCCCGAAGTTTCTGAGGACATTCTCCTTCACGTTTCTCCCTTTCTGCTGACCAATGATGACGCATCGATGCCCCCCTATACGGCCTAGGCCTGCAGGCATCGCCTTGTCATCGCCAAAAAAACGATCTCCGTGCAGCTCCACAAAATCAGTCACGCAGGAGGTGACGTAATCGAGGAAATAGGGCCTGTTCGGATGACGTGCGATCTGTACGCGCTGCCATGGTGAGAGGTTGCCATAGAGTGCGACTCGTTCCTTTTCCAGATCAGCCCGGGCAGCAATCAGCAAGGGGTCTTCAGAAGGACGCCTTTCGGCTAATTCGGCCACGCGTCGTTCGAGGTCGGCGATCGGAAGTTCAAAATCAAGGGGCGGGATATTCATTGGATTTTTATCAGTGATGACTAGAGCTACTAGTGGATGACGACGACCGTATTACGGGAGACAAGAGGGTAGATCTCAAGGAGATCTTCGGAGGAAAGGACGTACCCGCTAGGGAAGGGGGGGGGCGTCGATTGCGAGGTGACCTGAGTGGGCGAGGATGCAGCGGAGTTACTTGTCACCGAGGTCGTTATGACAGGAGAATTAGTCGCAGGTTGAGAGACTGTTGCTGCGGGTGTGGGGGTTGCAGCTTTGAACCCAACGATTGCCGGTGACTGGGCCAACAGGATGATCCGCTCGCTTTGAGAGTAGGATTTGTCTCCGAAGGCGACCCTTTTGTTGCCGTTTGTTGCGAGTTTATCGATCACCTTCGAGGTGATGTTGGCAGGTGTTTTTGGAGCTCTTGGGGCTGAGAGGAGGTTGTAGGCCTTCATGAAGGAGCCGTTGTCAAGCAAGGTAAGGGACTTGCTGGCACGATCGATTTCCAACGAAATCTTGGGTGCTGGAATGATCAATTGCTCACCGATTTGCAGATTAATGTTCGGGAGTTGGTTGGCTCGCTGGATCAGTTCGGCGTTAGAATGATGTTTTGCGGCAATCTTTGCCAAAGAGTCTCCTTTGACGACTGTGTAGGTTGTTGTTGATGGATTACCGGAGGATTGGAACATCAACGCCATGTTTGCAACACCAAGCAAATTCATGCCTTCAGGCAGGAGGGGTGATTGTTTGTTGGTGACGATCCAGACGTTCCAGCCATCGCGAGCCGCCGCAAGTTGTCCTGATGACTGGAGTGCTTTAAGACGTTGAAATTCAGGGAGGCCCGGGTCAGGTGTCGCCGTCGGCGCAGGTGCTGCTGTTTCAAGGGATTTCGACCGTTTTTCCATCCTGGAAGGTTTGACAAAGAGTTCGTATCCGAAGTATCCGGCGGATCCAAAGATAAGGAGGCCAAGAATGAGAAGGGTCAGAAATTTAAAGGTTTTCATAGATTAAAGCTGTTAAAGGATTAAATAAGGCCGCGACGCTTCCAATCAGCAACATTTTCTCCGGCTGAGCGTTGGATAAGATCCATGGTGAATTTCATGAGGCATACCTCCCAGGCATCATCGATTCCCTCGATCAATGCGGCCATCGGATCACTTTGATTTCTGATCTCATTTTCCAATCGCTGGACGGCCTCCTCCATAGGCTCCCTTAGAAGATGCTCGGAAAGATCGGTTTTTTTGAGGGAAAATCCGTAGCGGAGGAAATGAAAATCCTTTTGATCCTCGATCCATCCCGCAAAGTCCTGGGCTTTATCCCCGAAGCCCTCCAGAAGGAGCCTGCTGATATACTGGGGAGCAAGAATCCTGGGACGCTCTGCATGGATCACACCTCTGCGGATTCTCACGGAACCGATTTCATCCATCGGTTCCGTCAGGAGACAGAATCGAAAATTGGTCTGTCCATAGGTCTCGATCGCGGAAGCAGGGGAAACAACCACCCTCGTGTTCTCCAAGGCATAATTATAGTCATCGGCCTTAATCATCTTTTCTCTTACAATGATAGGTGCTTACTGAACAAAGGTCAAAGATGGAAGGAGCATGCTAATCGGAGACTTTTGTGAGCAAGCCCTCATTTGACAGACGCTCCATTTCCGTTTTCCATGAACGTATGAAACGTTTTATTCCCATACTTCTTTTGTTGACGCCTCTTCTTTTGGTGGGATGTGCCCAGTTAGCCCAGCGTCAGGTTTATGATCAACCTGCCTATAGGCCCAAGGATCCTTCCAAAGTCGTGGTGAAGGTCTCTCTCGACAAGCAAATGGTCTACGTGATGGAGGGCAATAGGCCACTTCTGGTAACGGCATGTTGTGTCGGTGTTCCTACCCACCCAACACCCAAGGGAAACTTTCGTGTCACACGCAAGGAACGCAACAAGCGTTCGGGTGAATATGGATTCGCCGTGTTGAAGGATGCCATTGTCCCCTGTGAGGTTTCCCAGGCACATGGTCATTACGTCGGTTATCCGATGCCCTACTGGGTGGAATTCACTCCCGGGTATGGTTTCCATCTCGGATGGGTCTGGCCGGTGCCCAAGAGTCACGGATGCATTCGTCTTCACGCGAATGATGCCGGGAAATTCTTTGCCCTCGTCCATGAGGGGACCCCGGTCAACATTGCTTCGGGCCAACATGAGGACTCAACAATCGGAGCCAAGGCACCGAGACCTCAGGATTACAACGATCCCGATCTTCCCTCGGCCCTCCTGACAGCTCAGAAGTATTTTGAGCAAATCAAGCCGCCGGTATTCCTTCAGTAACAGGATCGAGTGAGCACTTTACCCGTTCCCACCCTCAAAGTGAATCTCCGCACGCCGGAGGTCATGCAGAGGGTGCAGGAGCAGGTCGAGCGTCACTATCATAGTAGTCTTGTCGAGAGGGTCCGCTCTGAGGGATCTGTTCTGGTAGCGGGGAAGACAACCATCCGGTTGGCGAAGCAGTTTGGTTTTTGTTATGGGGTCGAAAGGGCCATTGATCTTGCCTATGCTGCCCGAAAGGTATTTCCCGAAGCACGCCTCTTCCTGATTGGCGAGATCATTCACAATCCTGAAGTCAACAGCCAGATAGCCTCTCTTGGGATCAGTAATCTGCTTGATGAGAAGGGACGTCCCAATGTCAGTGATCTTGGTCCTGATGATGTCGTGATCGTACCAGCCTTCGGGGCTGAAGTTTCCCTCCTCGATGAGATCAGGAAGCATGGCTGCCGGATCGTTGATACAACCTGTGGCGATGTCATGAGCGTCTGGAAACGCGTTCGCCAGAATGCCGGTGAGAATGTCACCTCGATCATCCATGGAAAGGCCTCCCACGAGGAAACACGAGCGACTGCTTCGAGGGCCCTTGGTTCAGGGAATGGACGCTATCTGATCGTATTGAATCTCGAGGAGACGGCACTTGTCTGCGACTACCTGCTGGGCAGAGGAAATCGTGACGAGTTTCTAAAGCGGTTTTCAGGCAAATTTTCCGATGGTTTTGATCCCGATCTTCACCTCCAGAGAATCGGTGTAGCCAATCAGACCACCATGCTTCGTGAGGAGACCGAATCCGTACAGCGCATGCTTCGGGATGCCATTCATAGTCGTGATGGGTCAGGGGATAACTTTCGTCTTTTCGATACCATTTGCGGGGCTACGCAAGATAGGCAGGACGCGCTCAAGGAACTTCTTGTGACACCACCTGATCTGCTCCTTGTCGTGGGTGGTTATAACAGTTCGAACACCACGCACCTCGCCGAGATGGGGGAACAGCAAGTCCCGACCTACTTCATTCGCAATCAAGAGTGCCTTGAGTCACCCGAACTGATTCGGCACTTCGACCTTCATCAGAAGCTTGAGATAGGTTCCCATCACTCTTGGCTTCCCGAGACCGGGATTAATGCCTGCGTTGCCATCACCGCAGGAGCCTCATGTCCCAATAACCTGATCGAGGAAGTCATGCTTAGAGTATTAAGTCTAAGGGGGGAGCGGCTGACGGTTTGAAGAAATCTGTTATAGCTCGTGCAGGGATGCAGGGTTGAGGAGTATTGAACGAGGATGGGCTTATATTTCTCAATAAAAGAACAAACAGAATCTTTCCATGATTGCGACAGCTGAACAAATGAGGGCTGCTGAGAATGCTGCTTTTCGTGACGGAGTTACCCCATCTGGCTTGATGGAGATCGCTGGTGAGGGTATTGCCAGGTTGATCCAACAGTATTTCCCCGAGTCCTCAACACTCGTTGTTTTTTGTGGAAAGGGTAATAACGGTGGCGATGCCGTTGTAGTGGCTCGCCATCTTGAAGCCCGAGGATGGAGTGTTCTGATTCGCTTGTCGGTCCCTGTCGATGAGATGGTGCCATTGACACGTCATCATCTGGAATCCCTGAAGCGTCCCGAATACATCAGCTCTATTCCACCCGTTTTCACTCCCCTTGTCATTCTCGACGGGCTTCTTGGAATCGGAGCGCTTGGATCTCCCAAAGGTGTTGTTGCCGATCAGATCATGGAGATGAATCTCCTCCGTAAGGAATCTGGTGGTTTTACCGTTGCTGTCGATCTTCCCTCCGGACTTGATGCCACTACGGGAGAAGTCTTCACCCCTTGCGTGCAAGCTGATCTGACGGTAACTGTAGGAGCAGTGAAATCAGGGCTGGTTGCTGATACAGCCACCCCGTTTGTCGGCAGGATTGCATTGGTATCCCTTCCCGGTCTTTCTCTAGCAGAAGGAGATCTCGCTTCAGTCATCACTCCATCGCAATTACGCCATCTTCTGCCGATTCGTGGCTTCGATACCTTTAAAGGAAGTTACGGCCGGATCGGTATCCTTGCCGGATCATCGGGGTATCTTGGTGCCGCAAGGCTGGCCTCCTCGGCTTCAGTTCATGCTGGCGCTGGTCTTGTCACACTCTATGCCCTGCCCGAATCCTACGAGATTCTAGCCGTTTCCTGTATTCCCGAAGTCATGGTGCGGCGGATTGAAACATACGGCGACGTTCTTAACGAGAAAATGGATGTGCTAGCGCTCGGTCCAGGTCTCGGAAGCGCTTATCATGAAGAGCTTCGGTCATTAGTCCGAGACGTCGCATCACCTTGTGTCGTGGATGCGGATGCGCTGAATGCGGTATCTGCAGATTCCTCGCTTCTTTCCGACTGTGCAGGCCTTCGTCTTCTGACTCCACATCCCGGAGAAATGGAGCGGCTTTTTCCACAAATAGGACGAACGCGCCGTGATTGGGCTACGGAATTTGTAACATGCTATCCAGTCACCCTGCTATTGAAGGGGGCGCGTACAATTATCGCAGAGCAGGGATACCCGCCTGTATTCAACAGTACTGGCAACCCGGGCATGGGGAGCGGCGGGATGGGGGATGTCCTTACCGGCGTCACTGCTGCGATAATTGGTGGCGGACACACTCCCCGGGATGCCGCGATGCTTGGTGCATGGATCTGCGGACGTGCCGCGGAAATAGCAATCTTCAATGACCAAGACTCTCAGGAGTCCCTTGCCGCTACTTCAGTGATCAGACACCTTGGAGAAGCTTTCTCTTCGCTCCGGAAAGCAGACTGCTGAAAAGCGCGGACGTGATTTTCCCGTAGTAAAAACCTTTAGTTTTCCAGCTCTTTTAATGCTTTCATCACCAATCCGAGATGCTCGGCAGGTTTAACCTTTGGGAAAATCGCAGCAATCCTGCCTTTGTTATCAATCACAAAACTCGTGCGCTCCGTCCCCATGTACTTTTTTCCGTACATCGACTTCTCCACCCATACTCCATACGCCGAAACGATTGATTTGCCGTTGTCGCTCAGCAGGGGGAATGGGAGGTCGAATTTCGCAATGAACTTCTCATGAGATTTCTCGGAGTCAATGCTAACACCGAAGAGATGAGCCCCGGTGGTCTTGATTGACTGCCACTCATCACGAATTCCGCAAGCCTGCGTTGTGCAACCCGGCGTGTCATCCTTGGGATAAAAGTAGAGGACGACTGCTTGTCCCAAAAGATCGGAGAGATTTACCTGGGTGCCGGTCCCGTATGTTCCACCAACGGCTTGGGTTGAGAATGCGGGGGCTTTGTCGCCGACTTTGAGTGTGCTCATGGTGCAGGTGGTTATCCTTTAAGGTGACTTACAGGGATTAAGATGATGAGTGGTATTGGAAAACAAGTGAATTGATGGAAAACGGGATGAAGTTTTCTCACGATCGTTTTCAGCACTTTTTACCCCTGTGAATGTTTGTCTTCGGAGATGGGTGGAAGAAAGCGTACTTTCCTGTCATCTCGAGGCAGTCGGATAGTGAAGAGGAGTCCCTTTCCGGCAGCGCTGCGGAGCTCAATCTCACCGCCGTGTGCCCTGACGATGCGTTGGACAACGAGAAGCCCGAGTCCATTCCCATCTTTTTTTGTCGTGAAATAGGGTTGAAAGATCTTGTCGGCCACCTTTGGGTCGATTCCCCCGCCGTTATCGCCGATACTGACCCATATATGTGTATCGTCACATCCGGTTGCCACACGCAGCTTTCCGTCCGCGCCCATGGCTTGAAAACTATTGCGAATCACATTGTACAGAGCCTGCCTGATCTGATCCCTGTCTACAGTTACAGGAGGGATGCCTTTCGAGGGGAAAAGTTCAACGGTGATCCCCCTGTCTTCTATTTCTGCTTTGAGAAAGCCGACACATTCCAGGATCAGGGAATTGAAATCAGAAGGCTCGCTCTCCAGGGGGGAGGGACGGACTGCTTTGAGAAACTTTGAGATGATTTGATCAAGGCGTGCCACCTCGCCCCTTGCTATTTCCACCGATTTTCGTATCTCTGCGAGATTCTCGGATTCTCCTTTAGATTTACTCAGACGGCGTTCCATTAATTGAAGCTGGATGTCGAGCGAGTTGAGTGGATTTCCGATTTCATGGGCCACACCTGCAGCCAGCAGTGTCACTGCAGAGAAGCGCTCGCTCTCGATCGTCTCCTGTTTCTCTCGTCTTTCCTCCGTGATGTCCCTGAGGATGATAGCTCTGCCGACAAGTTCCTGCCGGGAGGTCTCCTTCTCATCGCTCATCAGCGGTGTGATATAAAAATTCAGAAAGCGACGTTCGGGATAAAAGACCTCCAGGTCTCGACTCATGATGTCCCCCGAGGAGGTTACGGAATCGAGATCCAATCCGGGAATCGACTTGGAGAGATGGATGCCGATATGTTCCGCTCCGGCCACTCCGAAAAAGGAACAAGCCGCCTTGTTCATGTAGATGATCCTGTCCTGAGGATCCGTCACGATAACTCCCTCTAGGATCGCATTGAAGATTGCCTCCAGAAATCCCTTCTCACGTGAAAGAAGCTGCAGGTAATGACCGATATCCCCCGGTTCTACAAAACGGATTCGCTCGACTAGTTTGTCGATAAATCCACGATTCATGGGTCGAGAGGGTTGCTATTCCTGCAGGAGGGACTCGAGTTCACCCACTCGCCGTGAGAAGAGGTCCAGTGCCGCATTCACCGGTGCAGGGGTGCACATATCGACTCCTGCCTCTGCAAGCGTTTCAATAGGGAACTTGCTACCCCCGCTTTTCAGGAAACCGAAGTACCGTGAAGTCTCCCCGGTCGAAAGGACTTGGGTAGCCAATGTTGTTGCCGCGGAAATGCCGGTTGCGTACTTGTAGACATAAAACGCACTGTAGAAGTGGGGAATGCGGAGGCACTCAAGTTCCAGCACGTCATCGATCACGACTCCCCCACCGAAGTATGTATTGAGAAGTTCCCGGTAGATGAGGCGGAAGCTTTCCAAGGTCAGGGCGGCCCCGGATTCCTCGGCCACATGAATCAACTTTTCGAACTCGGCAAACATCGTCTGCCTGAACAGTGTACCCCTGAGATCATCGACCTGACGATTGATCAGGTAGGCCCTCATCGCGCGGTCTGTCGTCGTGGCAAGAAGGTGCTCGGTGAGAAGGATCTCGTTGAAGGTCGAGGCAACCTCAGCCAAAAAAATCGGGTAGTGGTAATTCTGGAATTTCTGACTCCCCCTCGCATACCAAGTATGCATCGAGTGCCCCGCCTCATGGGCCAAGGTGTAGATGTCGGAAAAGACATCCGCCTTGTAATTCATGAGAATATAGGGCGGGCCCCCGTAGGTTCCGTAGGAGAAGGCTCCACTCCGCTTCCCCCTGTTCTCGTAGCGGTCGCACCAGCGCTCTTGCCTCAGACCCCGGGAGAGGATGTCCGTGTATTCGTCACCAAGAGGGTGCAGCGAATCAAGAACCTTGGCGATCGCCTCATCAAAGGAGACATCGCTCTGCACAGCTCCAACGAGTGGTGCATAGGTGTCGTAAACGTGAAGTTCAGGAAGATTGAAGACCCGCTTGCGTAAGGCGTAATAGCGGTGCAGATCGGGCAGACGTTCACGGACAGCCACGATCAGGTTATCATAGACCGAGACGGGAACGTTGTCAGGGAAGAGTGAAGCTTCAAGGGCCGAAGGGTAGTTCCTCGCCTTGGCCAGAAAGACATCCCCCTTGACTGAACATGCGAGTGAACTGGCGAGGGTGAATCGGTGCGCATCGAATTCCGTGTAAAAGCGCGTGAATGCCTGCTTTCGGACCTCGTGATCAGGACGTTGAAGCAGGGAGGAAAAGCTGCTTTGGGTCAGCTCTATATCACGCCCCCGGTCATCCCTTACCGATCCAAATGACATGTCGACATTTGTCAACTGGGAGAAAGTCTCATGATGCCCTGAAACTGCCGGCATTGCGAGGGAAAGAATTCGTTCTTCCTTGTTACTCAGAATGTGTGGCTTGAGACGTCTGAGCCGATGGAGTGAAATCTTCCAATCAGAAAGTACCGGATCGTCCAGAAACTTTGCGAATGTTTCGTCCGGAATTTCCTGTATTTCAGGGGCCACCCAGGAACAGGCTTCGCTGATTTTTGCGCCGAGCGAGGAGAGGCGACCGTCACGATCAAGAGATTGGGCGTTGGAACTGTCTTCTGAAAGGCGCAGTCCCGCATACTGGCTAAGACGTTCGATTGAGTAGTCGAGCGTCTTCTCGAACTCCATGACGCGAGCCAGATCAGCGGCGCTCTTACCAAGAGAGCCCCGACAAGCATTCACCTCCTCGTAACGTGAGGAGAGCACAGCAAACTCCGTTTCCCATGCTGCATCATCCGCAAAAATCGGGCTCAGATCCCAAGTGTCCGCAATTGGTACATCCGCACGATTTTTCAAGGTGGAGGGATTCGCATTGACTGAAATATCCGCGATCAGAGAGATGCTGCTGGTCGGGTAACCTGCCACTGTCGGCATGTGCATTATTTCTGAGACTTTCCTTGGGAAGCGACAGCCGCTGCCGCGGCTGCAATCTTCTCGGCATCACCAAGGTAGTAGTGACGGATCGGTTTGAGATTTTCATCCAGCTCATAAACGAGAGGGATGCCTGTAGGGATATTCAAAGCCAATACCTCTTCTTCGGAAAGGTTGTCGAGGTACTTGACCATCGCTCTCAGGGTATTTCCATGAGCAGTGACCAGTACCTTCTCTCCACGACTGACTGCCGGAGCGATTTCTTCGTGCCAGTAGGGAAGGACGCGATCCACCGTATCCTTAAGGCACTCGGTGAGAGGGAGTTGGGCTTTCGGCACATCCTTGTAACGTGGATCGTGACCGGGCCAGCGCTCATCGCTCTTCTCAAGGGCTGGTGGCGGCACATCATAACTCCGACGCCAGATAAGCACCTGATCGTCCCCGAACTTGGCTGCAGTCTCGCCCTTATTAAGCCCCTGAAGGGAACCGTAGTGACGTTCGTTCAGTCGCCAAGAGCGTTCAATCGGGATCCAGAGTTGGTTTAGTTCGTCCAGAATCATCCAATTCGTGCGCAGGGCACGCTTCAGGACGGAGACAAAAGAACGGTCAAAGCTATACCCCTCTTTCTTGAGAAGCTCGCCTGCGGCCTTGGCTTCACGGAGACCCTTTTCATTGAGGTCAACATCAGTCCAACCGGTAAAGCGGTTTTCTTGGTTCCATGTGCTTTCGCCGTGACGGATTAATACTAATTTATACATGAAATCATTTTAATCATTAAGGCCGCCTCTTGTGAAGGCTGGGGCTACAAGGTTTTTGACAGCCATGGTGCCAACTCCCCTCTTAATGCCACCTCATCTCCGATGGTAAATTCCTCACTGAGTCGGAGCGGAACGATGTATCCGGACAAGGTTCCGATTTCGAGGATCAGGATTCGCTTGCCCGGATGCTTCTTGATGGCTGCACTGATGGCGTGTAGGTCGTCCAAGATTAATCGGGCGCGATCCATGCGGAGGCGAAGAGGTTTTTTGGAAGGCTTCGGGGTGAGTGCCTTGAAGTCATTTGCCGTGGCACGGATCGCCCCATCGCGGGGAACGACTTTGACGTTGCAGGAGATCACGCTTCCTGGCTTGAGGATGAGTTCATGCTTACTGAAAGATTCGTCCCAAGCAGTCATCTCAAGAGTTCCGGAGTCATCCTCAATCGTCATGACACCGAATGGACGGCCATCCTTCTTGGTGAACTTCTTCTCGACCGTGGACAGCACTCCCGCAAGTCGAACGCTACCGGGTTCGCTCATCAGGAGGGCTTCCGCAGTCGATCCGAAGGACCCCGATTCAAGGTTGCCCCGGTAATCATCAAGAGGATGGCCTGTCACGTAGAAGCCGAGAAGTTCCTTCTCATGTGCGAGTTGTTCGGAACGACTCCACCGTTCAACCTGGCTGGCATCAGTCTCCGACCTTCCAGAACTGTTCGGCGTGGGCGCGAGATCGAGCATCGAATCAAAAAGCGAGACCTGTCCGCTGGCACGGTCCTGCTGGACTGAAGCGGCTGCTCCCATGGCTCCGTCAATGGCAATGATGAGCGCGGCACGATGACGCTTCTCCCAATCGAAAGCACCTGATTTGATCAGACTTTCGAGGATCTTTTTGTTGACCGTTCTGGAATCGAGCCGGGAACAAAAATCCTCAAGGGACTTAAAGGGGCCGTTGGCCTCACGATCGGCAATGGCGGCTTCCATGGCGGCCTCTCCGATATTCTTGATGGCAGCAAGTCCGAATCGGATCGCCTTGCCACCCGGGAACACCTCGGGAAGGAACGTGAGGGCACTTCGGTTCAAATCCGGGGGTAGAATCTTGATCCCCATGCGCCCGCACTCACC
>Ga0208497_1000231_pt1 | contig 28984 bp, 46 predicted proteins | sample CryBogCBE25Aug07_FD_184555 | JGI IMG/M metagenome (GOLD analysis project Ga0208497, IMG submission 184555) | Freshwater microbial communities from Crystal Bog, Wisconsin, USA - CBE25Aug07 (SPAdes) | ecosystem: Environmental > Aquatic > Freshwater > Lake | place: Crystal Bog, Wisconsin, USA...
TGTTTGTTATCACCGGGCCCGGCGATCCTGCTATATGGACTCGTTGGTATAGTCGTCCAGAGTATCTAATATTAAAATTAAAAGGAAATTAAAATGACACAAAATCAAATCTTATTAGCAGTGGCGGCATGGTTAGTATTGATGGGTATTAGTTATACCCACAGCGGATGGAAGAACATGCGTGACTGCTATATGATGTGGTTTACTAAGGAATATTGGACAGGGTACAATACTGTGGAATTTGTAAGCTGGTTGGCCAAGGCCATCATTATTATTCCCGGGCTGATCTTTGGTATTAGTATTTGGGAATTGTATTATCTAACACTACTAACCAGCGTAAGTCTTATCTGGGCTAGCCGTAAGAAAGCATTGCCAACATTAGTAGGATTTAACACCATGTGGGCTTGGTTAAGTCTTATGGTATTATCACAACATTTAATCAAGTAAGGATGTATATGTTAAACAAATTATTAGATCGTTTTAAACGGAAACCTGAGGTAAAACAAGAAACATCTAAAGGTGATACAAAAACTAAAAAGAAATCCGCTAAAGATACGGCTACAGAAAAAGGCGAGCCATATGTTGCTATCCTCAGTGTAGAACTAGATCCAGAAAACATTGGCAACGGTGCGTTTGAATTAGATTGGAATGATAAGTTTATCACTAATCTAGTACGTGCCGGCTATCAATTAAAGCCCACAGACACCGATGCCGATATGGTTGACCGTTGGTTCGCTGATGTATGTAAAAATGTAGTAGCGGAAAACTTTGAACAGTGGGAAGCTAATCAACCCTACGGCGAACGTCCTCGTGTAATCAATCGTGTTGACCTAGGTGGCGGAAAGACTGAAGTTTCATGATCCTATACGCTAACGGAGATAGTCACACCGCTGGCGCAGAACTTGCACACAACTTTAATGGCAAGTTAGTAGTATTCAAAGAAGACGACAGTCAGTATTGGGCACTTGCAGGAACCCCAGAAGGATCAAAAGCACATCCAGAGTGCATTAAGCGCAGTTACGGACAATTACTTGCTAACAAAATGGGCTACGAATTTTTATGTGATGCCGAGTCTGGTAGTAGCAATGCTCGTATACTTCGCACTACATACGAATACTTAGAAAACAATCGTCCAGACTTTGTTGTTATCGGATGGGCCACGTGGGAACGAGAAGAGTGGTTACACGAAGGCAAATACTATCAAATTACCGGATCAGGTTACGCAGAGTTGCCTACACCTGAGCTAGTTGAAAAATACAAGTACTGGGTAACACAGCAATTAGTACCCGACGTAATGAATCATAAAGCAATTTATATTCATAGAGATATACGCAACTTACATTTAAAATTACAAGAGCTAGGCATTCCGCATTTATTCTTTAATACATTCAGTAGCTTCCAGAACTTTAAAAATTTGCATTACTTGTTACCGGATTCTGAAATGCTAGATTGGTCAGGTTCGTATGTAGAACCATACAAAGATGAACTAACCTACTATCACTGGTTAAAGGCTCGCAACTACCAAACGGTTGCACCAGGTAGTCATCACTATGGTCCAGCAGGACACGAAGCCTGGGCTAATTTACTTTTTGACGAATACATTCCGCAAGCATTAAAATGAATCACTGGCAAACAGGTGTAATGCCCTACAGTTGGCACCCCAAGGGAGTAACAATGTCATGGTCTGGCACGGATCAACCTGAAGCATTAAAAAAGAATCCCGATGCTGGTGCTTGGGCCGGGGTTGATATTTCTTATGAGTATAATCAACACGGATTTAGAACACACGAGCTCGAAAGTTTATTAGGACAAAAGGTAAACGTAGCATTGGGTTGTAGTTTTACAGAGGGAATTGGATTACCTGTCACCGACTGTTGGCCTAGTCATATTACCAATTATCCAATGTTAAATCTAGGATTAGGATCCGGCACTACAGACACAGTAGCCAGAATACTAACAAATATTTCAGGTTTGTACGATATACAAACAGCCTTTATACTATGGCCAACAAATGCAAGATTTGAAACGTATGTAGTATTCAACGAAGGTACATCTCCAAAAGATCTACAGGCCCGTCATCATGTAAAAACAGTATTACCAATGACTAATAGAGTAGAATACACCTGGGCACTAACAGATGAAATGAGCGAACAACGACTTAACCGAAATCGTTGTACAGTAGAATTGCTGTCAAAAGTTTTTGGATTTCGGGTAATACAATACACAGTCAATGATATTATTGCTAAATTTCGAAGTTTTGGTACCGTGGGGCTTGCAGATAACGCTAGAGATGGGAGCCATTGGGGTAGCCAAACGCAACGGGCCATTTCGGATTTAATGCAGTTGACACTTAATGAATAATATGCTATTATAACTACATGAGATATCTAATTGTTGACACCGCTAATACCTTTTTCCGTGCTAGGCACTCGGCCCATCGTCAAGCAGACACATGGGATAAGCTAGGTTTTGCTATCCATGTAACTTTGGCTAGCGTTAATAAATGTTGGCGTGATCAAAAAGCAGATCATGTTATTTTCTGTTTAGAAGGCCGTAGTTGGCGCAAAGACTGTTATGCTCCTTATAAAGCTAATCGTGCTGTTGCCCGTGCTGCGCTGACAGAAAAAGAACAAGAAGAAGATCGATTATTTTGGGAAACATTTGACGCCCTTAAAGAGTTTCTAGCCAACAAAACTAACTGCACAGTATTACAACACGGAGAGCTAGAAGCAGATGATTTAATTGCAGGATGGATACAGAGTCATCCGTTGGATCATCACACCATTGTATCAAGCGATACCGACTTCCATCAATTACTAGCAGACAATGTAAATCAATATAACGGAATTGCAGATGAGCTCCATACTATACAAGGTATTTTCGACAAAAAAGGTAAAGCAGTCATCGATAAAAAGACTAAGGAAGCAAAAGTCATTCCGGATCCTAAGTGGATTCTTTTCGAAAAGTGTATGCGGGGAGACCCAACCGACAATGTCTTTTCGGCTTATCCCGGGGTCCGCAAGGTGGGAAGTAAAAATAAAGTTGGGCTCCAAGAAGCATTTGCCGACAAAGATTCGAAAGGCTTTGCGTGGAATAATTTAATGCTACAACGCTGGACTGATCATAATGATGTAGAACATCGTGTACTAGACGATTATAATCGTAACGTAACATTAGTAGACTTAACTGCACAACCAGATGATATTAAAGTTAAGATTGCAGAAACTATTGCTGGCGGTAGTGTTCCGCTAAGTCGCCCTATGATTGGTGCTCAGTTTTTAAAGTTCTGTGGCAAGTATGATTTGGTTAAGATGTCAGATCAAGCAGACAGCTTTGTTCGCTTTTTAGAAGCAAGTTATCCAGAAAAATGATTGTATTAGCTCAAATTGCATTGTTTTTATCTATAGGCTTAGGCTTGGGATTCTTTGGTGCTATGTTTATAGCTGGTATAATGGACTGGCGCAAGGCTCGCCAAGAGAGTAAAAATCGTGTGTGGGCAGAATTACAACGCACTGATTATGAACGCCGTCGTCCGGCGGCAAAATAAGGAACAAATATGAATAAATTTATAGCGTGGTACAATCGTAATTATCAAGCAATTACTTGGTTCATGATAGGCTGGCTGAGCTTTGCTTTAGTAATAGACTTTAGCAAAGGCGATTGGGCCGGTTGTGCTATTGATATTTTAATTATTTTTATTAACTATTTGTTTGCAAGAAAATGAGAAAAAGAGAATTACTTCTTGGCCTAGTGCTTATCATTATTGTGTTTAGCATATTAATGTTAGACCAACCTATGCACGGACTAAAGAAGTATGACTGTAGTATAGCCGAGATTAGTCCAGACTATCCTGTAGAAGTTAAAGATGCTTGCCGTCGCATTCGTGCAGAAAAGCGTAAAGAATGACTACTATTGTCCTACTACTTGCCGTGTTTGGCGTTAAACACTTTATAGCAGACTTTGTGTTACAGTTTAACTTTATGCTCAAGGACAAAGGTACATATGGTGCTCCTGGCGGACGTGACCATGCTGGCGTACATGGCATTGGTACATTCCTTGTGCTTGTATGGTTTACTAATCCGTATACTGCAATACTACTAGCAATGATGGATAGCGTTATACACTATCATGTCGACTGGGCAAAAACAAATTTAAGCCGCGGACTAACTCCAGCGGATAGACGCTTCTGGTTATGGTTAGGAGCCGACCAGGGCCTGCATTACTTGACATATATTTTAATTATAGGAATCATTGTATTATGACCGAACTAATCGCTAAACCCGTTGTAAAGAATAAGATGTGGATCGTAGAGTCTGCTGGTACTAAAGTCGGTAACATTATGGCTGTCGACGAAGGAGGTGTTGTTTATGTACACGACAACCAACGTGAGTCATTTCCATCGATTAAATTATTAAGCAAACAATATAATATCGAGTTTGCAAAAGCAGAAAAGCCCAAGAAAGAAAAACAAGATGTCTACGACGTCTATGGCTTTCCTACTAACAGTCACCCTAATAACGAAGTACTTGATGTTCAGCGTTACTTGCCTATCTATACAAAAGGTTCTAAGTCTAAGAGCTTTTTCTGTGCCGGTTACTACATTATTAAATTTAGCAGTACGTGGGTTCGTGCGTACTGTCCAAAACTAATCACCCTCAATCGCTACGAATACGAAGGCCCGTTTAAGACACAAGAACGTATGATTGAAGCAATGAAAGAAGCAAATGGACAATAATCTTACTTTTCACATTCGAATGTTTAATGATAGAGTTAGGGCAATGAATCAAACCAACGGTAAATTGCTTACACTAAATCCACAAGAAGCTCGCAATTTACATGCCGAAATTTACGATTTGATGGCCGTAATTGCCGAATTAAGCAAGGCCAACAACCAAGAAGGTAGCGTTATTAGCGTAAGCATGGATGGTGGCGGTTTTAAATAATATGCGTACTTTAAGAAGATAAATAAAAAGTATATCAAGGATAGTTAAAAATGTCTAGACCAAAACCAACGGTGTTGTTGGACCATGTAAATAAAACAACTTATAAGAGTGAGCAAGTTCTGGCCTCTGAAGGTATCTGGGCGGTCTTCTATGACAATCAACCTATCAATCTCAAGACACACAATATTTTAGTGTCGTACCCAGGACCGAAGTACAAAAAGGTATCCTTCTCAAATAGCGGACACGCTATCAATCTGTGTAAGAAACTAAACACTCTGTTCCGCACTGATAAATTTAGCGTTGTACTTTTACGTGCCGGCGACCGAATTTTCCCATAAGCGTTACACCCAGCGTCAGCTAACAAAAATTTTTATTGAACAAGCTGGCCTACCTATAGGTGTAACAACCGACATGCAACGTCGTTGGTGGAAGAATCCCACAGATCCTGATAGTCTTAGACTAAGTCTTGCTGGCTTACAATTAGTTAAGGCTGTACTTAAACTTACCAGCTACGACTTTGCACTTGCTGAAGAACTCAATAACCATCAACTACTATTGCTAGAACGTCAGTTTAAAGGCATGTACTACTTGCTTAAACGTCAAAAAATTATAGTATTCGAAGAAGAAGAGGCTATGATGCTTACACTACACGGGAATGATCTAGTGTCGTATTTAGACAACATTGAATCACAGGGTTGGCTCAAAATTCCCAAAATAGTATAATAGCTATACCATGAAAGATTACGAAATTCAGCGAGTAGACAAAAGATTTAACGGGCACGGATATTTCAAATATATCGTCAGTCCAGTCTATCGCCGAGGTGATACCACATGGTTATATACCACAAGTCGCTTGCAATTTCAAGAATGGCGTGAATGGTGTCGTGCGACATTTGGACCAGCAATGGAACGTGAGTGGGCATGTGGCCTAATGTATCAAAATAAATTAGTGTCGCAGGCTTGGGCATGGGATACCGAACATGGCAATAAGCGTCTATATCTGCGTGGCGACGAAGAACTCACTGTTTTTGAGCTTAAATTCTAAGCGGTTGACCCAAAATTCTCAATAATGTATAATACTAGTATGACTAAAAAATCTAACCCTATTGCAGAAACCAAAGTTCGCACTATCCTATATCTCTGGGAGGATAAACGTAGCCCAGGAGAACCAAAATTTGGTGACCATACTATTGCAGGTAGTCCAACTAAAGTTGAAATAGACAAAGATACCAAGGCCTATATTCGTAGTCAACTTAGTCGTCAAAAATATATTTACGATGCCGGCGATATTATTGTGCATTGGATCATTGACGCAACCGAATATGCTCAATCCGTAGGCAAAAATTATCCCCATGCTAAGTTAGATGATTATATTGCTAACGAAAAGACTGACCTTAAGAATTATAGAATACTAGCAGACGTTTATAAAATCTCAGCCGACGAACTTACTCGTAAAGTAAATGGTGTACTATATGGTGTAAGTAAAACTGGTACTTATGCTCCGCACAAGTTTCAACAAGAAGCAATTAATAAAGCAGTTGATTATTTCAACAATGGCGGTACTGATTATCTATTAGACGCTGTTATGCGTTTTGGTAAGAGTTTTACTAGTTATAAAATCTGCAAAGATATTGCCGCTAAACGTATTTTAGTTATTACAGGTCGTCCTAAGATTAAAGACGGATGGAAGAATGATTTAGATCACGTAGACTTTGCAGGCTGGAATTTCATTGACAGCCAAAAAGAAAAGGATGTAGCATTTTACAATGCTGATGCATTGTTTACCACCGAAGAAGAACCTGTAGCTGAAGTTATCTTTGCTAGTTTTCAAGGTGGTAAACGTGCAGACAGCCGTATTGCTAAAGTAATTGAGCAAGATATCGATGTAGTCATCATTGATGAAGCTCATGCGTACTTTAGCGCCGATGCTATTGATTTTATTAAAAAACTAAAAGCCAAACGTAAAATTTGGGCAAGCGGCACTCCTTTTAAAGCCTACGAAAGTGGCATGTTTGATGGAGAGACAGATACTTACCGTTTTACTCTATTAGATTTGTTACGTGAAAAAAAACGTGTAGAGGATTCTATTAAAGCAGGTGAATTTGTGTCTGACTTAGAAATGCGTTATACAGAATTTCCTAATGTACAATTTTTAGTAGCAGAATATCCGACGTTTAATAACGACGAATTATATAAAGAAGAAGGCCTTAATATGAAGGCTCTCACAAGTAGCAAAGATAATATTCCTAACTATCCAGACGAAGTCAATGGTCTATTAGACAGTTTGTTTAGAACCGACAGACGCAGTCCGTTTACCATGGGCGGTCGCGAGATTAAATATCCGGTTAATGCACAACATGTATGGATGGCTGTGCCTGCAGGCAAAGATGACACAACTAGCGAATCAGTTGCATCTGCTACTACCCTGGAAACTTCAATTAAAAATCATCCTTTGTATAGCACAAAATATTCTCCACTGGCCATTAAAGGCAACAAGGATCAGGACGATGTTAATCGCCATATCACATTAGCAAAACAAAATAATCTTGGGTCTATTAATATCAGTTGTCGTAGCTTGAACACTGGCACTAAATTTCCTGATATTGATACTGTAGTATTTTTAACTGAAACTACAAGTGCCTCTGAGTTTTGGCAAACGGGTGGTCGTGCATTACAACCTAAGCCAGGTAAAAAGAGTATTACTATTATTTGTTACAGTATTGAAATGGTTGTTAATATGGCCAACCGCATGGTTGAGTATAGCATCAAAGACACCAGTGATAAAAATCATAATGCTGTTATGACAGAATTTTTATCAATGATGCCAGTTTTTGTCAATGACGGCCCTCGTGTAAAATCTTTAGATATTGAAGAAGTGTATCAACAACTTAGCAGTAGTGGAAGTGTTAAACGTAGTTTTAGCGATCGTGCTGTGTTAAGCAAAGACTTTGAAGACGTCGTATTAAACAATATAGAATTTTTCCGGGACATTCCCGACGTTGATAACGATGATCCCAGTTCACGTAAATTATTACATGCATCAGGAGTTAAGGGTAAAAATGCAACGCAAAAACGCACAGCGCCAACGACTGCAAAAGAAAAAGCTGAAATTGACGAAATTAAAATTAAGGTTCGTGAGTTCCTAACATATATCGGCGATGTCATGTCTGCTAGTCTTGCCTATGATCAAGCAGTAGTCGAATCATTGACTGACTTAGAGCATATTAACAAAGCCACAATTGATGGGGAATTAGGAAAAGGCACTAAAGATATTATTTTAGCGTTACTAAAATCGGGCGCACTCAACACATCTGTCTTAGACAGAAAAATTAGTGCTTATTATAATGTTAAACTTAAAACTGCAATTTAAATGTTTACTGCCTATATTAGACCCGACAAAGTTTACGATGTCTTACACGACATCAGGACTCCAAAATGGAAACTATCGGCCACTGGAGAGACTAGAACCAATTCTGCTCTCATTGATGAAATTTTAGCTACGATTCCAGTTGCTGAATGGAAAAGGGGAGGGCCATTTTTAGATCCTTGTTGCGGTAGAGGTACGTTCCTTTTAAAGGTTATTGACAAATTAGAGAAATACCATTCGCCTGAGAATATATTAAATATGATTAAGGGCATTGACATTGATAGCTATTGCGTGTATACTACTAAAGAAGTTATCTCTGCACGTTTAGGCGTTAAACCCGAAGAGTTAGATAATATTATCGTTCAGGATAACTTTATAACATGGGATTCAAAAGGTATGAAATTTAATATAGTGGGAAATCCTCCATTCCAAGAGGGTGGTAGAGATGACGAAGCAAATAAGTTATGGCCATTTTTTATAAAACGAGCCAGTGAGTTAGTCAAAGACAAAGGTTATGTAGCAATGGTTAGCCCAACTGGATGGATGCAACCCACTGCTGATATTGGTAAGGGAAATAGCAAAAATGCTGTTAGTATTTTCAATGACATATTTAAAGCAAATAATTTAGTTACTGCCAATATTAACAGTGATACCTTACAAAAAATGTACTTTGCCGGTGTTGGTAGTACTTTTAGTTATTTTACTTTTCAGAAGGCACCATATAAAGGAATAACCAACTTTATCACTCCCACAGGTACTATTCAAGTCGACATTCGTACAATTGACAGCTTACCCAAAGTAACAAGTAGTCTAAGTCTTAGTATTACTAAAAAAATGTCAGGTACACCGTTTAAATTTTATGATCAGAATCACGGGTTAAATGGCAAAGAAAATAGTGTTAAAGATTCTAACTATCAATATCGTGTATATCATACTAATAAAAAAGGTGGAACCTATTGGTATGGTTCTGTAAAATCTGCAGAAGCTAATAAGCCCAAGGTTATTATTAGTTTGTCCGGAAAATATCTTGCAGTATATAATAACACTGACGGATTTAGTAATATGTGTATGGCACTTGTTTGTGATACTGATGCACAGGCAACGCAAGCAGAAATTGTGTTAAACAGTAAGTTATATCGTTTTTGGGTAGAAATGCAAAAGTTTTCTGGATTTAATCCTAGAAAGTTAATCTTAACTTTGCCAGCAGTTGATCTAAATCAACAATGGGACGATCAGTTATTGTATAAACATTTTAACTTAACCACAGATGAAATTGCTTATATTGAAGGAATGTTTAGTGTTGCCGAATAAAGAACAAGTTATATCGCATGCAAGGAACAGAGATTATATGAGCGGAGTTGAAAGAGATTCTGCTCGTATTAAGGCCACTGGCGAAGTTTTTACCCCAACAAAATTAGTACAAGCAATACTAGATAGTTTGCCACAGACTTTATTTACAGATCCATCAGAAACTTTTCTTGATCCTAGTTGTGGAGATGGTCAGTTTTTAAGTGAAATACTTATAAGAAAAATGGAAAACGGAATTAGCTTTGAAGATGCGTTATCGAGTATCTATGGAGTTGAACTGATGGAAGATAATGCAGAAGAATGTCGCAAAAGATTACTTTGTGGACAAGAGCAATTAAGGCATATTGTAGAACGTAACATTGTATGGCACAATGGGCTGACATATGATTATAGCTTTAATGGTACTAACTTTACCGAACAAGAACTATTAAACCAAACCATTGGTTTGCCGGTGAACACAGAAAAAAACAATAAAATTAAAAGGCTAAAAGAAACACTCACACCCGATTTATCTGCATTTGATTTAGAATAAAATGAGCTACTTAGACAAAATCAAAAAGAAATACGATATCACAGACTACAAGGAAAGCGGTGTAACTATACCCGAACTTCCTACTGATGGTATTGTATTAATTGTAGGTACGTCGGGTTCAGGTAAAAGTACTATCTTGCGTGGCCTGGGTGAACTACGTCAGCCTGTAGTAGATAACGCTCGCACTACAATAGAAAACTTTAGTACTCCGGAACGTGGCGAAGAACTCTTACTTGCCTGCGGACTTCGTAGTATTCCTACTTGGTTTCGATCACCCAATACACTAAGCAATGGTGAGTACCACCGTTTTGAAATGGCTCTTAGTTTAGATCAAGGGCTCAGCACAGTTGACGAGTTTACGTCGGTAGTAGACCGCGATACTGCTAAAAGTCTAGCGTTAAGTATTCGCAAGTTCTATGACAAGCGAGGTACAACAGATCCGTTATACATTGCAAGTTGCCACAGAGACATAGTAGAATGGTTAGATCCAGACTACGTATATGACACAGATCTCTGTGTCTTAGAAAATCGGAGGTCACTTCTTCGACTGGGGACAAGACCAGAACTCGCACTCACCATCAAAAGCTCAAGTGTCGACTATTGGAGATATTTCAGTAAGTATCACTATCTAGATACTGCTATTAGTAAATCGGCGCACTACTATGTCTTACTCCTAGGTGATAAACCCATTGGTTTCCATGCCGCTATACATTCAACTAATAGAGATATTCATTCGTACTGGCGTGGCCATCGTACTGTAATCCTACCCGAGTTTCAAGGCATGGGTATAGGTACAGCATTTAGTGATGCCGTTGCTAAAATTTATGTAGACAAAGGCCTGCGTTACTTTAGCAAGACAGCTCACCCTAGTTTTGGTGAACACCGCGAAAAATCAGACCTATGGCGCCCTACATCAATGAATAAGAAGAGTCGTGTTGGTAGTTACTTAAACAAGGATGGTACTGCACGTGCGATGAAAGGGTATGGCGGCACAACTACTGTTCGCGATGCTTATAGGGTTTGTTACAGCCACGAATATATAGGTAAAAAGTAACTCTGTTGTATAAAAGCAACACCCAAAACCCCCGTTTTTAGGGGGTTTTTCACGGGGTTTATTTCGAGTTGACCCATAATTCGTTCTCAGCTATAATGTATGTATAGTGATTAATAAGGAGCAGACAATGGAAGTTCAAGTTAAAGATACTATTCGTTCTTATGATTTTAAACCAATGTTGGGCAGATCCGATTGTTTCGTTGAAGGTGTAGTATTAGACCGCAACGATTCTACTAACGGTTATCAAGCATATAAAATCCGTGTTACTCGTGATGTATTTGATGGTAAAGAATTTACAGAAGTTGGTTACAAAAATACAGGTAACCGTGTTGGTGAAATTGTATTTGTTCCTTGGAAAGTTAGTTTTATGGAATACCAAGGTCGTGTTATCAATTTGAGCAGATAAGGCTGTAATGGGGCCGTGCGGTCCCTGGGGAGCCTTGATACCCCAGAATACGAAGCGAGTCAATTTTTGCTGGTGGTTGCGACTCACAAACCTAAAACCAGCACTTTTTAACTAAGGAGATGTTGATGTCAAAATGTCAAACTATTGCCGAGTACAAAGAAATGGTACGCAACATGCCCGTGCAAGAATTAATGGGCTTAGCCGATACCTACAACGATTGTCAAAGCCCAGGGGTCAACGACGTTGTTATCCGCGACATTCTCAACAACGAAGTTGAGCGTCGTATCAACAACTGGGAAATCGCAGAAGTATGAGCGAAGAAGGTAACCTGTTTATCATGGCCTGGGACTGTAACGGACTCGAGGCTGTGGTTAATATTACAGATCTTGAAAAAGAAGCTACTTGGGCTATGTTGCAAGACCAAGAACCTTCAAAAAAGATCAGCCATATTGTAAATTACCTAATGTTGCGAGCTCGTGCAAACGGACAAAGACATTATGAAATCTACACTATGAACGCTGTAGCTGGAATTTCGGATGAAGATATCCGTAGTATGTTTGAAAACGATCCGCAAGGTAGTGCTGACTTAATTCGTGATCGTGGTCGTAAGATATATAGCGATCGCAGAGATGCAACAGCGGTAAAGATTGTTTGACCGATAATTCAGTTCAATGTATAATAGTTGTATTGTAGTTAATTCATCCCGTAGTTAAATTTTTTAGGAGTCGTAAATGAGCGTTAGTGAAAATCGTACAGTTACCCCTGCAGAGACTCGTAGTCGTTTGCTTAGGGCATTTAAAGTTAAGCGTCCAGTATTTTTGTGGGGTCCTCCAGGTGTAGGTAAGTCTGAGTTGGTAGCAGACTTGACTCAAGAATTAGGTGGTTTGTGCATTGACTTACGTCTAGGTCAAATGGAGCCGACAGATTTACGTGGTATTCCGTTTTATAACAAAGACAATGGTAAAATGGATTGGGCACAACCAGTTGAATTGCCAACTGAAGAAATGGCCGCAGAATATCCTGTTATTACACTATTCTTGGACGAGATGAACGTCGCAGCACCTGCTGTTCAAGCGGCTGCGTATCAGTTAATTTTGAATCGTAGACTCGGTACTTACTTCCTACCAAAGAACGTTGTAATTGTAGCGGCTGGTAACCGTGAATCCGACAAAGGTGTAAGTTTCCGTATGCCAATGCCGCTGGCAAATCGTTTCGTACACTTAGAAGTACGTGCAGACTATGATTCTTGGAACGAGTGGGCTGTTAAAAATCGTATCCATAAGGACGTTGTAGGTTACATCGGCTTTGCTAAACAAGACTTGATGGACTTTAACCCACGTTCTAGTTCACGTGCGTTTGCTACACCACGTTCATGGAGCTTCGTGTCAGAGTTTTTGCATGATGAAGATGCTACTGATGCAGAGTTGAGCGACTTGATTGCTGGTACTATCGGTGATGGCCTTGGTGTTAAGTTTATGGCGCACCGCAAGGTTGCTAGTAAGATGCCTAATCCAAGCGAGATTTTGCTAGGTAAAGTTAAGACCTTGGATGTTAAAGAAGTATCAGCCATGTACTCCTTGACTGTATCCATGTGCTACGAATTGCAGGATAACTATGCTAAACTAGGCAAAGAAAAGATTGCAGACTGGCATGCTCAAGCAGATAACTTCTTCCGCTTTATGATGGATAACTTTACCACTGAGTTGGTTGTTATGGGGGCCAGGGTTGCACTTACGACATACAATCTTCCATTGGTACCAGGTAAGTTGAAGAACTTTGACGAGTTCCACAAGCGTTATGGTAAGTACATTATTGCGGCAGGTGGCAAGTAAGATTTCACTAGCATCATAGCAGTATCACAAAAGGGACTCAGGTCCCTTTTGTTTTGGGTATGTTTTCCCTTTACGTGGAGATACTCTGCCCTTTAATGTTGCAGATCGTTTAGCGTTTGCTTCTTCTGTTTGTGTTCTACCAGTAAGGGCTTCACTGATCTTTTTACTAGTTTCTGCTGAACGATTATTGTGTATTTCTAACATCTTTAATCTCTGTTCTTCGCTCATCGGTTTGCCTTTGTTAGGTGCAGGCTGTCCTTTTCGAGTATTGGCCATTTTTGCTACACTTGGATTAGTGTCTTTAGTTAAACCTTTATTCCACGCAGGTCTTCCTTTGGGAAGCTCTAATCCTTTGTTCCAGGGTGCTTGGCCAACTGTGCTAAACTTACCATCGCTGTTGTGTTGATTATAGCTCATAGGATCGTTTTTAGCATCTAATGATAATAAGAACTGTGTTTCCAATTCTAACATATCCGTTGGTTCACCAATAGCAAGTATTTCTCTTTGCCATTCCCCACGGTTTTCTGTGATCATGGGTTTAATGGTTTTACTTGAACAGATATATCCATCGTCGGGATTACACCCTGTTTTGGTTCTGCTACCAATATACCAACGTCCTGTAGGAATATGTGTCCAACGATATACAAATGCTTTAGTCATAATAATTATCCTCTATACTTATTTAGTTGAGTTGCCTTAATTACCTACTATTTTATCAATGGGTAATAAATCCTTGCTATATACTAATATGTTCAACCCACTTACCCCAGATCTTACCAACTTGTCCGATACTGAATTAGCGGATAAAATAGAGGAACTGTGGCGTCGTGCCGCCGGTATGCGTAGCTATTATGCTGTGCATCAACAGTTACAGACGCTTATATACCAATATACCCAAGAACTAGACCGTCGCCGAAATACAACACCCTAAAATCCACGAATTTGACCGATAAATCCCAAAATGCTATAATGTATGTATAGTGAAATTTTGGGAGCAATCAATGATCTACGATAGCAGTAAGAACTACTTGAACCAAACTATTACCATGGTCTTTGATGGTTCTGAACCTACCAGGACAGAGGTCTACGAGTTTGTTAGACGAAACTACGGAGAATCAACACAGGTAAAAAGTTACACGGTTTACCCAGAATCTCCGGGGTACGGTGGCTACACTAATCCCGGTATGGTAAAGGTTCAACTTGAACGAGAGGATCAATAATGAACGAGCGGATTAAAGAACTTGCTGAACAAGCTGATATTGGATTTTATTGGGACAGCCCTAGCATATATGCTCCAGTAGATGAACCCCCTGTTGAGCAGGCTGTGATTATTCCAGCAGAGTTAGAAAAGTTCGCCGAGTTGATTGTGAAAGAATGTGTTGCTATTGCCCATGAACATAATAATTCAGGCGAAGGTGGTGTTGTTGCCGAAGAGATTAAAAAACATTTCGGAGTCGAAGAATGAGAACTGAACTTAAGATAAAACGCTTACTAGCCAGGCATACTACCTATCGCCGACACGATCCAATATTACCGCGTCTTGTGGGTGAACCTGTCGTGATGGAAACGGTGTATTGTTTCAAGGAAAGTGACTTGAAGAAGTTTGTTATGGGACTCGTTGATATACACAATAAAGCACGGGCACAAGGATTAGACCCGCAACCTCGATATTATGAGCAATATATCGGAGTTGAATGAGATACTTGGTTATTCTTACTGTTCTACTGTTGCAAGGTTGTGCTGGTGCTATGCTAGTGGCAGGTGTTGCAGGTATGGCCACAGTAGAAGTAACTGGTAAAAGTGCCAGCGATCATGTTATTAGCGCAGTAAATGGACAAGATTGTAAGATGTCTAGAAGTATGAAGGGCAAGGATGTATGCCAAGATCAACCCGATGCAGAACCAGATGTTACTGTTGCGGCAAAGCCGCCGCCTATACCGGAAATTCCTACAGAAAATCCGCAACCAAAAAGGGTTGTGGTAGTTAGTAATAGCGTAGATGATATGGAACGTGTTATGGCCCAAAGGCGGTCACAATGAAAGTAACGAAGTTAGATCGGCGTCATAACTGTTATCTAATAATGAAGTATCACGTTGAGATTAATTTTAAACACCTCTGGGGCAATGAAAACCGAATTGAACTTTTTAAGGAATGGCGGGCATGGTGCTGGGAAGTGTTTGGTCCAGGTACAGAGATTAAATGGATTGTTATTCACCCTGTAGATGCTGGCCCAAATGGCCAATGCCAGATGGTATCCAAGGGCAATTGGGCCTGGAACACAGAGTTTGGAGGCATGCGTTTATACTTCCGAGATGACGAAACCTTAAGCGCATTCATGCTAAAATGGGGTTAAAAACCGTTGTAAAAAAGCGACAGACCAATAATTCGGTTTCTGCTATAATATATGTATAGTGAAACTTTGGGAGAATGCAATGGGTTATAAAGTCTTAGATACCGTGGATATTATGCGTACCAAATACAGCCCACGTTCAGGTTTAGAAGGCCCATTTAATTTTTCCGGTCGTGTATTATACTACGATCCAGTGGAAGGTCAGTATTATGACCCTACTACAGATTTCTACTTAGAACAACCAGAAATGGACATAGTAAACGGTTACCTGGTTAAAATATTATCCTCTTAAACAAGACCTTTAATTCTCAATATGCTATAATTATATATAATAAGGGAGCGAAATAAATGACTACACTAGCAGAAAAATCAAAATCAGTAACAGTAACAGATCCCAAAGTAGATGCAAGTGCTCGTGAAAAATTAGTAACCGCACGTATTGGTTTGCTACTCCGTGCTCCATTCTTTGGTAATTTAGCTACCCGTATGGGACTAATTAATGCAGACGAATGGTGTCCTACTGCCGCAACCGATGGACGTAGGTTTTACTATAATTCCGAGTTCGTTAATAACTTACCACTCAAACAATTAGAATTCTTAGTTGGGCATGAAGTATTACATGCCGTATATGACCATATGGGACGTCGTGGCAATCGTGATCCCAAGCTGTGGAACATTGCCGATGACTATTGTGTAAACTGGGACTTGGTAGAACAACGAGTTGGTGACAAGATTCCTGTTGCACTTTACGACTCTAAGTACAAAGGCATGAGTGCAGAAGAAGTCTACGATGACCTATACGAAAACGCAGACAAGATCAATATTGACGATCTAATGAAACGTCTATTAGACGAGCATTTAGATGGTGAAGGCGAAGATGGTGAAGGCGAAGATGGCGATGGCGATAAACCGGGCAATGGCAGACCTAAGCTATCCGAGCAAGAAAAGAAAGAAATTCGCGACGAAGTTAAAGAAGCGGTATTAGCCGCGGCACAGGCAAGTGGTGCAGGTAACTTGCCAGGTGGTGTCAAGCGTATGATTAAAGATCTCGTTGAGCCAGTAATGGATTGGCGCGAACTGTTGCAACAACAAATTGAGTCTACTGTTAAATCAGACTTTACTTGGGCACGTCCTAGCCGTCGTAGCTGGCATATGGATGCTGTTATGCCAGGTATGAAGCCAGGCGAGCAGATTGATGTTGTTATTGGTGTTGATACTTCTGGTTCGATTACTGACAAAGACTTAAAGATCTTCTTGTCAGAAATCAAAGGTATCATGGAAGCCTACGACGAGTACAAGATCACAGTAATGGGCTGGGACACTGAAGTACATAATGTTGGTGTGTTTAACAGTGATAACTTAGAAGATATTGCTAGTTTTGAGCCAGGCGGTGGTGGTGGTACAGACCCACATTGTGTTTGGAACTACTTGCAAGCCAACGATATCGAGCCTAAGAAATTGATCATGTTTACTGACTTCTGTTTCTTTGGTTGGAGCCCAGAAGAAGTTGAGCAGTATTGCGATACTGTTTGGATTATTAAAGGCAACAAACAAGCAGAGCCAGAGTTTGGTGTTTATGCTCACTATGAGGATGCTGAGAAATGATCAAAGGATTTGAACACGTAGGAACAGATCACAAGTGTACAGTATGTTCCTGTGCGTTTACCGATGATGAAGGTGGTATCCAAGGCTACTTTGGTATGTTACCCGTGGCATTTTGCCCTACCTGCTACAGTTGTATGGTAGATATGGCCAGACAAGATTTAGAACTCGAAGGAGAAGACGAATGAGTTTTAGTGTAACAGAAACTCCTTGGGTTACCCTACGTCAAGGTGACCCAAGTTTTCAACTCAACGGAACCTATACTTTAGCTAACCGTACAGGTATAGAAATTACTAGTAAATGCCCTAGAGAGTATGCTACAATTATTGCACAGGCTTACGAGAAGGGCTGGATTAACTGTGTAGCAACTGTACCAAAAAACGATCCAACCTATATGTGGGAAACCTTAAAGAGATGAAACCGTTGCCTAAATTACCCAATGGCGAATTCCTTAAAGTACGCTATAATTTCAATACATGGAAACCTACAGTAAGATATCGTCAACCTAAAATGGTTAAGACCGGAACTTGGTTGTTTGGTTTACTTGGTACTTATAAATTAGTTTATACCGATTGGACAGAGGAATAATGGAAACATCATTTAGAAGTAATAATGGAATTTTGTATAACCAATATTATGCATGGATTCCCACGCAAGTAACTAGCGGAGCATGGGTTTGGCTTACTATGTACTATGCTCGCGAAAAGAAAGAATTAGGGTGGGTAACTATGACCCCGTTTGAATTTATACTCGACCATAAAATTTAAGGACAATAATGGAATTTCAAGACCCAACAAAATTAAAACCCAAAGCCGCACGTCAGTTAGCATTTGACTTGCAGGTCCGTATGCTTAAAATTGAGAACTGTTTAGACGATCTTATGCGTTCAGTTGAGATTGCACAGTATACCAAGCAATACACAGTAACTGAGGTCTTTGTACGTGACGCAGAAGAACTGTTAAAAGAACGCCTGGTATTGCCTGAAATCAAGCAAGGCGATACTAAATTTACCATGATTGAAGGCGAATTAAGTCAAGAAACAATTGACCAGATTAAAGCTAATGCTAAAGCATAACGAAGCAAACCCCTTGGCTGTGTTCGGGCTTCGCGAGCTCGAACATTGTCCTCCCCATTTTATTCGAGTAGAATTTGATTTAAAAACAACCGAAAAAGCTATTTTGGATTGGATATGGACCAATTTGGATGGTAGATTTTGGTTTGGAGATTGGTATTATAAAGATGAAAATACTAATGTTAATTTCCATAAATGTGCCGCTTTTGAAATAGCCGGCGAAGCTAGTATGTTTGCCTTAATACTAGATCAAATAAACAAACCCACTTACGATTGGTAAGAAAAAATTTTCCGGTGTCTCCGTAGGTAGTAAATATATGCATAGTTTATTACGGAGATATCTATGTCAGAACAAACAACAGAAGTAACCCAAGAAGCAGTAGAAACCCAACAGGCTCCAACCGGTGTACAGTTGCAGTTACAAGATTTATTGTTAACAGCACAAATTATTACATTGGCTAGTCAACGCGGCGCATTTAAGCCGGAAGAATTTTCACAAGTAGGTGGTGTGTATGATCGTCTAGTTGCTTTCCTTAAAGAAAGCGGCGCACTACAACCAGCACCAGCACCTGCAGATGAAACATCAGCTGAAGAATCATCAGCTGAATAATAAGGAAAAATAAAATGATTAAACATGTCGGTAAACACAATAGCAAAAAGATTGTATTACTATGGCGTCGTGTACCAAATGAAAGTCATATGTGCTTAGTAGCATATAGCGACACACTACCACGTATGATCCACGATGAACTAATGAAAACATTAGAAAGCGCCGTTGGTCAAAACGCCAAAGAATTGTCGGATGTGTTATTCCGTACAGTTATGGCAGATGGTCGCAATGCTCTAGAAGTAATGCACAAAGAAGGCTTTATCAAGAAGGTTCCAACAAGCCAAGTATTGATTACTCCTACTGCCAAGTCCACAGTTCGTTTAGATGAATTAAATGCCATCTTAGACGAAATGGAAAAAGGCGAAGAAGCAGTTAAACGCCTAGCCGACATTGATAAAGATGCAGGCATGGTTGGTAAAAAGAAAGTTCGCGAAGGTCGTGAAGTTGGTATGCCTCCTAACAATACTAGTGCTAGTCGTACTAATATTGATGTGGATGCAACTGATAGTGCTGCGGCATATCTAAAAGGTGCATTAAGCGAAGGTGCGTTAAGTGATCAAGACATTGCAGCAGATCGTCTATCACAAGCTGAAGCAATGCAAAAGCAAGCAATGTCATTGTTGGCGGAAGCACAACGATTGACTAATGAAGCAAAATCACTAACACCTGCGAAAAATGCCAAAACAACAAGAGCCAAAAAAGCCACGCCGTCCAAGAAGCAAGCGGCTTAATTTAAATCGTAAAGACCAATGGGAGAAGTTGCTCAAAGAAGTAAACAAAGAGCAAGTCCCTGTTGGTGTATTACGTTACATTACAGTTAATCTTAAAGATGGTACTAGTGTTGACGTTAACATCGCAGAGATGTTAGAAGAAGGCCAAGATCCAGCTCTTATAGAAAAACTAATAAATGCAAAACTAGAAGCATTAGATGATATTATACAAGATGTAGACTTTCATATTAGTGTAGACAGCGTAGCAAAAGTAATCCAACCTTTCACAGATCAACTCTTAAAAGACTTATGATAAATGCCATATTTGCCGTTGACTACAACGGCGGTATGGGGTTTAACGGTACATTGCCGTGGCCCCATAACCCTGAAGATTTAGCCAACTTTAAATCAACCACAGAACAACAGGTCGTAGTAATGGGCCGACGTACTTGGGACGATCCTAAAATGCCTAAACCGTTACCTAATCGTATTACCTATGTAGCAACTAATAGACCTATTACACAGGCTGCTACCTTTAGTGGAGATGTACAGGAAAATCTATTACGTTTAGAACAACAACATCCAGATAGACAAATCTTTGTTATTGGCGGTGTTGCACTACTTGAGTCTGCACGTCCTTTACTAGATAGAGTATATGTAACGCACTTTAAAGGTTCGTATCGAGCAGACACACGTATGCACGTCAAAGAATTCCTGACAGGATTCCGCCCAGTTAGAGGAACTACTAGTAAAGATTTTCAATCAATTTTTACAGTTTATGAGTCAATCTTTAAACGCAAAACCTAATATCTTTATCTGCGGACTAAGTTGGACAAGGGGCGAATATGCTAGCGGTAGTCCAACTATACAACACAAAGGCCTCGAACAATATTTTATTGATGCTGGCTATAACGTTTTTAACGTTTCAAGATCAAATAGTTTTCATAATCAAGTCATTGATGCACTAACTGTATCCATGTCTGAACATTATCGGCTAGGCGACTTAGTATTCTTTCAACAAACAAAAACCCGTGATATTCTTTTTAACTCAGTTTTCCATCCTGACGGCAATCATCCCAACAGGAACGGTCATAAAATATTATTTGACCACATTGTAAAGAAACTTAATTTATGACTAAACCCAAAATTTATATAACCGGCGGTAGTTGGGCCAGGGGAGAATGGAGTGACGTTAAACCCATTGTACAACACAAGGGCATTGAACAATATTTTTTAGACGATAGCTTTCAGGTTGTTAATAAATCTCGTCCACGTACATATCACTTGACCGCAGTAGATATGATTTCTAATTTATTACATAATGAATTTACCCCAGGAGATTATGTATTTTTTATTATAACAGATCCACTGTTAGATATTTTACAACCAGAATTAGTTTCTCTAAAATATAAAAAATCATTAACAAGTGTACACACATTGCCTAACTTTACTAAAACCATCAAAGAAGCTGGCGGATTTAATTTGTTAGTTAAAAAAGTACAGCATCAAATATACAATAGAATAAACAATTTAGGCAAACTCTTAGATACCAAAATACATTGTATTGGCGGTTCGTTTAACCTCAATACTGATATAATAAGTGAATACCAGAACTTAAATCCCATTGTCCCAAGTTGGGTTAAACTATTAGTTGGGCATTATGATGAATATAAAGATAAAGTCAATGATCCAGAATTTGGTATTATTAATACCTGGGGCATTGACTATATAGACTTAACACAGTATAATAAAGACTTTGCAGAACAAGTAAAACAAGAATTTGATAACTTTTCTAAAAATCGAGTTATTTTAACAGAAACTATTTTTCACCCCGACGGCCATCATCCTAACCGAGAAGGCCATCGAATCCTATACGACTATATTCGAAAAGAATTAAACATATGAAACAATACCTAGACGCACTACAATACGTATTAGACAACGGACAAGAAGTCAGTGACCGCACAGGTGTAGGTACACTTAGTTGCTTTGGTATGCAACAACGCTACAATTTATCTACTTCATTCCCGGCAGTAACAACTAAAAAGTTAGCTTGGAAGGCCTGTGTAGGCGAGCTACTATGGATGATTGAAGGATCTGGCAGTGAACGTCGTCTAGCAGAACTTACACACGGAACAGCAGATGGTAAAGTAACTATCTGGACTCCTAACGCACTAGCACCATACTGGAAGCCTAAGGCCAAGTACGAAGGCGACCTAGGTCGTGTCTACGGAGTACAGTGGCGTCACTGGCGTACTCCTATAGAACACAAACAAGAAACATACAAAGACGAGTTTGGTACGTGGTACAATCGTCAGGGTAGTGTACACTTTGAAGAAGTTGATCAATTAACAAACCTTATCAATGGTATTAAGCAGGACCCGCATGGACGTCGACACATACTATCTGCATGGAACCCTGGAGAATTAAACCAGATGGCCCTGCCACCATGCCACGTTTTTGCACAGTTTTATGTTAGTAAAGACAATCGTCTGAGTTGTCAGATGTACCAAAGAAGTTGTGACATGTTTTTGGGTGTACCCTTTAACATCGCAAGCTATAGCTTGCTGACTGCGTTGGTAGCGCAAGTGTGCAATTTAGATGTAGGGGAGTTTGTTCATGTACTCGGTGATGCCCACATATACTTAAACCATGTAGAGCAGGTTAAAGAGCAATTAGAACGTGAACCATTACCTGCCCCGCAACTTCTATTAAACAAAGACATCACAGACATTACCAAGTTCACCATGGCAGATATTACCTTAGAGGGTTATACTAGTCATGCATCAATTAAAGCAGACATGGCAGTATGACATATAGTCAAGTACTGGCCTTTGGGGATAGTACAACTGCCGGTTGCGAACTAATACCGCAATCGTTTGATTGGGCTGAAACTAAAAAATTAAGTTTTCCCAATCAATTAGCCGATAAGCTCAATATACCTTGTGTTAATTTAGCATGGCCTGGGGGTAGCAACGATCGTAGCTTACGCTTGTTGCCAGAAGCACTACTAAAATATCCTAATAGTCTTGTATTGTTTACCTATACAACATTTGATCGTGCAGAAATGTTTACCACAGATAGTAGTATGCCACAGGTAATTGAGGAAAGTTACACAGGACTTGGTATTAATTGGGATTCTGTTACCACCGGCGAATCACATCAACGTGTAAATACTTTATACCTCAAAGAGTTTTACACAGATACACACAAATACAATAGATATAAATCGTATAATATGTTGCTGTCAGTAGACCTGCTATGTCAGAGATACGCTAGTAACTACCTACAAATATTCTTATACGACAGACTAATTGATCCGCCCGATTACCAACCAGAAGTATTTAATGCTGTGGATAAAGATCACATATACCAATTTGAGTTCGCTAATGTTAAAGCAACATGGAAAACAAATAATCAAAATTTTGGAAGTTTGCGCCATTGGGCAAAACAAAAGGGTTACCAATTTTGCCCAGGTGGACATATTGGACAAGAAGCACATGACAATTTCGCTATAGAGTTATATAATAAAGTATGAACATTTTAATCACCGGAGCAGCAGGGTTTATAGGACACAATTTAGTATATAAACTAGATAATTTAGGACATGTAGTACACGGTGTAGATAACTTCACAGACTACGGTATTATACCCAAGGAAGAAATCACAGCACTACACGAAGCAAGACTATGTGGTATGCTAAGTAATACCATTGACAATGTAGATATTAGAGACTATCCGGGTCTGAGCAAAACATTTTCCATGTGGAAACCTGATCTTGTTGTACATTGTGCTGCTTTCCCCCGTGCCAAGGCAGTAGATTTAAATCCCAGTGACGGGTGCAATGTATTAACACACGGATTAGTAAATGTATTGCGTTGTTGCGAAGAATTTAAAGTTGATAAATTTGTTTATATAAGCTCTAGTATGGTCTACGGCGACTTTGATTTGTACGGGTATGAAGATATGGCATGTAATCCAAAAGGCTTATATGGTATACTTAAACTAGCCGGAGAAAGCATTACAAAGGACCAATGCGAACGTGCAAAAATAGCCTATACTATTATTCGCCCTAGTGCAGTATATGGACCAAAAGATGCGTTAGATCGTGTAGTTAGTAAATTTTTAACCGCTGCTATGCGTAATGAAGAGCTTGTAGTTTGTGGCGGTAGCGAGTTCTTAGACTTCACATATATAGATGACTGTGTTGAAGGAATTTATAAATCTGCATTAAGTGATAGATCAAATAGTAAGACATATAACATTACTCGAGGCAATGCAAGAACATTATTAGAAGCTGCAGAACTTGCTGTTAGTATTGCAGGTGGTGGGAAAATTCGAGTAGTAGAATCAAATACTAGATATCCTAGTCGTGGCACGTTAAGTAACATCCGTGCAGGCCAAGACTTTGGATACCGAGGTAAAGTAGATATAGAACAAGGGTTTCAACAATATTATGAGTGGTTACGACATTCCGTTTTCTGGAATCCCTCGTCAGTATAAAAGTCTAAGAGACGAAATACTAGACGCAAGTGATCGTGCTTATCGTGGCGGTCAAGTTCTTGACGGGCCTTACACCGAGATGTTTGAGCGCCAAATGGCTGCACGTTGTATGCGCCAATATGCTGTAGCAGTAAACTCTGGAACACAAGCACTTGTATTCGCACAAATGGCCACTGCACGTAGCGAGGGAGTTGAAACAGTGATGATTCCCGGCGTTAGTTTTGTTGCTACACTTAACTCTGTCTTAATGGCCGGCAATAAACCTGTTTACTGTGACGTAGATCATAACGCACTATTAGATATTGAATCAATTGACTATGCCTTAGATGGTAATGTAGATACTATTATGTACGTTAATCTATTTGGCAACATATTAGACTACGATCGACTACTTAACGTAGCACGTTTCTTTAATGATGATGTTAAAATTATTGAAGATGCAGCACAATCGTTTGGTGCTACTTACAATGGTATACCTAGTGGCAAGTTGGGCGATGTAAGTGTACTAAGTTTTGATCCCACAAAAAATTTAGGCAACTACGGGTCGGGCGGCATGCTACTCACAGATGATTACGATATCTATCAGTTTGCATTGGCATTAAGAGATAACGGCAAAATACTAGATCACGATTTTGCAGGAACTAACGCTAAGATGTCGGAAGCTGACTGTGCTCAAATGTTAGTTAAACTAAAGTACTTTGACAGTTGGCAACGCCGTCGTACTGAAATTGCCGAATACTATGCAGATAATTTAACCGACTGGGTAGATGTTATGTTGCCCAATCGTGATGTAGAACACTCCTGGCATAAGTTTGTTATGCGTACAGGATCACGTAGTGCAATGCAAGGGTACTTGGCTAGTAAGGGCATTGAAACAAAAATACATTACGAAAAACCCTTGTACGAACATCCAGTGGGCTGGGATTATATTGATTATGCCAGAGATATTATGCGTAACAGTACAGCGCACTCGCAGGAAGCATTAAGCCTTCCTATCTACCCTGAAATGACCGACTACGAAGTAGAAATGGTTGTTGATAGTATTACGGCTTACTTAAATTAAATCTTTCACGTAGCCAGTTCCATTCAAAGCTAAGTTTTAGCTTTTTGTAATCTCCCCCAACTTCATTATAGTAAGCAACAGCATCCGTTGACCCACGGATACTCCAATTAGCAAAGTCTCCTTCGGCAACTGTTAACCACGTATTAAGTCTATGCTCTGTTTCCAAAGTGGGCTGTATTTCCATAAAGTATTTTAATTTAACTACTTCACGGAAAGCAGTACGCCATGTCATCCAAGGACTTTGATTATAGTGTGCTATACCAGACAAGATAGGAACTACTTCGTGAGGTTGGCTTAATGTAAAGTCAATACCAGGATCATTGTTTTCTAATACTAATCTCTTGTTATAAGCAATAACACCTTGATGTCCGTATTCCAATCCATTTACAGGATTACGACTATTAAAGATATAGTGTTTAGGTTCTTGGAAGTAATCTGGTTTCCATTCTGTCCAGGGAAATTGATTGCCTAATACTTCTAACTTAGCAAACACAGCAAAGAACCACGGTGTGCTACTTTGTCGTGCGGCTTCTTGATAAGCGGCAGTACGTCCATTTACACCACGTACCCATTTTGCCTTATAGTTACTTTGGTAACACAAATGCTCATACCATTTTTCTTCATCTGGTTCCCCGTTACTAATGTAGACTATATCAAGTTCGTATTGGCCCCCTAAGTAGTCATTAATCATCACTCCCGTGTCCTCAATGTAGGGATAATCGTAGATTTGCGACACTAAATCAGCCTTAATATCTCGAGGTACGGCCACAGTAGCACCCGCACGTGAAAGACGGTCTACAACTCGGTCTTTCTTAGCCCATAAGCAAGGTACATAATGGATCTGTAAATCCTTTTGGTTCGTGAATACCACATAGGGAGTGGTAAACTTGTAGTTCTTAATTTCGGTAATTAAGTCATCTGTATAGTATTGATGTACAGGAACTGGAAAACGTTCTACTCGTTGATCTTCGCAGTAATTGATTACATTAAACCAATCTAGTAATTCCAATTCAATCATTTGCTTCTTAAATGATTCTACGTGTATATAGAATGTATCACCACGTTCTTGGTTACCGCTAGGGAATACGTGTATCATTTCACGTTGCCATGGTTCCGGTTCCCACGTAAAATCAAACTGTGAGTAATCGCATACTGAGTTAATGATCCAAACGTATTCTGTTTCTGCTGTGGCCATAATACGCTTAAACGTATCCAAGTAGTTGTCTACAAAACGTGTTTTAATTATATAAGCATCTGTAATAACATCTGCACGTAGGTATTCAAATTGATGTTGGCTTACGTCATTGCCGTGATCAACATAGTAAACATTATATCTGTTTTCTGCACGAGCAACAACTTGATCTGTAACAAAGTTTAGGTTAGGAAACTCTTCTAATCCTTTAGCCCACTGAGCATGTCGTTCAAATTCATTACGATTAATAAGGAACGTATCAGACCACTTTTGGTGCTGGCTAGGGAATACATGGGTCATGTAGCTTTGCCAAGGTTGGGCATGCCATGCAAAGTCAAAGTTGGCATAATCGTATTCGCTACTAACGACCCAAAACTTATTTGTTTGACTACGGGTAACACAACGCTGTACAGTATCCATAATTGTGTTAGCATAACGAATCTTTTGTATGTTAGGATATTGTGCTTTTAATAAGTCGTACTTTGTTTGTGCAGTATCGTTACCCTTGTCTAAGAAGAATATGTCTAGGACTTCTAATGCGTGTTTATGTTGCCCACGAACAGGAATATCTCCAGCAAACTTAATTTCTGTAGCACCTGCGACAGTATATGTTAAGCCAACACTAGCTTGCCAGTCTGTACCAAAATGGTATATGTAAGGTGGGTCCTTAGGATGTGGTACCCAACTAAAGTCTACGCTATCAACATTTACTTCTTCTGGAACCGCCCAGGGCGCCATGTCAACTAGAGTTTCTGCTACTAAGTCGCCGGTGTACTTTTCCTGTGTAGCACCAGGTACATGATACTCGGGGCCGCCTTCACTGTTCCATACTGTAGGAAACTTATAAATGAATGGAGGATCCTTAGGATGCGGGCGCCAGCTAAAATCAAATGTTGCTTGATTTATATTGTTGGGTATTACCCAATGTTCCATGTCCGCACGTGTTTTAGCAACAAAGTCATTGACATATTTGTCACCGGTGGAGTTGGGCATACGACGTACAGGACCGCCAATGTTATCCCAATTCCATTGTACAGGAAAGTGATAATTTAATGCAGGATCTAATACGTTAGGATGCCATGTACGATCAACTGTACTAGGATCTATATTATCGGGTATCGACCAGTTGCCGTGTTCAATAGACTGTACAGTAAACCCATCTGTAAGTTTGACATCTGTTGCACCCGAGACTGTATACGTTACTCCACTAGCACTTTGATGTTGGCTAGGAAAATGATATATGTAAGGAGGGCTAGCAGGATCTGGACTCCAACGAAGATCAACTGTACTAGGATCTATGTAATCAGGTATTGCAAAGCAAGCGGGATCGCCTAATCTATGTACTGCTTCTGCGTGATAGTGTAAGTCGGCTGTGGGATTTTGTGTTAAGTAAACATTGCCATTGGGTTGATGTTGATCGGCCCATACGTGTGTATAGTGCGCTTCCCACGGAACGGGTACATATTCAAAGTTGAAGCCTGTGTAATCATTGCCCCCATAAATAAACCAGTAGTGACGAGTTCTACTACGACGTGCGGCATCGGCAAGATCTGTTGCACTTTGTTCAAATGCAAACAATCCCGGTTTTGGCCCTAAATAAAAAACATCAAACATGTATAACTTATCCCAACATTACGAAAATATATATCGATACCTACAGACTATTATAGCAGATCCTAGGGTAGCTTCGCTACATCCTTTTGGGTCAACTCAACCAGAAAACCTAGAAATTATGCGTAGTTCGTCCGAACCAGATCCGTTACCTGGCAGAGATCCCTATAATAGAGGACCATTGTTTATGTTCCAGGATCAAGAACCACTTGATGCACACTACAATAAACCCATTTTTGATCATTTATTAAACACCAATAACCCACCATACATATTAGTTAGCACCGAACGTGATAGCGTAGATAAAGAACAAATTCTAAAAGACTATCCATTTGCCAGCATTGATTATTTCTTTCATATATTTGCAGCTGCCGATTGGTATCGCGGACATCAATATCTTCCTGGTATTGTTGCACCAGCTGATCGCCAACTAAAAAAAACATATATTACATTTAATCGACTAACTAGCAGTCGTAGAGTATATCGTAGCTTACTTGTTAACGAACTTTATAAAAACAATTTATTAGATGCAGGCTATGTCAGTTACAGTAAAGAATGCCCAGATGGTACATCATATAAAGATAGTCTTAGAACTCCTGTCCCCGAATATGCAATCCCTAAAGAATTAATTGAGGAAGCTATTACTAATATTAACCAGCTACCTGAACTTAGAATTGACTTTGCCGAAGATGATTATATTCCTAATCAAAGTATGATGCTAAGTCCGTTAGACAAACTAATGGAAAGTTTTGTATTCTTAGTAACAGAAACTTGTTTTTGGCAAAGTAAAACTCACTTAACTGAAAAGATTTTTAAACCTATTGTGTTG
>Ga0208497_1000233_pt1 | contig 28885 bp, 27 predicted proteins | sample CryBogCBE25Aug07_FD_184555 | JGI IMG/M metagenome (GOLD analysis project Ga0208497, IMG submission 184555) | Freshwater microbial communities from Crystal Bog, Wisconsin, USA - CBE25Aug07 (SPAdes) | ecosystem: Environmental > Aquatic > Freshwater > Lake | place: Crystal Bog, Wisconsin, USA...
GCCGCGGGCAACGGAACGGGAACTGAAACAGCTATCGAGCGTTGGACGCGCTCCGAGATGCTCGGGCATGAGAAGGAATTGCTGGGATTCTATGTCACCGGGCACCCTCTCGACGACTACCGGGGTAATTTCGAATCGGGTTCTTACGGATTGGTCTCCGAGGCGCTCGCCATGACAGAGGCAGGTAGCGTCAAGCTGGCAGGACTGCTTTCCACCGTGGAGAAGCGCTTCTCCAAGAAGGATGGGCGCCCCTTCGGCATCCTCACCCTCGAGGATGACTCCGGAACACTGGAGCTCATGGCTTGGGATGAATCCTACAGCAAAAACGAGGAGATTCTCAAGCCCGGCACCGTTCTCTCCTGCACCGCGCGCATCACACCCCGGGATGGAAGCGTCAGGGCCATGGGCAGCGACTTCAAGGCCCTTACCCCCAAGGCCTCCAAGAGACCACTTCGCCTCCGGATGGATCGTAGCCGCCTGATTGTGGACGACCTTCATGCCATCCACGCCGCAATCAAAAAACACCCCGGCAAACGCATCCTGATCCTCGAGATCGGCACCCTCTCAGGAGCCATTGTTCCCCTTCAACTCGGCGAGGAATTCACCGTGGGAGATGAAATGGCGCTCCGCGCGGAGCTGGCCCCCTGGCTGGCCAAGGCCTGATAGAGGTCTTGAGTGGTGCTTCCCACTGCGCCTTCCGCGTCCGTTCCCTCGGACTTGGTCCAACTTTCATCCATTCCGACGGTCAGGGAGCGCTTCAAGAGATCATTGGCCCCCAAGACACACTTCGCCACGCCGCCACTCCGCTACTCCTTGTTCATTCTCTTCACCAGTGCCTTGCTGATCCGTTGGCTTTCGATCCTGCTCAGGATGATGGGTTCCGGAGCGTCGGTGAGGCGGAGCTCGGTGATGTCGCGACTGATGCGATCCATGGCCCTGATGCTGCTTCTATTGATCAGCAGGCTCTTGGAGATTTTCAGGAAAAGCTCCGACGGCAGGCTCGCCTCCCAGACCGCGATCGGCTTCCGCACCATGAGGGTACCGCCTCCCGCAAGCTGAAGGCGGGTGTAGTTCCCCTCCGCACGGATGGTATGGATCTCTCGGGTCCTGACGATCCTGACCTTCCCCCCGTCACGCAGCACTTGGACCTCCTCGGGTGAGGGAGCCCCCTCCGGAGACTTCGGAGGAGCTTCGGTAGGCTCCTCGGCCGACGGAGCCCGGAGGTTGGTCGATTCCTTCCGTGCCATCTCAGCTTCCAGACGGGAGACCGCCTTGGCAAGTCTCTCGGGCAGGACGGGCTTGGTCAGGTAATCGAGGGCATGGGCCTCGAACGCCTTGACCGCATACCTGTCATAGGCCGTCACAAAGACGATCTTGGGCGCGGAATCCCGCAGTGCCAGTCGGTTCACCAATGCAAATCCATCCAGCGGAGACATCTGCGCATCCAGGAAGATCACCTCGGGATGCAACTCCTCCACCAGAGTCATTGCCGTCTCCACACCATCCGCCTCGCCGACGATTTCGATGGAGGGATGCTCCGTGAGCAGGGAATGGAGCGCCTTCCTGGCCAGACGCTCATCATCGACCAGGATGGCACGTATTGCCTCGACCTTTACTTTTGTGCTCTTTGTGGGGCTCACGGTTGCGGGACGGTAGGTTCTTGCACCGTCACAGGCAGCGACACGACGACACGGACTTTGTCACTAGTTTTCTCAATCTCGAGCGAGGCCTTACTCCCGTAGATCAGTTCCAGACGCCGCCGCAGATTCCGCAGCCCCGTGCCTGTGCTTTCCGTCTTGAGACTGCCCCCGGGAGTCATCGGCTCGATCCAGTGGCCGGAGTTCTCCACCACGATCACCAGCCTTTCCTGCGAGAGCTGGGCCGTGATCCTGATGACCAGCGGGAGGGGGCTTGTCTTCTGGCCATAGTTGATGGCGTTCTCCAGCAGTGGCTGGATCATCGCCTGAGGGACCTGTTGAGAGCGGGCCTCCTCCTCCACATCGATCATACTCACCAGCTTCTCCTCGAAGCGGATCTGATGGATCCGGAGATAATCCTCCAGGGCCGTGAGTTCCTCACCCAGAGGGCAGAGATCGACGCCCTCTCCATCACCCTGCTTCACCGAGAATCGGAGGTACTCCGACAGGGAGGAGGTGATCTCCCTCACTTTCCCCGGATCCTCCGACTCCGCGACGATCGCATTGAGGGAGTTGAAGAGGAAATGGGGATTCACCTGCGCTCGGAGCAGGGCCAGCTCCGTGCGGTTATTCTCACGGAGCAGGCTTTCCCGACGTCTCTGGGCTAAGAACCTCATGAAAAAGAGTGCCCAAAATGAGTAGATCCCGAGACGTAGCAGCATGAAGGCCAGCAGGATCTCCTTGGGAGGAGCCTGATGGTTGATCTGGCTGGAGGTCCTGTAGCCCACCAGACTAGCGATGCTGAAGAACACGAGGATCAGCGCCAACGTGGCCATGGTAAACTTGACGGTGGAGAGCCGCCTGGCGTCGAGCCATCCCAGAATCACCGCAGCGACCGTGCTTAGGATGAGTCCCGTGAACAGCCGCGCCACGATCAGCCGAGGAGACAGGAACATCGTCATATGATCTCCCATCAGGCCGACCAGCAGGATCTGGAGCAGCACCCCAAAGGTCCAGAAGGAGAGCTGGAACCTCCAGAACGAAGGCACCCGCAGGATGGAGAGGGCGGTAAGGAACGGTGAAGGGGTGGCCGTAGAGGACATGCGTGAGCATTGATCTTAGTCCGGAACATCCTCCCGATGAAGCATGGAAGGGCGCCCCAAAGCCCATTTCGTCACATTTTCAGCCCACTTCGTCCCAAATGGATTTCCAATCGCAAGATTACAATTAAAAAAACGGCGTTATCTAATCTCCCGTCACCAACTCACAAAAACCAACCCAATGAAAAAAACCATCCTCGCTCTTGTGCTTGCCGCAGGACTCACCTCATTCGCAGGATCTGCGAAAGCTGTTATTACATACAATTTCTCCTTAACTGGCAGTAAATACGGTAATTTTTCTGGAGTGTTGACAACACCATCCATTTCCGACCTAGGTGCTGACTCTTCGGTATGGTGGTTTAATGGTCATGGCTATGATTACTCGGCAACGCTAGTTTCAGCATCTTTGAATGGAACTCCATTTGATTTAAGCGCTGTCGATAAGTGGGGAGACAAGGCTCAGGGTAATCAATATATACAGTTCAAATACGCAACTGCTCCAACGAGTTCCCCAATGGAACAGCTTTTAAATGAGAGTTTGTTTGTAGTTGAATCACCTACCACTAGTTATTCGCTTGCTAGCGTTAGTGCAGCATATGGAAATGTTGTGGAGGGTGCTAACCCTGCATTAGTGTTTCACAATATTCCAGGCAATTACGCCTGGCCAACATCCGTCGTCGATGGTAAGAATGATATATTTACGCTAACCTATGTTAGTGATGGCACCGCCGCAGTCCCAGAACCCTCCCAAGTTGCAGCTTCCCTGCTACTTGCAGCTGGCATCACTGGATTCGTGATCGTCAAGCGCCGTCAGGAAGATTCCGATCTCGAAGCCCTCGTTGCTTAAGCTACTCACCGAAGTCGAGTGACGAGGGTCGAGCGTCGAGAGCTCTCAGACCCAAGGCACGAAGTCGCCAGGAAATTCAAAGACCCGTCTCTCCGCAAGGGGAGGCGGGTTTTTTGTTGCTCCTTTGCTTCAAGATCCAACTCTGCGCCTCTGCGCCTCTGCGGGAGAACTCTCCTTGCAGGCTTTTTCAAAGGCATTCAATCGTAATCCTGTTTTTCCCCTTTTGTGTCTCTTGTGCATCTTGTGGCCAAATTCTTTCATCATTGATGTCATCCACCCTGCGGCGGACGGTGATACCCTCCGGGCAACGACTCCGTCGTTGTCTACCGCGTCTGTTCCCACGGACTTGATTCATACTTCATCATTCAGACGTCATCCTTCCCCCGCAAGGGGGCGGGGACACTTGATTTTTCACTGATGCGGATGTAGTTGTCTCTCCAGTGACAACTCTCGTTGAAATCAAGGAGGCGATCTCTCAGTTGCCTGCGAGAGAGCGAGCCATTCTTTCTGCCGAGCTTTTTGCCGGGGAGGAACCAACTTCAGCTTCATTGGAAGCGGCTCTGGAGAGTGGACTTCGAGATGTGAGTGAGGGGAGAGTTCGCCCTCTTCAAGAACTCCAGGGCTCTGTCGCCTCGTGGAATACAAGGTCCTGATTACGGACAGTGCCCTTGACGACCTCAAGGATATCGTCGCCTTCATTGCCGAGGATGATGCAACAGCCGCTGTACGGGTCGGCGAGCGATTGATCGAGCGTGCACTGAGCCTGGGCATGATGCCTGCCAGATGCCCTTATCATGACGCAGTTCGTGGAATCCGTAAAATGACGGCTGCGCCTTTTCAGCTTTACTACACTTGTGACGAATCAAATGCCGTGGTGAACATCCTCCATTGCTGGCACGCCGCAAGGATGTCTCCTGAATTCTAGGTTCCCTTGGAATAGATTCCCTCTTTGACTGAGAAAGAGCGGCTTGAACCCGTGGCGGCGCGAGGTTTCTTCTAAATGCCCAGCTTCACCGGTCGCTGTACTGTGCATTGATACTAGCGGGTCATGAAGCCTAGCTGATTACTCGTTCGTGCCTTTCGGAGTTCCCTGCTTGGTTCAGCTTTCATACTTCATATTTCATCCTTTCCCAGCAGGGGGGCGGGTTTTTTGTTTCCCTAGAGAGAGTCAAGTGTCCCCTTAATATCTCAATGGATCAGGGAGCGTGAAGGCGCTCTCGATCACGCGGATTTCGATGGGATCCGTGGCCAACACCTCGATCACATCGAAGCGGAAGGTAAGGTCTGGCATGTTGAGAAGACGAAGCCAATGGATCGCTCCTCTGCGGATGAGTTGCTGTTTCTTCTGATCGACGGCATCCAGAGGTCTTCCCATCTCCTCCGAGCGGCGGGTCTTCACCTCGGCAAAGACCAAGGTGTCACCATCCCTGCAGACAAGATCGACCTCTCCTCCCCCTGGAGCGCGGAAGTTCCGCCGCAAGATTTTCCACCCGAGACGCTTCACATGGCGTGCCGCCTGATCCTCCCCCCATGTTCCAAGGGCAAGATGAGAATTTGAATCAGAAGCCGAAGGTGGGCTGATCGACCGGCGCAAAACCACGTCGATGATGTGGGCAAGGTCCATGTTCTTGGAGTTTAGCGAGGTGTTCTGCCGTGGCATAGCCCCGATGCTGGGCAAATCCGTACTGGGGATATTCCTGATCGAGTTCGTCCATAATACGGTCCCGGGTGACCTTGGCCAGGATACTGGCGGCGGCAATACTGAGGCTGATCCCATCCCCGCCAACAAGTGCAGTGTGCTCGATCGGGAGTCCCTTCACCGGTAATCCATCCACGAGGGCATGGATGCACTGATGTCCGTTTTCGTGTAGTCCAGTCAAGGTACGCGCCATGGCGAGGTGAGTTGCTCGCAGGATATTCAGGTGTCCGATTTCCTCTGAGCTGGCCTCAGCCACAAAGAATCTCACGGACGCATCTTCAGTCAACCGGACATAAAGAGCATCCCGCTGGTGGTGATTGAGTTTCTTGGAGTCATCCAGCCCCTCCAGGGAAAATCCTTCGGGTAGGATCACTGCGGCAGCCACCACGGGACCAGCCAAGGGACCACGCCCCGCCTCATCGACTCCCGCCACGGGACGGATGCCCCGGGCATGGAGTTCCTGCTCGTGGAGAAGTGTGGGGCAAAGAGAAGGGCTCCGAGTCATGGGAGACTTGGAGCCCGAATTCAGTGATCCGCGACGCTTGATCGTCATCGGACCGGAAAATAATCAGTGATTAGGCAACTTCCTGCGCCTTCTCCTTCACGGTGACGGCGGCCTTACCCTTGCGGTCACGAAGGTAGTTCAGCTTGGAACGGCGGACCGATCCACGCTTCTCGATCTCGAGCTTTGCGATGCGTGGGGAATGAAGAGGGAAAACACGCTCGACACCCTCACCGAAGCTGACGCGACGGACGGTGAAGTTGGCATTAATGCCAGCACCCTTGCGCCCGATCACGATGCCGGAGTACTTCTGGATACGCTCCTTGTCACCTTCGATGACGCGTGTGTGGACGCAAATGGAATCACCGACCTGGAACTCGATGATATCGGACTTGAACTGCTCTTTTTCGATGGTGGCGATGATGCTCATGACAGGAATGGTGGCCGGAAATTGGTCTAAAGTGGTCGGACAGAATGCCCCCCCTCAGCATTCTTGGCAAGAAGTAATCCCAGATTTTGATCTTATTCACCGCTTTGTCATGACTCCAGCCAGCGTATCTTGCGTTTCATCGGTCGATGAAAAGAATTGGTCAGATTCATCCTTTTTCATTTTTCATTCTTCCTTCATCCTTACCGTCCCATGATCACACTAGGCATCGACAGCGGAACCCAGAGTACCAAGACCATTGCACTCGATCTGGAGACAGGAGAGATCCTGGCCAGCGCACAGCAAGCTTACGGCTTCGTTGAAGCCCAGGGAGAGGGAGCCATGGAGCAGGACCCTGCGGTCTGGATCGCAGCTGTCGAGGCAACCATCACGGAAGTTCTTTCCAAAATCCCAGAGCGCCGCTCCGAAGTCGTTGGTATCGGTGTGAGCGGCCAGCAGCACGGTCTAGTGCTTCTCGATGCCGCCAACAGCGTCGTCCGTCCAGCCAAGCTCTGGTGCGACACCTCGACAACCGCGCAATGCTCCGAACTGACAAAGACCCTGGGAGGCGAGGCCAAGGTGGTCGAACTCACCGGCAACGCCATGCTCACCGGCTACACGGCTCCGAAGATCCTTTGGGTGCGACAGAACGAGCCGCAAAACTGGGCCGAGACCGCCTCGGTACTCCTGCCTCACGATTACATCAACTGGTGGCTCACTGGCGTGAAGTCGATGGAATATGGAGATGCCTCCGGGACAGCACTCCTGAATGTAAAGACCCGTTCTTGGTCGCAGCCCGTCCTTGATGCCGTTGCACCGGGTCTCGCTGAGAAGCTCCCCTCGCTCCGTCACTCCTCGGAGCCTGCCGGCACCCTCCGTGAAGAGCTCTCATCCAAGTGGCATCTCGCATCATCCGTGACTGTCAGCTCCGGCGGTGGCGACAACATGATGGGCGCCATCGGCACCGGCAACGTGAGCCCCGGCATCATGACTGCCAGCCTCGGCACCTCCGGCACTCTCTACGCATTCAGCTCCTCACCAGTGGTCGATCCCAAGGGTGAGGTCGCCGCATTCTGCGATAGCACTGGCTCCTGGATGCCGCTTGCGTGCACCATGAATGTCACCCTCGTCACGGAGCTGACCCGCTCCCTCTTTGCGGGATGGACCCATGAACAATACGCCACCGTCGCAGCTACCATCCCTGCCGGTAGCGACGGACTGCTCCTTCTCCCCTACCTCGCCGGGGAACGCACCCCGAACCTGCCCCACGGCAGCGGTGTGCTCCATGGCATCACGACAAAAAACTTCACTCCTGCTCACATCGCCCGCGCGGCGATGGAGGGTGTGACCCTCGGACTCGCCTACGGTCTGGAGCGCTTCCGTACACTCGGCGTGACACCGACGGAAATCCGTATCACCGGAGGCGGAACCAAGAGTCATTTCTGGCGTCAACTCTGCGCCGATGTCTTCAGCGTTCCGACGGTCTGCCTCACCTCGAGCGAGGGGGCGGCTCTCGGCGGCGCGATCCAGGCGGCTTGGGCGGCCGGAGAGGATCATTCCATCGAGGCCCTTCATGCCCTCTGCTCACGGCTTGTGACCTTGGACGAATCGACACGCTGTGTACCTGATCCCAAGAATACCGCCGTCTATCAGGAACTGCTCGAGCGCGCTAACAAGCTCCGCGCCGCCCTGACAGCAGCAGAACTTCTGTAGGCCCTATTGCCTATTCCCCCATTCTCCATTACCTAAATCCATGCGCCTCGTCATTGCAGCCACCGGAGCCAGCGGTTCCATCTACCTGCAACGGATGCTGCATCACCTGAGTAGCGGAGAGGCGGGTGGCGGTCATGAGATCCATCTCGTGCTCTCCCCCTATGCAAAGCAGGTGATCCATGAGGAGATCGGCACTCTGAAGCTCCCCGCAGGAGTCATCGAGCATAGTGAGAAGTCGATGAATGCTCCCTTCGCAAGCGGCAGTGCCCTCTTCGACGGGATGGTGGTGATGCCCTGCTCGATGGGAACGGTGGGACGGATTGCCGCCGGAACCAGCGAGAACCTGATCCTGCGTGCCGCCGATGTCTTCCTCAAGGAACGCAGGAAGCTGATCCTTGTGCCGCGTGAGACCCCTTGGAATCTCATCCACGCTCGCAACATCGTCACGGTGACAGAGGCAGGTGGCATCATCCTCCCGGCATCACCCTCCTTCTACAGCCATCCGAAGAACTTCGACGAACTCGCCGACACCGTCGTCTGGCGCGTTCTTGATATGCTTGGCATCCATGCGCCGAATGCCTGCCGCTGGCACCAAGAGATAAGCCGAGAAGAGAGCACGGGAAGCGAATAGATGGCCTCTTCGACCGGACGGTTTAACAAGCAGGCCCTCCTCGCGGCTATCGCGGCGAATCTCGCACGCCTCATCTTCTCAACGATCCGTCTCCGGATGAATGACCGATCTGGATTCCTGAAGAATCCTCCCGACGGCCCCCGTATCCTCGTCTTCTGGCACAATCGTATCCCGGCGATCTCGATCGGCTTCCTGCGTCACTACCCGGGTAAGCATCCTAGCCGCAAAGGAGTCTCCGTCCTTACCAGCCCGAGCAAGGATGGTGACATCCTGGCCGGAGTCATGGCTCATCTCGGCATGGGATCTGTGCGTGGTTCCAGTTCCCGCCGAGGCTCGACAGCCATCCGTGAGCTGACGGCGCTTCTCGAATCAGGCGTTGATCTCGCAATCACTCCCGACGGCCCCCGTGGCCCGAAGTACTCGCTCGGACCCGGTGCCGTCTTCCTCGCTCAGAAGACCGGTATTCCGATCATGCTGCTGCATGCCCGCTACCATAGCGCCATCCGTCTGAAGACCTGGGACGACTTCGCGATCCCGCTTCCCTTCTCCCGGATCGACATCACCATCGATCCCTACCTGACGATCGACCCGGAGGCCACGGATCTGGAGGCCGATCGTCTGAAACTCGAAACCTACCTCCGTGAGGAAGCAGAAAAATCCGATTCGCATCAGAAATAAAAAACTCGCGCAGAGGCGCAGAGACGCAGAGAAAAACGATCATTCAATTCCCTTTGCTTATCTCTCTGCGACTCTGCGACCCTGCGGGAAATAATAACTGAATCATCCACTTAAAACACCCTATGAAACTCATTGATGGCAAGGCGGTCGCCGCCGAAGTCGAACTCGAAACGAAATCCCGCATTGAGGCCCTCAAAGCCCGCGGTATCACTCCCGGACTTGCCGTGGTACTCATCGGCGAGGATCCCGCATCCCAGGCCTACGTGCGGAACAAGGATCGCACCTGCGCCGCGCTCGGCATGCACTCCCGCAAGTTCGAGCTCCCCGCTTCCACCACTCAGGAGGAGGTGATGAAGCTGGTCGCCGAACTCAACGCCGATCCTCTCATCCATGGCATCCTTGTGCAGTCCCCTCCCCCGAAGCATATCGACGAGCATGCCGTGACGCTCGCGATCGATCCGCGTAAGGATGTGGATGGGTTCCACCCGATCAATGTGGCAAAGCTCGCCATGGAGGATCCCACGGCCTTCGTTCCCTGCACACCGCTAGGCTGTCAGCGACTTCTCATTGCGGCCGGGATCGAGACATCGGGCGCGGAAGTCGTCGTCGTCGGGCGCAGCCTGATCGTCGGCAAGCCGATGGCCTTTCTCCTCATGGCAAAGGGTAAGGGGGGAGACGCCACCGTCACCATCGCTCATTCCAGGACGAAGGATCTGGCAGCGGTGACCCGCCGTGCCGATATCGTGATCGCCGCAATCGGTAGACCCAAGGCGCTCGGTGCCGAGCACATCAAGGAAGGAGCCGTCGTGATCGACGTCGGGATCAACCGTGTCGAGGATCCCTCAACCAAGACCGGCTACCGACTTGTCGGCGACATCGATTTCGACGCCGTGGCACCGAAGTGCAAGGCGATCACACCAGTACCCGGTGGCGTCGGCCCAATGACCATCGCGATGCTAATGAGCAATACGGTCACCGCCGCGGAACGCCTGACGGCTTAAGTCTCAAGGGTTGAAACCTCAAGTCTTTTGGCCCTTAGCGTTTTTAAAGGCTTGAAGGATTTTGGGCTTAGGCCTGAAGAGTCACTCGGACTCTGAAATCACTGAAGAAAATCAGGCAGACCGAGGGAGATCGTCGTGACCAGATTATTCCGTGCTAGGAGACGGGAAACATCCTTCTGAGTCACTGAGGCCACGTTATTCTTACCCTCTTCCTGCTGATCAGGAAGGTCGGCTTCCGTCCCAGCGGGCATGGTCTTATCCTCTGACTTGGGAGTCGAAGAGGGTTCAAGCAAGTCCTGCTTGATCTGGAAGGGAGTCGAATCCTGAGAGGCAGCAAGGTCGGCATTCTCATCCTCGGACGAATTAGGGTCCCTCCTGTTTACGGCACTAGCGGCAAGCTTGAGAGCCGAGATTGAGGCAATCGCCGTACTGCTTCCGAGGTCATAGGAAGACTGCACCACGTCTGGTGCGACTGCTCCACTTGAGAGATCATTCTGCTCAGAGGTGACTGGATACACTGCGGAATGAGTATTGGCAGTTGATACCGTGGTAACAGCTGCTGGGATGAACGTTGGGGTAACGATCAAATTCGAAGCAGTTGTCACAGGGACGATTGTTTCCTCAGTGGATTGAGATGTTGCCACATGGGGAGTCGATGGGGTGTTTTCTGACTGAAGTGATATCGACTTCGTGTCAGCAACGGAGGTGACTCCACCATTCATCATGACAACCGGATAGCTGGTGATGTTCCCTCCATCGTAGGAACCATCGTTATAATAAATCGGGGAATCATAAGTGATGGTCATGGCCGGGCTGTTAGGATCGACCTGACCGTTCTCCAAGTAATAGGTGGTCAAATCGGTCACACTCCCGTCAGCATTGTTCGTGCTGTCAAACACAACAATGTCGCCATTGCCACCATACTGATCACCTTCCTGATAGAACCATTCAATGCTAACGCCCTTGGCCGCATCAATTTCGCCACTACTTCCGAAGTCGGTGTTAACAAGACCGTCGAAGGTGTAATCCACAAGAACCGGAGTGTCGTTGCCATCCGTAGTGATGGCTGAGGCCAGAATGTCCCCATTGCTGAGTGATGTGAAAGTTCCGTTGAAGACCAACCCTTCGGGTGCCGTCAGAGATCCGCTCCCTCCTCCGAATGTGGTATCCAGTTGTCCCGAGGAGGTGAGCTGCTCAAGGAACGAGGAATAACTGCCGTCGGAATTGGAAACCGATCCTTGGATCTGGATGGTGCCAGTATCCGTCTGGTTTGCAGAGAGCCAGCTTGCTCCAGCAGGGCCGGTCAACTCGCCATTGTTTCCAAAGGCGGTATTGATGGATCCATCCGCATTGTAGTCGACCAAGATAGGGGTGTAGTTCCCATCGGAACTGAAACCCGATGCAAGAGTCGTACCATCCTGGAGAGTCTGCCATCCACCATCCAAGGTGTAACCCGAGGGGGCTGTCAGGTTATCCGTTCCATAATACCCGCTGCCAGTCATCGGAGGTAGGGGAACGGGGTCAATGATTGGCAGAGGATCTACCGGAATAGGATCAATAGCGATCGGGTCGGGAATGATCGTGGTCGCAACTGAAGGGTTGGAGGAGTCGAGTTGGCCAGTGGTCGTGAAGTACGTGTCGACTTCCGAAATCGAACCATCGGCCTGATTGGTGTATTGCTTGAAGACGATCTCTCCCGAGTTGGAGTCCTGATAGGAATACTGATAATCCGTTCCGGGAGTCCCGATGATGGTGCCATTATTACCGAACGATGAATTGATGGAACCGTCGGCGTTGTAATCAACCAGCACCGGCGTGTTCGATCCATCGGAACTGAAACCCGATGCAAGAGTCGTTCCATCCTGGAGAGTCTGCCATCCACCATCCAAGGTGTAACCCGAGGGAGCAGTTAGGTTATCCGTTCCATAGTACCCGCTGCCAGTATCAGGAATAATCGTGGTCGCAACTGAAGGGTTGGAGGGGTCGAGTTGGCCAGTGGTCGTGTAGAAGGTGGTCTGGTCCGTGAAGCTGCCGTCATTCTGGCTCGTAAAATCGTTAACCACGATATCCCCACTGGTGCTGTCCTGATAGAACCATTCACTGCTCACGCCAGCTGGTGCCACGATCTCACCGTTCGTTCCAAAATCGTAATTAACGATACCTGTCGAGGTGTAACCGACGATCACCGGCGTGTTGCTTCCATCGGTTGTGTTCGCGGAGACGAGGAAACTGCCGTCGTTCATCACTTGGGGAACCCCGTTCAGATTTGTTCCATCTGGTGCGATGAGTTGTCCACTACCCCCGCCAAAGCTCGTATCCAGCAGTCCGACTCCGGTAAACTCGGCAGCATATTCTGAGGTAGATCCATCCTGATTGCTTACCTGGCTGGAAACCAAAAATTCTCCATTGGAAAGTTGTGTGGCCGAGAGTTCCGATCCTCCCGCTGGCCCACTGAGATAACCACTCGTCCCGAAGGAGGAGTCGAGGGATCCGTCCGCATTGTAATGAATGAGGACGGGAGCATTACTGGCATCGGTCGTATTCCCTGCCAGCAGGAAACTTCCATCATTCAAATAGGTTGCGTCACTTCCAGCACTGACTCCGACAGGCAAATTCATGGGGCCAGTCACCGAATCCAAGCCACCCTCAATCGGGCATATCAGAGGGATGACGGCTTGCGAAGCACCCGGCGCCGTGAAGTCAGGAGTGGAGGGGTCGTTTAGCATAGAAAGATAGAGGAGGATTTAATTATTAAATCTGAAGAATTCTCCTTCAAAGTCAACACCCCCCTAGTGACCTAACCCCCTTTTTTTACGAGTTCAAGGATCTCCTCCTGTGAGGGACCAGAGCCGACCATGGCCAGACTTAAGGTCTTCATCGTGAGTATTTTTTGTGCTACAGCCCGGATCTCCGTGGAGGTAACCTTGGCAAGGCGGTCATAGACAGATTCGGGAGCAACCACCTTCCCGTAAGTCAGCAGGGAAGTTCCGAGGCGGTAGTTCTGCGTGGCGGCTCGTTCGAGAGCCATTCTACTGGTGCCGATCGAGTAGTCGCAGGCACGGCGAAGCTCTGCGGCAGAAGGGCCCTTTTCGGCGATACGACGACACTCGGCAAAGATCAACTTCAGTGCCTTGGCGACGTTCTTGGCATCAAGGCCTAGAGCGATCTCGAATGCCCCGCAGTCCGAGTGGGTCGAAAGGGATGTGCTGATCGAGTAGCAGAGACCGCGGCGCTCGCGCAGTTCCTGAAAGAGTCGGGAGCTCATATTCCCACCGAGAAGAATATGAAGGAGATTCACGTCAAATCGTTTCGGGTCATGGGAACCAACGCCCCGGAATGAGAGTGCGAGTTGCGTCTGCTGATTCTCACGGGACTCGATGACAATCCGAGGGCTTCCCTGACGAGGGGGTATTGTAACGAGAGATGCAGATGATGCAGATGAACCGGCAGGGAGCTTACCAAGGAATCGGGTGACCAGTTTCACGAACTCACCATGATCGACCGCTCCGGCGGCGGTCACGATGGAGCTTCCTGCATGGTAATGGCCGCGAAGGTGAGTCATGAGATCCTTGCGGGAAATGGCCGAAAGACTCTTCTTGGTGCCGGTGATGGGACGGCTGAGTGAGCTCCCCCGCCATGTTTCCGCAGTCAGGAGCTCCTGCACATGCTGGGCCGACTCGTCACGGATCATCTCGATCTCCTCGACAATCACTCCCCTCTCCCGCTCGACTTCTTTCGGATCGATGCGCGAGTTGCAGTACATATCGGATAGAACCTCCGTGACCCTTGCAAGATGATCGGAGGAGGCCGCCGCGTAGAAACTGGTGCGTTCCTCTGCCGTGTAGGCATTCAGATCGCCGCCGACTCCCTCGACCTCCTCGCTGATTCGCCGCGCGCTCCGTTTCTTTGTACCCTTGAAGAGCAGATGCTCCAGGAAATGAGAGATCCCACCGATCCGTGCAGGCTCATGACGGCCACCGACACCGCACCAGATACCGACTGCAACCGTCTGGGATGAGGGCATGCTCTGGGTCGCCACTCGGAGACCGTTCGGGAGTGTTGAGATTTGCGGTGTCACTTTGTGATCTTACGGGAACTGAGTAACGCCTCGGCAACGGCAAGATCTGAAGGCCATGTAATCTTGAGATTCGGCTCCAGATTCTCCACGAATGGAATCTTCCATCCTGCGGCAAGCGCCACGGAGACCTCATCGGTCGGCTTACCATCAGTCTGCTCGAAAAACAGCTTCATCAATGGCGCTGCACGGAAGACTTGGGGAGTCTGCATGGCCCAGAGTCCCGTGCGGTCGATCGTCTTGACCGCGCATCCCTCCTGATCGACCAAGTGGAGAGTGTCAGAAACAGGAACGGCCGCAGCGGAGGCACCGGCTTCCCCGGCGATCTCGAGGCAACGCGAAATCAGAGAGGAAGTGATCAGGGGACGGGCAGCATCATGGATGGCCACCAACTCGACACTTGGAGCGAGGGCTTTCAAACCTCGCTCGACAGACTCCTTGCGATAGGAGCCACCCGTCACCACGGAAGTGATCTTCGAGATGCTTGCAGCGTTTGCTATCGCCCGAAACTCCTCATCCCGACCCTCCGGAGCAACCAGCACGATACTGCTGATCGACGGTGTCTGCTCGAAGGCAAGGAGTGTCCAGGCGAGCACGGGACGACCGGCGATGGGAACCGTTAGCTTGTCACCACCGAAACGACTTCCCGAGCCACCTCCGACCACAATGGCAGCGCATTCTGGAAGGTGCGAGCTACCCATGTGATCTGAAAAAGGGGGTAGGGGTTAGGGCAGAAGTTTCTGCACCAGCGCGCTCAAGCTCTTGCCATCGGCACGGCCTTCCGACTTGGCCTGGGCGATCTTCATGACCGCACCCATCTGGGCCTTTGAGGTGGCACCCGCTTCGGCAATTGCTTCACTGACGATCTTTTCAAGCTCCTCGGGAGAGAGAGCGGCGGGCAGATAGGCGGAGAGCACGGAGATCTCGGCACGCTCACTGGCCGCGGAGTCGGGACGCCCCCCTTTTTCAAATCCCTCGGCGGCATCCTCGCGCTGCTTGATCTGCTTGCGCAAGACGGAGACGGCTGTCTCGTCGTCGATCACGGCATCGGCGCCGGACTTCTCGATGGCCGCGTACTTGAGGGCGCTCTTCACCATGCGAAGCGTCCCGAGACGGGCGGCATCGCGGGCTTTCATGGCTTCCTTGAGGTCGTGATCGATTTGTTCTGCGAGTGTCATGGGATGGGCGTGGGTTGGCTTGAGTGGCTGCTTGTTTAGCTTCTTGAATGAACCTCTGAAGCTACGCGCTTGAGTTGCCTCAGTAAATGAATTCTCATGGAGGGATGTCTCAACGACCCGTCCGCACCCGCTTCGCCCCCTCTCCCACCGGCCTTCTCCATGTCGGAGGAGCCCGCACCGCCCTCTTCAACTGGATCTACGCCCGCAAGCACGCAGGCACCTTTGTGCTCCGTATCGAGGATACGGACCACTCACGCAATACCGAAGAGGCCAAGCAGGTAATCCTGGACGGACTCCACTGGCTCGGCCTCGATTGGGATGAGGGCCCGCAGAAGGGTGGTAGTTACGGCCCTTATTATCAGAGCGAGCGAGGAACAATCTACGAGGAGTATCTGGCACGTCTTGAGAAGGCAGGTCATCTCTACGAGGACAATGGAGCCATCCGATTCCGCTCCCCCCGTGAGAAGGTCATCGTGGATGACGAGATCTGTGGAAAGATCGAGTTCGACCTCACCAATCCGGGCACTCATCCCGACCTCACTCTGCGTCGCCCCGATGGTTCATGGATCTTCCATTTCGTGAGTGTCGTCGATGACATCGAAATGAAGATCACCCATGTCATCCGTGGTGAGGATCACCTCTCCAATACCCCGAAGCATGTCGAACTCTACAAGGCGCTCGGAGCCGAACCTCCCCGCTTTGCCCATATGCCGCTCATCCTTAACCGCGACGGAAGCAAGATGAGCAAGCGCGACGAAGGTGCCGCTCTCGGCACCTATCCCGACGCAGGATATGCACCGGAGGCTGTCCGCAACTACCTCAGCCTGCTCGGCTGGTCCCCGAAGGAGAACCGCGAGATCATCAGCACGGAAGAAGTGGTCGCTCTCTTCGACCTCAATCAGGTCAACCGCCGCAATGCCGCATTCGACCTCGACAAATGTTTCTGGATCAATGGCCAGTATCTTCTCTCCATGGATCTCGCCCGCTACGCCGAACTTGCGATCCCCTTCCTCCAGAAGGCCGGCATCACATGGCCGACCTGGGAGGCCTTGGAAAAGGTCCTGACCATCGTGAAGCCGAAGGTGAAGCTTCTCAAGGATCTCCCCGAGTGGGTGGCCTGCTTCTTCACGGAGGAGCTTTCCTACGACGAAGCCGCAGTGGCGAAATCCCTCACAGGATCTGCCGCAGCCGAGCGCCTGCAGGCCCTCTCCGAGGCCTATGCCGCTCTTCCTGCTTGGGATGCCGCTTCTCTGGAAGCCTCCCTCAAGGAAACAGCCGCCAAACTCGGCATCAAGACTGGCGAAATGGTTCATCCCGCGCGTGTGGCCGTCAGCGGACGCGGCATCGGCCCCGGCCTCTACGAGATGATTGAGATCCTCGGAAAAGAACGCTCCCTTGCCCGCATCGCTCAAGGAATCGAAAAGGCCAAGACCGCATGAGCAGGGATCCGGAGGTCTATCACGCTAGAGACCTCGCCGGTGGTGGTGAGATCTTCCGCCGACTGAATCCTCCGGCCCGCCTCGCAGTCTTTGGGGATCCCGTAGCCCATTCGGCTTCCCCCCCGATGCACAATGCTGCACTCAGGGAGCGCAACCACGACCTTCAGTACGTTCGCATCCGTGTCACTCCGGAAGAACTCCCCGATGCCCTGAGGAATCTTGCCTCAGCCGAATTCCTCGGAGCCAGTCTCACCATTCCCCACAAGCAAGCGGCACTTCCAATCATGGATCACGTGAGTCGTGAAGCCCCACTCATGGGAGCCATCAACACCGTGGCCGTCCGTGACGGGAAACTCTTCGGCTTCAACACCGACGGGCCCGGTCTTGGGGCAGCTGTCAGTGAAGAATTCGGCATCCCACTGAAGGAGTTCCGTGTCCTTATCCTAGGTGGCGCGGGTGGAGCGGGACGGGCCATTACCGTCCAATGTGCCATTGAGGGATGCCCCTCAATTACCGTCGCCAATCGGAACCCTGCAAAAGGCGAATCCCTTGCGAGCGAGATCCATCAATCTCTAGGCCAAGAGGTATCATCTATTTCATTGGAGGCTGAACACCTCCGCGCAACGCTCTCCGCCGTGGATTTGATCATCAATGCCACGCCGCTCGGCATGAAGACCGCTGACCACTCACCTCTGCCCGAGGGACTCCTGACCTCCAAACACCTCGTCTACGACACCGTCTATAGCGGTGGTGAGACGACCTTACTCAGGCAGGCACGATCGGCAGGCGCCCGTTATGCTGACGGCTTCTCCATGCTCCTCCATCAGGGCGTTCTACAGAACGCCCTTTGGTTCGGTGAACCTGCTCCGTTGGAAACGATGAGAGAGACTTTGCGGTCTCTTAGGAACTAAGACGTTCCCTAGCACTCTTACAGTCACATGCGATTTGAGCCTTGAGCTCCTCGATTCCGGAAAACTTCTGCTCGCTCCTCATAAGCCCCATAAACTCCAGCGAGAGGTTTTCGCCGACCAGATCACCCGAGACATCAAAGAGGTGAACCTCCACGACGGGTGTCGTGGCCGAGGCATCCACGGTGGGTCGAAGGCCGATGTTGCAGACACCTTTGAGTAGTTCGGATCCACAAAGGACCTTCACGGCATAGACTCCATTGGGCGGCAACTGCATCCCCGACACCTCGAGATTAGCAGTCGGAAACCCGATCTTGGCCCCAAGGCCAGCCCCCGAGACAACGGTTCCCGAGAGCAGAAAAGTACGCCCTAGACAGGCGGCGGCTTCCATCAGATTTCCTGAAGCAATTGCGCCCCTGATTCGGGTACTACTTATTGGGGAGCCCTCGACCATTACGGGATCTATCTGGATCACGCTAAAGTTACCCACTCCTCCTAATTCCCTCAAAAGTCCGACATTCCCCTCCCCTCCCTTACCAAAGAACCACTCACGTCCCACACAGACTGCATGAAGAGGCGAGGCAGAGGAGACGAGTGATGCAATGAAATCGCGCGCAGTTACAGATGCCAGTTCGCTCGTGAAAGATAGCATCAGCAGAGATTGAACTCTCATTCCCTCCAGCAGAGCGATCTTTCTGTCGTTCCGGGTCAGTAGCTTTGGAGCCTTCTCAGGACGGAGAAGGGCGGCAGGATGGCGGTCAAAGGTCATGACCACAGCCGTTCCCCCGCAGGCCGAGGCCTCCTGCATAGCACGAAGGATCAAGGCCTGATGTCCGAGATGCACACCGTCGAACGTCCCCGCTGCAAGAACGATCGGACCCTTCAATAATGAAAGTTCGCCGACGGAGTGAAGCATCTTCATGGAGAAAAAATATGGAAATCAGGAAATCAGGAAGTGATTGCCAGCAGGAAACAGAATCAAGAATCCCAATGAAAAGCTACGCGAGGCATTTCAGATTCAGTCTCCATCAATTTCATTTCAGTTCTCAGTTTTTCCTGAGTTCCTGAGTTCCATATTAAAAAACTCTAAGGGAAAATAATTCTCTATGCTCCGCGTAGGCGCGAGACCTGCGGAAGGGTCAGGAGTTTTTCCAGGATCTGTTCCTTTGTGGCTGTTTTGAGATCAGCTGCAGGGAAGGCCATGTTCACATCAAAGCGCCCCGACTTGGTACGGCGCAGGGCATTAAGATGAGCACCGCATCCGAGGTCGTTGCCGATATCGAAGGCATAAGTCCTTACATAGAATCCCTTGCTACAGACCACCCGAAAATCAATCTCCGGCAACCTTACCCCAAGGATGTGATGGGCGTAGATGTGAACGAAGCGTGGCTCCCGTTCGACCGTCTTTCCCTGACGGGCAAGCTTGTAGAGGGCAACTCCGTCTTTCTTGATCGCGGAAACCATGGGTGGGGTCTGATAAAAATCGCCATCGTACTTGGCAAAGGAGGTCTCGAGTTGCTCGATGGTAAAATCCGGCACGATGCGCGTCTCGGTGATCTCGCCGTCCGCATCCTGGGAATCCGTTATCTCACCAAGCTTCATCGTCCCTTCATACTCCTTGTCCTCGCTCATGAGCAGATCCTGGATCTTGGTTCCCTTGCCAAGGGTCAGGAGAAGAAGTCCGGTAGCCATGGGATCAAGGGTTCCGCAATGACCGATCTTTTTCGTGCCAAGCACCCTGCGGGCGATAGCGACGACATCGTGGGAGGTCATTCCCGAGGCTTTGTCTATCGGCAGAACGCCATCAATCATGGAGTCAGTACGCATTGAAAATCAGGATGAGCGGAATGAATCACAGAATCGTTGAGGGGGAACCAAGTGCGGAATCAATGGCGGAGAGCACGGTCCCCTGCACATCCTCGAACGATCCCTTGATACGCGCACCCGAGGCCATGGGATGTCCTCCACCCCCGAACTGTCGGCAGAGATTACAGGCGTCAAAACTCGAATCCTTGGAGCGAAGGCTCAGCCTTACCATGCCGTCCGGCATCTCCTCGAAGAAAGCGGCGGCCTTCACCCCCTCGACGGAACGAAGGTGATCGATGATCCCCTCGTTATCCTCTGGAATTACTCCCAACTTCTCCACATCAGCCAGGGAGAGAGAGAAGCTGGCAACCCTTTCATGGCTAGTGAATCGGGCATTCACCAGTGCATGCTTGAGAAGTTCCAGACGGCGACGCGGCTGATTTTCATACAAGGATCGGGAAAGTTCCGCCACATTCACCCCTCGCCTGATCAACTCGGCACCGACCTCGTAGGTACGATCACTCGTTCCCTGATATTGGAAAGAACCCGTATCCGTGGAAATGGCCGCGAAGAGATTGGTCGCCATCTCGGGGGTAATGGTGATTCCCTCATTCAGGAAAGCCTCCGCAAGGATCTGGCCGGTTGCGGGTCGGGATGGATCGATAAGATTCAGATCAGCATAGCCCTCATTGCTCTTGTGATGATCGATGCAGATCCAGAGAGGAGAACCGGCAATCGCATCAAGTACCGTCCCGAGACGATTTTTCACCGAGGTGTCGAGGGCCAGGACCGCATCGAAGGCGGAAGGTTCCGAGAGAGGGGCAATCACGAGCTCCGAAGAGGGCAAAAAGGCATACTTCTCCAACATTCCGTCCTCATTCCATACGGAAACTTCGTGCCCATCGGCGCGAAGCCAGAGGGCCGCCGCAATTGCCGATCCGTAGGCATCAGGATCCGGGCGTAAGTGACTGGCCACCAGAATGCGCTTCCGACCGCGGAGAGCCTCTCTGATTTCCGGAAAGGCGGCGTTTCTCATCCTTTCAACTCCCCGGAATTCCCGGTGTCGATACCTTCTCCTGGCTCATCGGGGGGAAGAGTCGCCTCGATTTCTTCCAGCAGACTCAGCACGCGAGTGCCACGCTCGATCGACTCATCCAAATCAAAGTGCAGGTGCGGCGTGTACTTCAGGATCACACGTCGTGAAAGCTCATGCTGAAGATGCTGGCGCTTCTCCGTTAGCTGGAGGATGGCCTGCTCTTTCTGCCACTTCGTACCGATGGCGCTGATGGCGACGTGGGCCTGTTTGAGGTCAGGGGTGATATCCACAGCCCTCACGGATACCAGCGGGGCCTCGAATTTCATCTCGCGAACGATGATGGTTCCGAGCTCGCGTTTGAGCAGTTCGCAGACCCGGAGCATTCGAAGACTCATATTGGATGGGATATCTTGGGCGGAGGACCCGCTAATAATGAGAATTAGAGAGCCTGAGCCACCTTCTCGAGGGTGTAACACTCAATGATGTCACCGACTTCGTATTCCGAGAAATCCCCGAGTCGGATACCGCACTCGAGACCCGCCCGGACTTCCTTGACGTCCTCGGTGAAGCGCCGAAGCGTCGAGAGACCCCCGTCGTAGACAGCCTGACGGCGGCGCAACACGCGGGCGCGTGCCGTACGCGAGATCCGGCCATCAGTGACCATGCTTCCCGCGACCATGCCCCGGGAAAGATCGAAGATCTGCTTCACCTCGGCATGGCCGATGATGGCTTCACGTACTTCCGGATCGAGGAGTCCCGTCATGGCATCACGCATCTGGTCGGCAAGCTCGTAGATAATACTGAAGAGTTTGATCTGAACCCCCTCCTTGCGGGCGGCAGTGTTGGCGCTGTTCTCCACCTTGACACCGAAACCGATGATGATGGCATCCGAGGCGCTGGACAGCAGGACGTCGCTCTCGGTGATCGGACCGACAGCCGAGTGGATCAGCTTGAGGTCGATCTTCTCCTGGGGAATGTCAGCCAGCATGCCGATGATCGCCTCGAGTGATCCCTGCATGTCAGCCTTGAGAACAATCTGAAGAACCTTCTTCTGTTCCGCCTCGAGATTAGCAAAGAGATTCTCCAAGGTGGCGCGTTTGGGTGCTGCAAGCTTCTCCTGACGCTGGGCGCCAAGACGCTCCTCGCTGAGTTGGCGTGCGGATCGCTCGTTCTCCATGACGACAAGTTCGTCACCCGCATTGGGAAGTCCACTGAGTCCGAGAACCTTGGCAGGGACGGCGGGGCCGGCACTCTTGAAAGATTCTCCATCCTCATTGATCAACTGCTTCACCTTGCCCCAATAATTTCCGCAGATGAAGGCATCCCCGACGCGGAGAGTGCCAGTATTAACAATAACGGTGGCTGTGGGGCCACGACCAGCCTCGACTTGGGCCTCGATGACACTGGCGCGGGCCGGTTGATCGGGATTCGCCTTGAGTTCCAAGACCTCGGCTTGGAGAGACATCATTTCCAGCAGGTTGTCGATTCCCTTGCCAGTGTGGGCCGAAACTTCACAGACCACGGTGTCTCCTCCCCAATCTTCGGGAACAAGACCCTTTTCCTGAAGCTGCTGCTTCACGCGGTCAATATTGGCGGTCTTGAGGTCACACTTGTTGATCGCCACCATGATCGTCACCTTGGCGGCCTTAGCATGACTCAGCGCCTCAAGGGTCTGGGGCATGAGTCCGTCATCGGCGGCAACGACAAGGACAATGATGTCAGTGACGTTCGCGCCGCGTGCCCGCATTGCCGAGAAGGCAGCGTGACCCGGGGTATCGATGAAAGTGATGGGATGACCTTTCCAGTCGATGGAGTAGGCGCCGATGCGTTGGGTGATGCCGCCGGCTTCGCCGGAGGCAACCTTGGCGCGCCGGATCGCGTCGAGAAGGGAGGTCTTGCCGTGATCGACATGTCCCATAAACGTGATAATGGGTCCGCGAAGTTTCTTGGCTTCAGGCTTCTCCTCGACCGGCTTGGGAGGCTCAACGACAACCTTTTCTTCCTTGTGGACGCCGCCACCGGCAACACGCTTTTCACGCTCGAAGAGCAGTCCGTACATATCACAGAGCTTCGAGGCGATCTCCGGTTCGACAGACTGGTTGATGTTCGCAAAGATCTGCATACCCATCAGATCCTTGATGATCTTGAAGGCGGGCACTTCCATCTGCGCGGCCAATTCCTTGATCAGGATCGGCGGCTTGATATGAATCACCCGGCGATTATCTTCCCCAACCGCGATGGCTTCAGCGTCGATCTCATCCTCGGATGGAGTTTCGGCCGCAGAAAACGGTGCCGGAGTGGAGGCTGCATGCTCTTCCTCACCAATACGGGGAAGGGCTTTTCCCGTGGTGACCACCCTTTTCTTGGGAGCCGGGCCATCAATAAGGGAAAGGGTCGGGAGATCCGCTGTCTTGATAAGAACCTTCTTCGGTTCACTCTTCTCGGCGGCAGGTGCGGCAGCAATAACCTTTCCCCGGGATGAGGAGGAGCCTCCGCGAGCACCCGAAACCGTACCTGCACGCGAGGCACGGGAAGGTGCCTTCGAGCCAGACGACTTGGTGGTTTTCGATGAGGCTCCCTTGGAAGCGGTGGATTTGGAATTGTTGACTTTGGAGACCATTATGAAATTTCTGACTGCGGTTCTCTCCCGGGAATCAAGGGAAAGAACTGCGGTCGTAGCGACTAAGCCGCTGCCTGCCCTTTCTCTGGGACTTGATTCTTTGCAGCCGCAAGGATTGCTTCTGCCTTCTCGGCGCCGCATCCCAGGATGCCGTCGATATCTGAGGCTTCTGCCGTCACGACCACATCGACGGAATTCATGCCGCCGGCTGCGAGAGCCTTGGCTTCATCCTCGGTGATTCCGAGGATGGCGGCAAGTTGCTGGGCGGCCCCTCCCATCTGCTGTTCAAAGGCCTGGGCGGCGGAGCGGTCCTCCTGGATATCAATTTCCCAACCGGTCAGCCGGGAAGTGAGACGAGCATTCTGACCGCGCTTTCCAATGGCGAGAGCAAGATCTTCTTTCTCAACGGCGATACGGAGTGAGTGGGCTGCTTCATCCACCTCGATGCTGCGGATACGGGCCGGCTTGAGAGCCTCGCGGGCAAACTCCTTCGGATCCTCGTACCAGCGGATGATGTCCACCTTCTCATTATTGAGTTCACGGACAATGTTCTTAACCCGGGCACCGCGCATGCCGACACACGCTCCAACCGGATCAACCTTGTCATTGGCGCTGTGCACCGCAATCTTGGTACGGAAGCCGGCTTCACGGGCAATGGCCCGAAGTTCGACCGTATGATCGGCAATCTCGCTGACCTCGATCTCGAAGAGTCGACGGATGAAATTGGGATGGCTGCGGGAGAGGATGATCTCGGGGCCGCGGGCTCCGTTTTCAACGGCAACAACGTAGGCCCGAATCCGGTCACCGATATTGTACTCCTCGGTGCTCACGCGCTCGCGGGAGGGCATGATCCCCTCGAACTTCCCGAGGTCAAGAACGACGTCGCTTCGATCGAAGCGACGTACCGTGCCGCTGACGATCTCACCGGCACGATCCTTGAACTCCTCGTAGATCATCTCCTTCTCGATCTGGCGGATTCTCTGGGCAATAGCCTGACGGGCTGTCTGGGCGGCGATGCGTCCGAAATCGCGAGGGGTCACCTCGATCTCAACCTCGTCTCCAATCTGGGTCTCCTTGTTGACTAGGCGGGCCTTGGCCAAGGCGATCTCCTCCTGTGGATTGGTCACCGTCTCGACAACCAAGGGCTTCGCAAAGGCGCGGATCGCACCGCTCTTGGGATTGATGTCGATGCGAACGTCGCGTGAACAGGAGAAGGCTTTCTTGGAGGCGGCTACGAGTGCGGACGAGATCGCCTCGATGAGCGTCTCGCGTTTGATACCTTTTTCACGCTCGAGGTAGTCGAGCATGGCAATAAATTCAGAGTTCATGGCAATAGAAATTCCCGACGCACTGGTCAGGAAGTATTCCAAGACAGTATGTCGGGGGTGGAAAAGTATGTAGGATCCAATCCTTCGGGTCAACTGAAAGTACACTCGGAACGGGTGACTGTCGGATTCTCTTTGACCTGATGGATTCGTAAATCCATCCTCCGCCTCCACGTCACGAGGTTTATATGTCCGGATCCTCCCTTGATTCCACCACCATCACCCGGGCAACTCAGCCCCTGTCCTGGATGAATTCCACCCGATGCTTCTGGGGGATCCTGGCTCTCGTTACCCTCTGGAAGCTCCTTGCGGCCTGGAAGTTGGGCCTGATTTTCGATGAGTGCTACTACTGGGAATGGTCTCTTCATCCCCAAGCCTGCTACTTCGACCACCCTCCCCTCACCGCTTGGTTGATCGCTTCGGCTAGAATGCTTCTGGGGCACACAACTCTTGCCGTCCGGATCTGGGCCGTTATTTCAGGCATCATTCTGGCCCTAGCCGGAAGGGAACTTGGTAAGGATCTCTTCGGTCAGGAGGCGGGAAACCGGGCCGGTATACTTTTGCTCCTGGCCCCGATCTTCGCCGGGAATGCCCTCCTGATGACTCCCGACACTTTCCTCATCCCGGCGTGGGCCTGCGCAGTGCTTTGCGCCTGGAGAGGGTACCGTGAAGGCGGCGGCTTGGGATGGTGGGTTGCCGCCGGCACCGCTGCCGGCATCGGGATGCTCTCCAAGTACACCATGATTCTCTACTATGGCGCTCTCCTGATACTCTGGGTGCTTAGTCCGGGAAGGCGGCGCCAATTCCTCCCCGGTATCACGATCGCCGGACTTCTTACCCTGCTGATCTTCCTCCCCGTGCTCTGGTGGAACAGCCGTCATGACTGGATCTCATTCACTCATCAACTCCACCATGGTTTTAGAAACGAACATCGGACGTTGATCAATTTTCAAAACTTGAGCGACTACAGCGCATTCCTTGTTGTTCTCGTCTCGCCAATTCTGGGTCTTCTCTGCTTCCAGACAGCCTTGGCGCGCATGAAGGATCCCCGCTTCCGCTTCCTGGGAGTCTTTTTCTGGACGGTCGTGATCTTCTTTGCATACTCGGCGGCCAAGGCACACATTGAGGCGAACTGGCCCATGGCGGCTTTTGTCACGGCCCTAATCATGGTCGCCGGGGACTGGGAAAACTATGGAAAGAGATGCAGAAAAGCGGCCATCATGGTGCTTTTGATCGCAGACGTAGGTGCCGTTATCGGCGTCTCCACCCTGCTTTTGCCCAAGAACTCACCTCTTTCCATCAGGAACTTCTCCCCCGACCTCTCCCTCATGGGAAAGATTCCCGGTTTGTCCCTGCTTGAGGCGCCCACGAAACAGGGATTGTCGGATTTTCAAACCCGGATCGAGGAATTCCTTGGACCCGAGGCCGCTGCACGGACGATCGAGGAGAACTTCCGCATCTCTGGAGCCGATTTTATCTGTCTTTCGACTTACCAACTGACCGGAGTCATGTCGTTCTATGCCCCATCCCTGGAGCCGCTCCTCTGGCTACCCGATCATGGCCGCTCACGCTTTCCTTGGATCAACGATACGAAATGGTCAGGAAAAAATGCGCTGGTTGCCTCGTGGCCACGACCGGATTTCTCATCCCAAGGACTCTTTGCGGAACTTTTACCGCCCCGTTCAGTTCCAGTTCCAGGAACGAAAAGTCCCCTCTACCTTTCCATCGGACGCACCTACGAGCCGGACAAAGTACGCCCCTGAAGCACCTCCGGAAAGAAAGCAATCAGGGAGCGATTGTTTCGACGTAGGCAAACTTCCCGTTCTTCACCTGGAGCATCACTGCGGGCTTGGTGGGATTGCGGTGCTCATCGAGCGTGATCTTACCCGTCACGCCCGGGAAATCCTTGGTCGCCGCAATGGCCTCATTGACTTTGGCCGGATCAGTCGTGCCGGCGCGCTTCATCGCGTCGGCCAGCAACTTCAAGGCATCGTAGCCAAGGGCAACCATGGCGTCGGGATCCTCATTGTATTTCTTGCGGTAGGCATCCACGAATGCCACCACCTGGGGATCAGTACTCTGGTTGGAAAAGTGGTTCGAGAAATAGCATCCCTCCACGGCGGCGCCGCCCACTCCCACGAGTTCCGTGGAGTCCCATCCATCCCCTCCGATGAAGGGAACCGTGATGCCAAGTTGACGGGCCTGACGGATGATCAAGGGAGCCTCGGTGTAGTAGGCGGGAAGGAAGACCACGTCGGGATTCGCCGACTTGATCGCGGTCAATTGGGCACTGAAATCCTTATCTCCGCCGCTGTAACTCTGCTCTCCGGTGATGACGCCGCCCTCCTTCGAGAACTCCTGCTTGAAACTCTTGGCCAACCCTAGGCTGTAATCCTTCGAGACATCAGTGATGATGGCTGCTTTCTTTGCCCCGAGCTTGCCGGCAAATTTTGCGCAAACCGTTCCTTGGAAAGGATCGATGAAGCAGACCCGGAAAATATGGTCTCCGGTCTCGGTCACCTTTTCATTGGTCGATGCCGGGGAGATCATCGGAATGCCACTTCGCTGGGCGATCGGGGCGGCTTCAAGGGAACGTCCCGAAGCGACTTCCCCGATGAGGGCCACCACCTTGTTGCGGGTAATTAACTCGCGCACAGCCGTCGACGTCTCGCCGGGCTTGGACTGGTTGTCCTTGGTAATCATCCGGATAGACTGGCCAAGCACGCCACCCGAACCATTGATTTCATCAAGGGCAAGCTGAACTCCCTTATCCGTGCTCTGACCGAATGTAGCCTGTCCTCCCGTCAGCGAGGCAAACTGCCCTACGGGAATACCTGACTGCTGTTTTTTGTTGCAGGCAGTGGCGGCAAAGCAAAGTAATGCAAGGATGGGAATGCCGGGGCGATGAAAGAGCTTCATGAACGTAGGTTAAAAAAGGTAATCCCGCATGCCAAGTGCCGATCTAATGGAAAACCAATGCGGCTTTTCAGATAGTTTGGCGGAAGGGGAGGGATTTCCTTGGCTTTGCCAAGGTGCTACAGAATGGCTTCGCAACAATTCTATGCCACTGATCGCGGCATGGTGATCGAACCGAAGTTCTTCATCCCTCAATACTGAATCTGCTTATCTTCGGACAGTTGGCGGAAGGGGAGGGATTCGAACCCTCGGTGGGAATTACCCCACGTTCGATTTCGAGTCGAGTGCCTTAAACCGGGCTCAGCCACCCTTCCTAAAAACTGGGTTTGTAATCATAACTGCAGGATTCAAGAGGTCAAGTTCCGCCTGTTACTTTGCGGCACTCACACTTCCACATGGGATATGATCCTCACCAAGCGAAGATCGGGATATTAACTTCGTCTTAGGAAAAAATCCTAGGAACGACCGCTCCAGTTCAGCGCGCCCTTCTTGATGGCGTAAATATATCCCACGAAAAGAATGATCGAAAAGGTAACGAGGGTCCAAAGAATGCCCACGCCATACTGCATGAGATACTCGCGATAAACCACCGACCATGGGTATAGGAACACAATTTCGATGTCGAACAGGATGAAAAGCATCGCCACCAGGTAAAACTTGACGCTAAAGCGCGGCTGAGGGCCCTTTTCCGGGAGCATTCCGCACTCGTAGGCGACGTCCTTGACTCCCGTACGTGTTCCAACACGACCAAGTACCAGACTTGCAATCCAGGTAGTCAGTGCCAAAGCGACACAAACCACGATGTGAATGAGAAGAGATCCGTAACTACCCAAGGCGCTGTCCATGACGTGAAATGGCCCTTAGCGCTTGGCAGCTTTTTTGACCAACTTGCTTGTCTTCACTACCTCCACTGAAGCCTTCTTAACGACGGGCTTCTTGATCGCGGCTTTTTTCACAACGGGTTTCACGGCTGGAGCAGCCTTTTTCACCGGAGCTTTGGTAACAGACTTGACGGCTGCTTTTTTGACTGCGGCTTTTTTCACAACGGGTTTCTTAATGACGGAAGCTGGAGCAGGCTTGATGGAGACGACGCCGGGAACCTGAGGAGCGGGAAGCGGTTCCTCGGGGGCAATGGCATGGGCCAAGGAGGCAAGGCCTTTATACTTCTTTCCACTTTTCTTAACCATGTTGCGTGAAACGAGATGCTGAAGCTTCTCGTAGGCACGGAGGCGGAGCATTTCCTCACCACCGCTGGCGGCATTACGCTTCTTTAGGCGGTCGTGGACAACATCGAAGAGCTGTTTGAACTCAAAGGAAGCCCCCTTCTTGGAAAGAACTGCTACCAGT